>Ga0307488_10005015_pt1 | contig 10973 bp, 4 predicted proteins | sample SB02metaG_FD_202248 | JGI IMG/M metagenome (GOLD analysis project Ga0307488, IMG submission 202248) | Sea-ice brine microbial communities from Beaufort Sea near Barrow, Alaska, United States - SB 0.2 | ecosystem: Environmental > Aquatic > Marine > Coastal | place: USA: Alaska | collected 2017-05-06
TACTTGTCAGGAATCGCAAATATAGCAGGAAGTGTAACAGCGGGAGATTATAGGTCTCCATCTGGAGATACACTTTATATAACAAGTGGTCTTGACTGGAGATTTAGGGAAACAGGTGGTGCAGAAAAAATGCGTATTGACAGTTCAGGAAGAGTAGGAATAGCTATAACTCCATCGGCTTGGAGCGTTGATGCTTTGCAAGTAGGACAAGCATCAATTAGCCAAGATGTTAATTCTGTATATGTAGGGGCTAATACATATAATTCCGCTGCAGGTTGGAAGCGTATAAATGCTCAACTTGCTGGATATATGAGAATGGGTACAAACGACGGGATATGGTCATTTAGTAATGGTGTAACAGGAGTTGCTGATAGTGTTATCACTTGGAATGAAAGAATGCGTATTGATGCTGATGGCAACGTCGGGATCGGAACGACTGATCCTACGTCACAGCTATTTGTTAGTAATACAGTAGATGGCGACAAAATAAGATGGGGTAGAAGTGCTTATCCATCTATTTCCGTCCTCGTTGGTTCATTAGGAACTTACAATGGTGTGCCTTATATAGGTTATCAAGGTGGAGCTGGAGGAGGAATTATGTTTAATGGTTCGAGTATTGAACCTACTGCATTAGGCTCTGCAAGATCAAGCGCAACTAATGACATAGGGTCTAGCAGTTATAAATGGAGAAACATATATTTATCAGGTGGTGCTTATTTAGGTGGAACCGGTTCTGCTAATCATTTAGACGACTACGAAGAAGGAACTTGGAATATTTCAATAACTAGTGCAGGTGGGAATATGACCAACATAGCATTCGCCAACAAAAAATACACTAAAATAGGAAATTTAGTAACTTATAGTTTTGATCTTTCAGGAAGTTTTACGAGTGCGGCTACTGAATCAAGTGTTGGGTTTTCTCTACCCTTCACTGCTCATTCTTCTTCCTATAAATCTGTTGGTATTGTTTCTTTTGTTATTGGAGCAGCTCCTAATAGATTTGGTGTTGGTACTGCATTTTTAGGCACAACCTCTGCCACAATGGGTTTTATTTATATAGCAGGTAGAGAAGTACAACAATCAGGTGCTTGGGGAAATATGAGAGTAACTGCATCGTATTTTACAGCATAATAATTAATAATAAATAAAATGAGTTTATCAAAACAAAGAATACAAGACAAAATTGAAATAGTTAGTGAATTCAAACATATTCAAATAAGATATTCAGATCAAATAATTGAAGATGGTCAAGTTATATCAAGTTCTTATCATAGAGATACTGTTTCTTGCGGTGACGATGCAAAAGCTATTAAACACAATGTAAAAGCTTTAGCTGATATATATTGGACAGATGAAATAAAAGCAGCATACCAAGCAAGTTTAGAAAATCCTATTGTTTAAAACTATAAATGGCATCATTATCTAATATAAACGGATTATTTGACGTCCATTCCACTGGGGCTATACTTTTTAGCGATGAACATGGAACTACTGGGCAGATATTAAAATCAAATGGTGATTCAGCCCCAACTTGGGTAGCAGCTTCAACTGTTATTGGTGGACCATATTTACCTATTGCAGGTGGAGTTTTAGAAGGTGCAACTTCAACAGATACTGGAATATCATTTACTGTTGGTGGCGCTTTAATTGTAAGTGGTCGTGCAACATTTCCAAGCGCAGTTGCTAATAGACCTCAATTACCGGGTGGTTTTCTTGGTCTTAACACAGGGGATGGAAATTTTGATATATGGGGTATTTCAACAGAATATTATCCATCACATGCTACGGCGGGAAACGCTTGGGGTCTTCAATGGAATGGAGATACTAATCAATTTAGATTTGTAGGTGGTGGTTCAGATGTTGTTACTATTGATTTAGATCAAGGTAATTTTGTTACAACAGGAAATATAACAGGAACAACCGCAACTTTTTCAGGATTAGTAAGTGGTATAACACCTACAGCTGCTGCAAATTTTGCAACTAAAGATTACGTGGATAATAATGCTGGGACCACTTATACAGCTGGTAATGGTATCACACTGACTGGTACTCCAGCCACTGTAATTAATGCTGATATAAATTATATATCGTATAGCGGTAGCAATAACTTTATAGTTTATGGTGCACAAGATGGTTTAGGAACAACTATACCAACTGGTTCTATAATTTCATATGTACCTAGCGGTGGTACCCAAATAGTTACTAAAGCGTATGTAAGTGATTTACCTTTTACAAATAATGCGGGAGATATTACATCAATAACTTTAGGCAATGGTTTAACTGGAACTAGCTTAAGTGGACCTATACCTAATCTTACAATGTCTGGTTCTTATACTGGTGATTTTACAGTTACAGGAAATCAATATTTTAATGGTGAGTTTATTGAAGGTGATGGAAAAGAAATGTTTAGGTATACTGATTCATGGTTAAGAATAAATGAAGATAACGACTTCACAAGTGGTATATACTGTGGAACTGGTATATTAAGAACTGATGGAGCTTTTCAGGTTGGTAGTGGCGGTAATAAATTCTTAGTAACTGCGGCTGGTGCTGGAACTTTTGTAGGAAATGTAACTGCAGCTTCTTTTACTGGACCTTTAACCGGAAATGCTTCAACATCTACAACCTTCAATACTGGTAGAACAAATTATAAAGGAGTGACTGATGCGGCAGTTATTGGTCAGATGATGTGGAAAAACTATGGTAATAACCATACTATTTTTGATGCTTCTGCTTCAACTTCTCCAGGAGGTACTGCCGTTAACAACACTAATTCTAATACTGTTTGGACCGCAGCCTATCCTACTCTTATGGGTTGGAATGGTTCGAGTACTTATGGTGTTAGAGTTGATAGCGCAAGAATAGCAGATTCAGCTGCTAATCAAGGTAATTACCTACCATTAGCTGGTGGCACAATGAGTGGGGATATTATTTTTAATTCAAATATTAGATTAGAATATTCTAGCACACACTGGATCACTCCAAGGGATGGCTCTGGTAATATGCATTTATATATTAATAGCGCTGGAGATGGTATATATTTAGATTCACCTTTTACTTACATTAGACAACAAGGTTCAGAAGGTAATAATGTATATATTGCTGGGGGAGCAATTACATCAACGGGAATTATTCAATCAAATGCATCTGTTCGTGCTCCTATATTCTACGATTCAAATAATACTAGTTATTATGTAGATCCAGGCGCAACAAGCGCATTAACAACTGTCAATATTAAAGGCGGTATAACTTTCCCAGGAAGTGGATTAGGTACAATTGCTAGAGGGGGATCAAATTATGCTATATATCAAGAAAGTGGATCATGGACATCACCTTTCCCAGATTTAAATATTGGTTTTCACACTGGTATAAGCATAGGCGCTCATGGTAATTACAATGGAACTAGATTTTTTAATAATTCAGATATGGTTACTCAAATCATGGCTGTTGGAAATATAGCTTCGCCATTAGGCAACGACAATGTATACGTAAATAATAGTTTACTAGCTGGATCAAGTTTAAGAGCACCAATATTCTACGATTCAAATAACACTGCATATTTTGGTGATTTTGGTGGCACTTACTCTAATATAACTAAACTTAAAATAAATGCAAACTGGGGAGGACCAAGTGGTGTTTCTCCAGATGATGCACAATTTCAAATTAGAGGGACTTATCCTTCTATTACTTTTAGAAGCACAAACGCTAATAAAATGTGGTTAAGGCACATGGACAGTAGTGGGCAAATCCAACATTATTATGCTCCAGCAACGGATAGTACCGCTTGGTCAATCAAGCATACAATGCAAATAGATGGCACTTTTAAATCACAAGGGTCAATGCAAGCACCGATATTTTATGATTTAAATGATACTAGTTATTATGTGAATCCAGCTACAACCTCGGCTTTAAAAGGTGTCACGATTTACGGAAGTAGTAATACAGTCGGTTCCCAACTTAAAGTATATTCAACAACAACTCATAATTATCCACAAATATATTCTAATGGAGCGCTTGAGGCAATGTGGAACTATAAAAACAATTCAGCCGAATGGTATGTTGGTTTAAGAACAACTACCCAATTAGTTGGAACAGCAGGGTTTCATTTTTATAATACAACATCAGCTCAAACTGTTGGAGGATGGGATGTAAGTGGGAATAGTTATTCAATAGTATCATCGAGAGCACCTATATTTTACGATTCAAATAACACTGGTTATTATTTAAATCCTGCTAGTACAAGTAATTTAAATGCACTTACAACAGCGGGAGCAATTACATCAACAGGGATTATTCAATCAAATGCATCTGTTCGTGCCCCAATATTTTACGATTCAAATGATACTAATTCTTATTTTGAAGCAAATAGAATTGTAATGCGAGGTACTGACCCGACTGTTATAATGAGGGATACAGCTAGCCGTAGTGCAATGATGCACGTTAATAGCGGTAGATGGTATTTATTAGGCGGCGCAGTTGATTCATCATCTTGGAGTCAAGTGGGTGGTGCATGGCCATTATACATTGAGCTTACTAATAATAATGCATATTTTGGGGGGATTGTTCAATCTACAACATCCTCTAGAGGACCAGTATTTTACGATTCAGCAAATACAGCTTTTTATTTAGATCCAAATAATACAGGGACTTCGTTAAATGTAGCTGGGGATGTCGTTGGTTACTCAAGTTCAGATATTAGGTATAAAGATAATGTTAAGCCAATTGAAAATGCTTTAGATAAGATAGATAAAATAAAAGGTTACACATTTGAATGGAATGAATTATCACACAAACAAACTGGTAAAAAAGATATTGGAGTTATAGCTCAAGAAGTAGAAGAAATATTACCAGAGATTATAGATACAAGAAGTGATGGTTATAAAGCTGTAGATTATCCTAAGCTAACTGCGCTTTTGATTCAGTCAGTAAAAGAACAACAAATAATAATAAATGATTTAAAATCAAGAATAGAAAAACTAGAATTATGAATATAACTTATGTATGGGCAATTACAGGTATGAAAATGGCCCCTTCTTTAGACGGTTTAACCGATGTGGTTACAAATGTACAATTTACTTACACTGGAACAGATTCTGATTCAGGGTTTAGTTCTACATTTAATGGGGCTTATCCAGTCCCTCCACCTAGCTCCGCAGATTTTGTACCTTTAGCAGATTTAACTGAAGCTGAGGTTATCGCATGGATACAACCAATTTATCCTATGGATCACCCAAATGAAGTTGTTCAAGCGGGTATTGAAAATCAAATAGCACCTACAAATGAAGATGCTCCAATGCCTTGGGCACCTGAACCAACTCCAGTTCCACCAGGAGAATAAAACAAATAATAAATGGCAAATATTTCAAATATAAACGATTTTTTCGTAGTTGACTCAGCTGGTCTTAAAGCTGCAGTCGGTGCTGATTTAGCTAATGGCAATGGATCACCATATGTAGGGACAGACTTTACAGTTGTAGGTAGGGATGCTAGTAGCCCTGTTGCTAATTTATGGTTATCTAATTTCACTTATAAATCTTATGTATTAATAAGTGATAATAGTAGTAATTTTATAATAAGAGATTCAGCCGCTGGTAATAGGCTAACTATAGATACGAATGGAAACTCGACTTTTGAAGGAGATGTTAATGTTCAAAATGCTAGCACAAGAATTATATCTTTGAACTATGAAGACAGTGTAAATAGTATTATATCACATAGCGGTACAAACTTTGGTTTAGAAAGTTTAAATGTAAGAGGTGATGCTATTAGATTTTATACTGATTATGATGCTAGCTCACCAAAAGGTAATTTAACATTAACATTAGACACTAGTCATAACGCAACTTTTGCAGGAACAGTAGAAACAACAACTTTAAGAACTGATGTTGTAAATAACAAAGCTAATTCAGCAAATATTATTTATAGGTCAGGAACAGATACGCTTGTTGGTGGGGGTGGTTTAACTGCTAAAGTTTATATTCAAGATAGCGGCAACGTCGGGATCGGTACGGATTTGCCTGATACAAAATTAGACGTAAGTGGAACTATTAAAAATTATGCAACTCAAAGTGCATCTACTTGGCTTCAAGGCAATGGAGGAGGACTTAATTATGGGATGGATATTTTTTTAACAAATGATTTGGGTTCTACTCAAGGTGCTACAAGGTTTAGGTCGGCTTATGGTGGTGGTGGAACAATAGGCACCGCTGGGTATCCTAATTTTTCTATATCAAGGTCAACTACAACCCAAGCATATAATTCTAATCCTGATACTTTAACTTATTCTGAATCTTTAGTTATAGATGGTAGTACTGGAAATGTCGGGATCGGGACGACTTCGCCTAATAACATACTACACATTTCAGACGCTGGAGCAACAACTTTAGTAAGGGTTGGAAATAATGGGGCGTATGATGCTGGTATTTATTTTAATACTTCTACGGATTGGACAATTGGAACAGACACCTCTAATTCAAACGCTTTTACAATAGGAAATAGTTCTAGCGTAGGTACTAGTCCTAAAATAGTTATACAAACTGGAGGCAACGTCGGGATCGGAGATACTAATCCCGTTAGTTATAAACTTGCTGTTAATGGTACGGTTAAAGGTGATTCTTTTTCTGTAGACGGAATGTCATCAAGAATATTTGCACCATCAGGAGCAGTGTATAATGGAAGTGGAGCTCAAACAGGTTATTTAATAGTAAAACTACCAGATGAAGGTGTGAGTTATGTAAATAACATGATGACTGGTGTTATACGGGTTTTTGATTATGCTGGAAACGAGTCGTTTGATGTGCATTTTGCAGGGTATTGGTACTCAGGTTATAATTGGACTAATTGTTCAGCGTGGATAGACAGTCAAGCAAATGTTGATAGAAACTTTACAGTTAGATGGGGTTCTATGACGGGGTATAACGGCGCGGGTAGTAGACCTTTTATTTCAATAGGTAGTGCAACAACTACTTGGAGTTATGTTAAATTTAGTGTAATAAATTTTGAACCAGGTCATTCAAATGCTGAGGCTTACAAATGGGATAGTGGATGGAATATGGATGTGTCCACAACATTACCAGGAAGCTCATTAAGAGATACATCTACAACTCAAGGTAATAACTGGGCTAGAAGTGGGCAAGATATTTATTATGGCTCTGGAACTGGAAACGTAGGAATAGGAGTAGTCCCTGAAAGCACCAGTAGGTTACACATAAAATATATATCAGGTAATAATTGTAAAATGACCTTAGAATCAAATAATTCTGGTGATTCTTTTATTAACTATTCCGCTGCTAGTAATGAAATGGCCGCTGGTTTTGATACATCTGCTGCACAATTTATTATAGCAGGTGGGGATAATTTATCAGTTCCAAAATTTGCTCTTACTCAAAGTACCGGAGATACAACAATAGCAGGTACTTTAACACAAAACTCAGACATAACATTAAAAGAAAATATAAAACCCTTAGAAAGTCAATTAGAAATAGTTTCTAAATTAAATCCTGTTTCATATAATAAAATAGGGTTTGAAGATAATGAAGTTGGTTTTATAGCGCAAGAAGTAGAGAAACTTTTACCTGAATTAGTTCGTGAAGATAAGGATGGTTTAAAATCTTTAGCTTATGGAAATATGAATGCAATATTAGTAAAAGCAATACAAGAACTAAAAGCAGAAATAGAAATATTAAAAAATAAATAATAAATGGCAATAATATATTCGTATCCCGTATCAACTCCTCATCTTGAAGATCTGCTTATAGGTACTGTCACTTTTAACGAATTGGACCCACTTTCTCCTAGAAATAATCCTACAGTAAGTTTTACAGTACAGAGTTTAGTTGATATGATTTCACCTATTGTTGGTGGACAAACTTTACAAAGTGTAACTACTTTTGGTGCGACAACCACTATCCCTGTGAGTTTTTTTGGTGGTATAAGCGTTTCAGGACCTTTTAAAGATATTAATAATAATGCCGGATCAAATACACAAATATTATCATCTACAGGAACTAGTGTTAAATGGATAGATAACAATCCTGTGACGGCTAATGATTTTTTAACAGCTTTAACTTTTAATACTAATGATGGCGTTTTAACCGGTACTGTATCAAACCAAAGCAATGTAACTGTTGATTTAGACGGTAGATATTTACAAGGTAATGAAACAATAACTTTATCGGGTGATGTAACTGGAACAGGAACTACAGCTATAACAACAACTTTAGCTACGGTCAATACAGATATAGGCGCATTTACTAATGCAAATATCACAGTAAATGCTAAAGGATTAGTAACAGCTGCTTCAAGTGGAACACCAAATACTAATTGGTATGTAACAGGTGGATCATTCGATACAAGCAATGGAGATTTATCTATAACAGGTAATAACGTAGCTGTTGGTGCAACTATAGATTTAGACGGTAGATATATGTCAAGTTTAACTACAACTGGTACAACAGGTGAATCTACTTTTAATGCTGCAACAGGTATTTTAAATGTACCTAATTATACTTTTACAGAAGCAGATACACTAGCAACGGTTACAGGTAGAGGAGCTACAACCGCCACTGCTTCAACTTTTAGTGGAGGTTTAACTTCAAGTGGTGTACTCACATCCTCTGGAACAGGTGCTAATGCTTATACTTATTTTACAGGTAATGCATACACAGGAACAGCTGATGAACCACCATCAAATACATTTAGAAATGGAATGGCTCAAGCGTGGAATAATTCAGGTGGATCAGCAGAATGGGAATCTTTTTGGGCTACTGGTTCAAGTCTAACAAATGATGCAACTGGACAAGCAAATAATGCAGCATCTTACATTAGTGGTTATAATAGGTTTGCTCCAGGTACAACGACACCTATTGATACTAGAATGTATAAATGGTATGGAAATGGAGAGTTAGAATTACAAAACATGAGCATTGCTGGTAATACTTTACCTGGAGGTGGTGCAACACCGACTATTTCAAATCCAAATTGGAGGATGCCTATCACCGATGCTCCAAACACTGGTTATGTTTTAGCTAAATCAAGTGGTAGTATAAATTTAGAGTGGGTTCAATCAGCATCATCAGCTACAGGAACTCCTAACTCAACGAATTATTTAAGAGGAGACAACACATGGGCGAGTATACCTAGTGGTTTAAATTACGAAGGTATTTGGGAAGCTGGTACAATAGGTGAAACAAACGCGACTATAAGTAGTGATACTATAACTTTAGTGACAGCACCATCCCAAACATTAGTCACGGGTATGAGAGTTACAGGTACAGGTATAACTGTTGGAGCTACAGTTTTAATATCTTCAGTGACAAGTCAAACAGAGGTTGTAGTAGATACATCAGTATCTATAGCTTCAGGTGTTCAAGTTACATTTTCTCCAGAAGGAGGTTTTCCAGATTTAACAGTTGCTGCAAATAAAGGTGATGGTGTATTGCGTATTTGTACTATTCAAGGTTTTGCTAGTCCAAATGGCTTTGGTGTGGCTCCTAGTTTTTGGAATGTAGGAGATTGGTGTGTATTTAGTGGAACAGTTGGTGGTGGTGCGTGGACAAGAATTCCAGCTACAAATGCTGGTGTAACTAGTTTTACTTCTGATTTTACTTTTCCAGGAGCAGGAAGTCCTCCTCAATTTATTGGTGGAAATACATTGTCAGGCGTTTCAGGGGCAGTGGATATAGGTAGAATAAATTTAAGCGCAACAGCTGTAAGTGGAAACATAGACAGTGGTAAATATTTAAGAGGAGATAATAAATGGGATCTTAGAATAACTGAGGTACAGGGAACGAGTGGTTTAACAGGTGGATCAGCTAATGGTGGAAGTATAGCAATAAGTCCACAATATGATACAGAAGGTAATATAATATTATCTAGTTATTCTGGAGATACTTCAATAACTACAACAGCTGGAAGTGGCGGTAGTACAACTTTAACTTTTTCAACGATTAATGCAGCTAAAATATTTGCAGGTATGCAAGTGTTGCAAATAGGTGCAGCGGCTTGGGTTGTTAGTTCTGTTAATTATTCATCAGGTGTAGTTACTTTTGTTGGAAACGTAACGCCAGACCCAGGTGTTAATGCCACTGTTGACTTTACTGCTGTTTTAACAGGCACAAGTCAAATGATATTTAATGCTGGAACAGGCGCAAGTATAAGTGAGTTTGTTTCTCATAAAGCAATATCAACAGTAGGGTTAAGTTTGTTTTTAAACGATGCAGGTTTTTTAACTAGCGGTGTAACGAGTATAACGGGTAAAGAACCTATAACCGTAGTTACTACTGGAGGTCCAACAGCGGCAACACCAAGAATAGATTTAAGATATGCTGATAGTAGCGCCGCCGCAGATGATAATGTAGTTACAGCATGTCCAGAGGGTGAAGGTACTATAATTCTTACTGGTAGTGATACTTTATTAATAAACGACGCAACTGAAGGATCAGCTCCTGCTGTACTAAATGTTGTTAGAGAATTTAGTTTAGATAGATTAAAAGCATTTATGGCGGCTGGTGACATTACAGGTGTTACAGCTGGCAGTGGTTTAAGCGGTGGTGGACCCTCTGGAGATGTAACATTAAATGTAGAATATGATACTGATGGTAATGTTATATTAGAAAGCTTTAGTGGTGATTTTATAGCAGTCACTACAGTTGGTGGAGCTACAACTCAAACTCAATTACAATTTTCAGCGGCAAATATAGCTAAAATTAAACCAGGCATGGTTGCTGGTACAACCGCTCTTGGAACTGAAATAGGTACTGTATCATCTTCTACAGGAACTACAGTTACATTTACAGCAAATTTAGGGGTTACTATAGGTACTGGCGCTAATGTTAATTTCTCTTCAGTAATAACAAGTTCTAGTCAATTAATGTTTAATGCTGGAACTGGAGCTAGTATAAGTGAATTTGTTTCACACAAAGCTCTTTCTACAGTAGACTTAGGTTTGTTTAATAATGATCAAGGATGGAATA
>Ga0307488_10005016_pt1 | contig 10972 bp, 9 predicted proteins | sample SB02metaG_FD_202248 | JGI IMG/M metagenome (GOLD analysis project Ga0307488, IMG submission 202248) | Sea-ice brine microbial communities from Beaufort Sea near Barrow, Alaska, United States - SB 0.2 | ecosystem: Environmental > Aquatic > Marine > Coastal | place: USA: Alaska | collected 2017-05-06
ATTCTGATGTAGAGGCTGGTTCAATTGATTCATCTCTTGTACCATTCGGATTTGGTGCTCTAACTTCACCATTACATAAAACTTATAGCTTACCATCACCAACATACAATGTATCACAATCAGTAGGTGGTGAATATAACAAAAGAACATTCTTAGGTTATTCATACGATTTTACATCAACTGATAACTTAAACTTCTTATCACCACTTCCAGACGCTAATACTGAAACAGTAGGTAGTGACTTTGATTTGGCTACTTGTAAAACAGGTAATGTTGGTTCGGAAACGTTCATCACATTAACTTCAGTTGTAGATGCTAAGAAATTCATGGTACCATTCCAAGGTGGATTTGATGGATGGGAACCAAATAGAGTAGTAAACAATGGTTCTGCTATTGTTGCTGGTAACTCTCAAGGTTTAGATATGTCATCTGTTACATCAGCTGGAACAGTCGCTATGAGAAAAGCTATTAACTCTGTTTCTAACCCTGATGAATTTGATATCAATATGATAGTTCTTCCAGGTGTTATCAATAGACTACACTCTTCAGTATCTACATTCGCTAAAGATATGTGTGAAGATAGACAAGATTGTTTCTATGTAATGGACGCTGGTGCTTATAGTGACTCAATCGCAACTGCTGTTAACTCGTTGACATCATTTGACTCTAATTACGTTGCTACGTATCACCCATGGGTTAAGATACTTGATGTAGATAAGAATAAGCCTGTGTGGGTTCCACCAAGTGTTGTTCTTCCTGGCGTTATCGCTTTCAATGACTCGGTTGCTGCTGAATGGTACGCTCCTGCTGGATTGAATCGTGGTGGTCTATCAAATGTTATCGAAGTTAAAACTCGATTAACTCATGATGAGAGAGATACACTATATACTGGTCGTATAAACCCAATCGCTACGTTCCCTGGACAAGGTGCTACGGTATTCGGTCAAAAGACACTACAAGCTAAACCATCCGCTTTGGATAGGATTAATGTTAGACGCTTGATGATTGCTGTTAAAAAGTACATCGCGTCTTCAACGAGATATTTAGTATTTGAAAATAACACGGCTGCAACAAGAAATCGTTTCTTGTCAATCGTAAACCCTTACTTGGAATCAATCCAACAAAGAAATGGTTTATACGCTTTCCGTGTTGTTATGGATGATACTAATAACACACCTGACGTTATCGATAGAAACATGATGGTAGGGGAAATTTACTTACAACCAGCTAAGACTGCAGAATTCATAGTACTTGATTTCAACATTCTTCCAACTGGTGCTGCATTCCCTGAGGCATAAATTAAAAAACACACTATTTATTAGAAAGACAATAGGAGATATAAATGGCACAACTACTTGACCCAAATGAAATAATGTTCACAAACTTCGAACCGAAGATGTCGAACCGCTTTATTATGTATATAGAGGGAATACCCGCATACTTAGTAAAAACAGCTGCCAGACCTGAAATTACAAATGGTAAAGTTACAATAGACCATATCAACACTCGTAGATACATCAAAGGACGTTCTGAGTGGTCTGATATTACTGTAACACTTTACGATGCTGTAGTTCCATCAGCAGCACAAGCTGCAATGGAATGGGTAAGGCTACATCACGAATCTGTAACTGGACGTGATGGTTATTCAGATTTTTACAAAAAAGACATTACCTTCAACAGTTTGGGTCCTGTTGGTGATAAAGTAGAAGAGTGGACACTTAAAGGTGCATTTATTCAGACTGCTAAATTCTCAGATATGGATTATACTGGTGAAGATTTAGCAACTGTAGATTTAACACTTTCATACGATTACGCAATATTACAATACTAATTATATAAAGTACAAAATAAAAAATAAGAACCCTACCTTAAATGGTGGGGTTTTTCTTTTAAATATTAATACTTATATATGGTTAACCAAAAATAAAAAGGAGAAAATAATTATGGCAGATTTATTAGTAAGAAGAAAAGAAGATTTTGTAATAGAATGGTCTCGATGTGCTGAAGAAGGTTCATTTACCGCTGCAGGCGATGACCACTTTACAGTTGACAACGCAACCTCGGATTGGGGTTTACCAAATCCAGGATGGGATAATTTAAGTAGAGAAGGTATCGCTGGCGAAACTGCTCCTGATGGTTATCAACCGGGAGTATCTAAATTATTAGGTACGGCTGGAAATTACACTTGGGAAGTTTAAAAAACTTAAATTTTAAAGAATCTTAGAACCCTCACTGTTTAGTGGGGGTTTTTTTGTATTATAAATACCCGAGCACCATACTTATATATGGTTAACCAATATAATTACAAGGAAAATACGTTATGCAAGACTTGCAAGATGATTATCAAATGTCCGATAAGGACATGATATCAAAATTAAAACAAGAACACGAGGTGAAACAAGTAAGTGATTACAAGTTTCCAACTGAAATTATCGAACTACCATCACGTGGTTTGATTTATTCAAAAGACAACCCACTTTCAAGTGGTAAAATTGAAATGAAATATATGACAGCGCGGGAAGAGGACATATTGTCAACGTCATCATATATCAAAGATGGTTCGGTATTAGACCGACTATTTCAATCACTCATTATTTCAAATGGTGAAGACGTTCCCATAAAATATGTAGATTTAGTAATCGGTGATAAAAACGCAATTATGCTTGCCGCCCGAGTTTTAGGATATGGTAAGGACTACAAAGTAGAAGTACAAGACCCATCTTCAGATAAAAAACAATCAGAAGTTATTGACCTAACTCAATTTGAAAATAAAGAATATGATGGTTCTACTCAGCTGGAGTTACATAAGAACGAATTTAAATTCACATTACCACAATCAAATAGAGAACTGACATTTATGTGTCTAACTGAATCAAAGGAACGGTTAATTAAACATAAATTAGAAGAATATACTAAAGCAAATCGTAAACTAAAGCGAGATGAGGCTAGTAGAGAGTTAACTACTCGTATGAAAGTAGCTATTTTATCAATAGACGACTCACACGACCAAAAGGATATTGATAATTTTGTAGATAATGAGTTATTTGCAATGGATTCTAGGTCATTACGTACATATATGTCAAGCGTCATGCCAGATATTGATTTAAGTTGGGAATTTATTTCGGAGGAGACCGGTAGGGTGCATGATATGTCACTTCCTATCGGTACCGGGTTTTTTTGGCCTGACGCCGATTGATAGACAGCGAATACACCAAGAGTGTTTCGACTTAATTTATCATGGTCAGGGCGGGTTCACATGGGATAATGTTTATAATATGCCAATATGGGCTCGTAGGTTTTATACTTCAAAGATAGTAGAGTTTAAAACCAAAGAACGAGAAGCAAATGCTGCATCTGTAAATAAATCATCAGGGGCAACACGAAAATAACTCTCCGTGTCTATTTATACTTAGACAATCACATACAAATAAAAAGGATATATAATGCTAACACGAATATTTAAATTTATGTTTATGCGAAAGGGTGCTAGTGCTATTGAAAAGCTAGCTAAAACCGACCCTGAGGTAAAACAGTCTTTATTATCATTACACAAGGCTGGTAATGATTTACATAAAGCAATGAAAAAACACGAAGACGAATACGGTAAGTATTTTAAATAAGGGTAGTATCTAAGTGGCAGACTCAGCTAAAAAAGTACAAGAAGAATTGGCAAGTGTAAAGGCATTGGATAAAATCCTAGCCAAACAGCTTGATGCCCGATTAAAAGGTGCAAAAGAAGCTAATGCGTTGCAAGATGATTTTCTAAAAAAACTTAGAGATGAAAAAGATATCAGTCAAGAGCTCATAGGTGACTTAGAAGCTTATGAAGAGTTAATGGACGATGTGTTGAAGTCCGGAACCAAAGGTGGAGACGCACTTCAATCTCAACTTGGTATTATAAAAGATATAGTAAAGCAAGAAGAGGCGAGAAAACTTGCTGATGAAAAAATTGGCGGTGCGCTAAACAATCAAGTAGACTCATTGGAAAGTAAAATTAAATCATTTCCTATATTGGGTGATACAATTGCAAAATCCATAAACTTTGACAAAATAAAAGAAGGTGCGGGTGAAATGGTAACTAAGTTTACCAATGGTTTTACAGAGGCTGCTTCATCTGGTATGAATTTTGGTGGTTCTATGAAAGCTGCCCTTGGTGTTATTTCAAAAGGATTAACTATGGCCACAATCAAGCAGGCTCTATTCAATGCAGTTGCTATGATTAACCCATACGTATTAATGGCAGCAGCTGTTATAGTCTTGATACTACTACTGAAAAAATTAGTTTCCATAGGATTTGCATTTGACCAACAAACTACCGATATTGCTTTAAATCTTGGAATATCAAAAGATAATGCTGCAAATATGCAGAGGTCATTCTCTCAAACTGCTGCACTTAGTGGTGAGACGTATGTAAATTCCAAGAATATAATGGAAGCTCAATCACAACTAACAGAGTCATTAGGTAACTCTGCATTACAATCGGCAGATATGTTGAAGAGTCAAATACAACTTACTAAGTTTATGGGGCTTAGTGGTGACGAGGCTGTTAAATTCCAAAAGATGGCAGCCGGTAGTGGTCAATCCACTCGTGAGGTACAACAAAACATAGCAGGTACTCTCCACGCATTTAATAAAACAACCGGGGCATCTTTAGCATTGAAAGATGTTATGAAAGACATCGCAAACATAACCGATGATGTTAGGGCTAATTTTGGAGGTAATGTAAAAGAGATGGTACTAGCAGTTGCTCAAGCTAAGTTATTGGGTACTACTGTTGACGAACTTGCCGGATTTACATCACAAACCTTAGATATGGAGTCTTCGCTTAAAAAAGAAATGAAGTTGAGAGTTTTGACTGGTAAAAATGTTAATCTTGACCAAGTACGTAGACTAAAATTAATGGGTGATGAAGTTGGTGCTGCGAAGGCATTAACTGACCAAATGGGGTCCATCGAAGATTTCAATAAAATGTTACCTCATGAACAAAAAGCATTTGCAGATACATTGGGCATGACCCAAGGTCAGATGTTAAAAATGCTTGAGGCTGGAGAACTTCAAAAGAAAGCAGGTATAGATTTATCTAAAGCAACTATGTCTCAGATTCAAGCAAACGATAAGCTTACATCTCAAGAAAAGGAAAAGTTAATCAAGGCAAAGGAAGCTCAATCTGCTCAAGATAAGATGGATGAGGCAATGCAGAAAATGAAAGATACTCTAAATAGTATCATATCAGGTCCGCTTGGTAGTTTCATGTCAATTTTGGTTGAAATTATAGTGTTTGCAGTAGATTTAATAAACTTAGTTTTAAGTCCAATTGTTGCATTAGTAGATGGTTTAGCAAAGGGTGCTAAAGCGGTTGGTAGATTTTTCGGATTTGGTGGCGAAGAAGAAGAAGATGGAACTTCTGCATTTGGCGCTTCTACGGATTCTATAAACGATGGTATTATTACACCAAATGGTGAGGTTATAAAAACAAACCCAGCTGACTATATTATGGCAACTACTAACCCATCCGGAATGGCGAGTCAATTAGCATCTGCTGGAGCATCGGCCGGTAATATAGATTACGATAAGTTAGCAGATGCTATGTCAAAACGGCCAATTCAAATCGCGGTGGATGGTAGAGTTATTAGTGATATTAGTAAAGTTCAGAGTAGAAATAACTCATTTAAGAAAATGTTGTAGGGATATCTAAATGGCACTAAAAGACTTAAAATCAGATTTATCCAAGTTTAGAAAACCAATCGTTAAGCCACTTTCTGAAAAGAAGCGTGCTGACGTACCCAAATCTTCTAATCAAACCCCACTATCACAATTTGTGGATAACGCTCCGACTGCCGCTAAATCAAATGTAACAGCGCCTAAACAAGGTGTCACGCCAACCAAGTTTGATAACTCATCAAAGTTTATAGGTGAGACTGACCCAAACACGTTTGATAACTCATCAAAGTTTATAGGTGAGACTGACCCAAACACGTTTGATAACTCATCAAAGTTTATAGGTGAAACAACACCAAGTAAAATGTCCTTACAAGAAAGATACTTAGGACAAACAGAAACAACATCAGTTCAACAAGGGGATAAGTTTAAAGGTGAAACCGAAACGGCAAATATTACACAAGGAGATAGGTTTAAGGGTCAGACGACTCCTGAAGACTACCCCAATGTCGAAAAGTTCAAAGGTGAAACTACTCCAAATACTTTTAAATTTGTACAAAACTTCTTAGGTGAGACTACATCAGCTAAAATGTCATTAGAATCTAAATTCTTAGGTGAAACTGATATACCTGACACTATTATAGAAAGTCCATTCAAGGGTGAGACTACACCTAACTTATTTAACTACAATCCTAAGTTAGATGACCAAGCAAAAGACCCTAACTTTGTTGACTTTATAACTAACGAAGATGCTAAGGGATTTTCACCATATCAAACAAAGAACACTCCATCACAATTTACTGCGGTAGACAAAAATCAATCTAAATTTGATAGTATGGGGTCTGCTTATAGTGATTATAAACAATCTTCAAATGGAATTTCATTTGCTAGTGGGTATCGCCAATTTAAATCATCTAAAACTACTGGCACCACTCAACGATACAATCCGGAGAGTTTATATGAAGCTACATACGAAAGTATTGGTGATATCATGGAGCAACGTAACTCCCCATCATTCTTAGATGAGATGTATCATAAATTTAATCTAAAGGACGATTCACCAAACTCATTAAATTTAATTAAAGCACCTTATATTCTTCGTGGTATACAACGTAAGAAAATATCTAAAGGGGAACCTCAATTTTGGGATTTCGGTTTAGGTGTTGACGATGGATTTATCAGAGGTGGTATTGTTGCATCTACTACTAGAGCATTGGTAGATGTCGCACGTATTGGGTCATTCTTCCTATCAGCAAAAGGAATGCTGTGGGGTGTACGCCAAATTGGATTGCAACGTAGTCAGAAATATGGTAAGACTTGGACACCTCTAAATCTCTTAGCAAGTTTAGGTGGGCAGCACCTAGGGCTAAAATTTGATAGACCGGATTTGATACCATTTGGTAAAGAGGATTGGAAATACAATCCACAAGCAGATGTATTAGTAAGTCCATTGAAAACAATATGGAACGCATTCACTCTGAGGACTCGGGTTGATGGTAAACTACCAATCCGTACTGATTTAAAAGGTGGATTTGACTCCATATATGGTATTGGTACTACGGCAGACCGCAGGTGGGTAAATACATTTGATAATCAAGGTACACGTTATGGTAACACAACTGCAAATATAGGTTCGGAAAGTCGATTTTCGATAGGACCAACTTCACCATACGACCCCAATAAAAAAGATAATCCAGTTCTTTTTGCTAAAAAACGGTATGAGTCTCAAATCACAGACAGCATTAGGAATAATGATGGTACTAAAACTACATTAGCCAAACAAACCCAAAAAGCATCACAAATTCCAATTGATAAGGTATTTGAAGAACGTGGGTTGTATAAATCAGAAGGCAAGACTACAGGGTTTGGTAATGATATAAAAGATTACGAAGCTCTATCATATGGTACTATAGCAAAACTTGCAGATGGTGATAGAAGTCACAAAGGTGATTTTAGGGCTTTGAAAAAGACTAAATATAACATTAACTACTTCGAAGAGGCTACGACTGATTACATATCCGATAACTTCAGAAGTAAATACGGATTTGGTAAGACATTTAAAACCAATTTAGAACGAATAGACGGTGATGGGATTGATATGATAGGCGTCTCCGAGATTGGTCAAAATGAACAAAATGACCTCGTTAAATTAGTATTTAAGACATCTGCTGCCGACTCATGTCAATTTAGAGGTACACTAAGTGCTATAACTGAAACATTTTCACCAACTTGGAATTCTGAAAAGCCAAATGGTAGAGCTGACAAGATGTATATGATGACTGAATTTGAAAGAACTTTATCATTTAATTTTCAAGCAGTAGCATACTCACGATTTGAATTAGAACCAATGTGGTCTAAGTTAAAACAACTTGCTACATTCACAATGCCATTTTATGGAAGTTCCGCAGGATACCGAGGTAGACTCATTAAATTCACCATTGGTGATTTATATAAGGACCATGAAGCATTATTAACATCTCTATCATACACGATGTCCGATGAGGCTTCTTGGGAAACCGAAGAAGGTTACACCATACCAAGGTTAATTGATGTTTCAGTTGGGTTAACCGTAGTTGGAAGTGCAGTACATAATGAATTAAATCCAACAGGTCTAAAATTATATTCATACGGAGTTGAATAATGGGTAGATACAATAATACACAAATAGAAAAAAGTGATGGAAGACGTTACAGAAAAACAACATTACTTCCTATTATTGAACCTTCTAACTCTGATATCTATATCATTGGTAAGATAGGTGATAGGTTAGATACTCTAGCATACAAATATTATGGTAAAAGTTCTCTTTGGTGGATTATAGCAAGAGCTAACAATATAGGTAAGGGTGATTTAGTAGTCCCCGTTGGTGTACAACTTAGAATACCACAAAATTCAGAACCAATTGAAGAAGAGTATAATCAATTAAATAGTTTATAGTTATGGGTGTATTTTCAAGAAGCGGATTAGCGTCATCTAAAAACTTAGATACTATCTCAGGTTATATAAAAGACCCCAACTCATCCGAAGAGTCCAAAATATGGAATTATGGTAAATATGCGTTTATTACGTTAGCAACCAATGGTACCAACAATGCTGGGTTATGTACTGGTGGGTCTGCAACATTAGGTGATACTTTATTGACTAAAGGCGCTGATTATAACACATTAAGGTCAATAGATACGGGTCGTGATATACCAGCAAAACCTATATTAGAAAGTGTTAGAATTAATAATGATGGTTCACAAAAAAGTACAGAATCTGCATTGTATAGCATTGATGTAAGTTTTAAATGCTTCTCAGCTTCTCAATTTGAGGAATATGAGAGTGCTTTTTTTAGAACCGGCAATGGTGTTGTAGTTTCCTTCGGATATAAAGGACTGGGTCTGGGTAGCAGTATAACAGCATTTGTCCATAATTTTGGATTTTCGCTAGACGTATCTGGTGTATATTCATGTACACTACAATTAACTGGGGCAAACCGATTCTCTGGAGTACTAACAATGATTCAGGAAATGAAAAACAAGGGTACTACATATGAAGACGACAGCGGGCAATCGATTACCCCACGCGGTATTGTAGGTGAGTTAAATGCTAGATTTTTAAAAGCATTTCCAGATTATGAAGAACCATCTCTAATTCAAAGAAAGAAAACCAAAGATTTTGTAGATGATGGTGAGGGTAAGGTAAGTACACTTGACAGTGGATATGCTGTTGCTAACGTACAAACTGAAGGTGGTGGTGACTTTACAGCCCTTGGTCTTAGATTTGATAGCGATGACATGATGATAACATATTGTAGCTATCAGGAACTGGTTAATGTAATTAATCATGCTCATAGCGGTGATACTACATGGTCATTCTCAAAAGCTGCTGGTAGTAGCGAGCCATCTATGGGTTCAGCTGACCCAACTAAATTATTATTAGGTGGTAAGATGAATAATTATGGTAGCGATGGTGATGACACAAAAAACGACTTTTCAGCAATAGGGGCTGAATCAGGCCTAGCCAAGGACTTTTATCTATCACTTGACTTTATCACCGAGATAATACAGGAATTACAAAAACAAGAAGTGGATGATAAAGAACATGGTGGTGGTGCTACTTCTGTAAATAACTTTTTAAGAGTATTAAATGGTCGTATTTCAGATTTGACTGGCGGATTGTACCAACTTGAATTGTATAGTAATGGCTTGAACGAACGGTCAGAATTTCAAATAGCTAATTATAGGGCTGAACACACAACAGCGCCAACACCATATTTATTTGGTATACACAACTTAGGTACAGTACTAACCAGCGTTAATATGGCATCTAATATGGATTCTACAATGGCTGCTGCTGCATTAGTTTCTAATAGAGCAGGTGCACTCCCAGCTAACGCCCTTGATAAATTATATTCGTGTGGTTCTCAAGTAGGAGCTCCTGTAGCAGATGATAAAATTAAAATAGATGACGTACGTAAAGCTAAAGAGGCAATAGGGGCGGGATTTTCACCCTCTCGGGTTGAGGATTTTAAAACAGCATTAGCCTCATACGTTAAATCAAACCCAATCGAAACAAAAACAGCTAATGGGTATCGGTATATGATAGATTTAACAGTAGGCCATTATGGTGCTTGGGGTGCTCAGGTTGGTGATACATTTACATTTAGCGGCCTACCTGCGAAATACAAAACCGCAAGTGCATATTTTTGTGTTGGTAACATTAACCATACATTTGATGGGCAAGGTGGTTGGCAAACTGAAATAACTGGATTTTTAAAATTGGACGCGACGTAATGGATAAGAGACGAAAAATATATTATCCCGATGGTCAAATTTCAAAAGGACTTTACACCAATGGTGGTGATTGGATGTTTGTGGATGGTACTGAGTATATTGGTGATTATCATAAATATTCTACAGGTGAAGTATTTACTAAATCTATATGGATTGCTGATATATCAAAAAAACTTATACCATATGTTAATTTATCATTAAACGATAATAGTGCAAAATTCAAATACGATAGTATAGTAATAAAACCATCAGTTGATACTTTAAACTTTGCTTATTACGAAAATACACCACCAACCGAAGATGACTACAACGTTGGTTATTTTCTAAGACGTTTTGTAAAACCTCACTTTCAAGATGTAATCACAGAAGTAAGTAAAGGGGGGTATGTGTTAGCATCATTGGAATTTTATTCTAAAGTAGAAATTAGATGGAAGCTATCAGGCGTTTCATCGATTGTGTCGGATGTAAATCGTAGACAAACCCAATTAGGTAATGAAACCATCAAAGGACTCACCAACTACATTACCAATTACACC
>Ga0307488_10005018_pt1 | contig 10969 bp, 5 predicted proteins | sample SB02metaG_FD_202248 | JGI IMG/M metagenome (GOLD analysis project Ga0307488, IMG submission 202248) | Sea-ice brine microbial communities from Beaufort Sea near Barrow, Alaska, United States - SB 0.2 | ecosystem: Environmental > Aquatic > Marine > Coastal | place: USA: Alaska | collected 2017-05-06
CGCGGCGTTGCACTCGCTGGCGCAGAAGTGGTTGGACTTGACGGAGCAGGACGCGAACTGCTGCGCCGCGAACCGGACGACGTCGGGCTCGTGCACCGCGTCGGCGAACATGTCAGCCGCCGCAGCCGCGGCCAGATTTGACGGAGGCGGTCCCGTGCCGTTCGCGGAGGCGGTCCCGTGCCGTTCGCGGTTCTCCAGGAGCGCGTTGAGCTCGTCGGCATTGTGGTGAATCTCAAACCGCGAGTTCTGCCCCATGCCTGCGACGTCGTGCAGGTGGTAGTACATGAAGTGGCCGCAGGGCTGGCACGCCGCCAGTGCGCTGGTGCCCGGGACGGTGGTCCGGTGGCCCGCGGGGCCGCGGGTGTCCGGCTCGGCGTCGCACGCGCCGTGCGAGATCCCGCAGTACTGCGGCACCTCGCGCTCCACGGAGTGCGTGCACGCCGCGTGCGCCTCGGTGTAGGGCCGTCCCCAAATTTTCCGCCACGTCATCCTCCACATTGTGAATCCTCGTTTCTTGAGTTGAATGGCACATCATAACATGAGGAGGAGAGAGAGAGGAGAGACGCGTCAGCGTGTATGAGGAGGCACCAGGCTTTCGCCCTGGCCCCCGTGGCATCGCATGACGTGGCGACCATTTTCTTCTAGGCCCTACATCAGTGTCCGCCTTGCGGTGCGCCCACTTCTCGCACACGATGTTCATGCGCGCGACGGCGCCGCGGCAGCTCAGCGCGCACCCGTCGAGGTCGCCCTTGATCACCGCGTGCCGCTCCTCGTGCGCGGACCCCACGAACTTGAACACCTGGTAGGTCTCGTGCTTCACGCTGGGCGCCAGAACGCACGGCTCGCCGTCGATCGTCATCTCCTGAGCCTCCTCGTGCGTCGTGCCCGGGGGGCACGCGGGGTGCTCGTCGCTCTCGTCGTCGCTCTCGTCGCTACCGGCGCTCCCGGAGCCCTCGTCGACGTGTGCGTTGCCGTTGCCGAGCGAAGCCCTGACTTGGGCCTTGTTCTCTCTGATTTCCCGGGAGAAGGCGTCGGTTTCGGAGACGCCCGAGCCGGCGGTGTAGACGGCGAAGACATCGGACTGCACCGCGGGCTCCTTGGTCCACTCGGCGGGACAGATGTAGGCGCAGGCGCGGCCCATCACGCCGGTGCCGCACGCGGGCTGCGCGGTGACCACGGCGGCGGGGAGGCGCCACTGCACGCCGTCGGAGATCATGGCGAAACGCGCCGCCGCCGCCGTCGCCGACGCGTGCGGGCGCTCGACGGGCGCGGCGCACGCCGCGGGGGTGTCGAGCGACTCGATGGCGGAGAGGCTGTCGGCGATGCTCGAGGCGGTCGCCGTCGTCACGGGCGCGCGCAGCGTCACTGTCAGCTTGACGACCATCACGTCGCCGTTGCCGGCGTGGGCGCGGCTGGACGCGTACGACAGGATGCTTTCGCGCCGCACGTCATCCTCTGAGACGCCAAACGCCTCCTGAACATCCGCCGCGGGCGCATCCTCTCCACCGGCGGCGGCGGGGGCAGCGTGGGCAGCGGCGGCTGCGGCGGCGGCGGCGGCGGCGGCGGCGGCGGCGGTCACGGCGTGCGCCACGGCGCAGTCGAGCGCCTTGAGGTGGAGCTGATTGGCGCACAGGCTTTGTCCGCAGTCCGCCATGCTAGACAGCTTCATGGCGGAGTCCGGGCACCCGCCGCAGAAGAAGTTGATGCTCTCGCGGAGGGTGACGACCACCTCCACCTTGTCGACGACGGCGGCGTCGCCCCGCCCGGCGCCGCGCTGCTCGGCGCCTAGCACGGGAACAAACGCGGCGCCGCCGACGTGGTAATGCGTCAGCGCCGCCGCCGTGGAGATGGCGGCGGCGGCGGCGGCGTCGTCCGCGGCGGTGATCGCGGTATCCGCGATGTCGACGAACTCTAGGTTGGGCGCGGATGCCATCACCTCGGAAAAGTCACCGGACATGCGCGAGTTGCCGCCGACGTGCAGGGAGACGAGCTTGGGGCGCCCCCCCGCGACGGCGGCGGCGACGTCCCCGCCGATGTCGTTGAAGGCGACGCTGACGGTGTGCATGTGCTCGCCGATCTTGGGAACCTCCGTGGAGTGGAAGCGGTTCCCGCCGAGGAGCGCGGACTTGGTCGCGGCGGTGCCGTCCAGCAGACACGCCGGGAGCTCGCCCGTCAGGTCGTTGAACGACACGTCCAGGTGCATCGACCGCATGGCGCAGGCGTCTTCGGCGATGATCACGCCGGCGAGGCTCTTGTGGCTCCAGTCGATGCTGGAAATCATGGTCTCGCCAAAGCCACCCTCCTGGGCGAGAGCGGCGGCGTGTTGCCGCACCTCGGAGGGGGGAACCGCCGAGAGAAGGCTGGCGCACCTCGCGGCGTCGTCGCCCGCGGAGCACGTGCGATGCGCCGCCGTGAGAGCGTGGGAACACTCGTGGGACTCGCGGAGGCCGCCGCGGCGCGGGACCATGCCGCCGCACACGCCGGGGAGGGCCGTGAGCGCCGCCGCGCAGCCGGCAGAGCACGACACCTCCTCGAGCGCGGCGGCGACGCACGCGCCCGCCGCGGAGGCGAGCGCCGCGCTGCCGCCGCACACTGCGGGCTGCGACATGGAACTGTCGATGCCGATGTAGGAGAGCGCGCCGATGGCGTGGGTGCACGCAGCCTCCGCCTCGTGCAGCCTGTCGCCGGACCAGGAGGCCGCGGAGCAGTAGCGAGCGGCGGCGGCTCCGGCGGCGGCGCATGCCAGAGCCTCTTCGCCGTCGGCAGCGTCGGCATCCTGCGCGTGCTGCGTGGCGTGCTCGCGCAGGGCGACGGCGCACGCCGCGTGAAGCCCGCTCCCGGCGCGGCTGCCCAAGTCGGCAGTCGCGGACTCGTGCGCGGCGAAAGCAAAGAAGTCCTCCTCGGCGTGGATGCCGACGCCCACCTCCCAATCACCTCCGAGCGCGCCGGGGCTGAGCACCGCGTCGTTGGCGGAGATCACGCCGAAGCGACCGGCGCGGGCCACGCCGAGGGCGCGGGCGATGTACGCATCAACCTCCGCGTGCCCGAGCGCGGCGGCGGCGGACGCGCGCGCGGGGTAGATGCTGAGGGGGGCTCCAGTGGCGCGGACACCGCCGAGAGCCGCCGACGCCGCGGCGCTGGCGCCGAAAACAAATTTGAATATCCCCTCGACGAATTTCCAGCACATGACGAAGAACGATTCGACGAGCTGCGCCGGGTCCAGGACAAACGACCCGTGCAAGTCGTAGCGCTGGTTCCAAACCGTAACCGGCATCTTGAACGAATACGTAGCGGTAAACGATTGGGGGTCGAACGTCCCGGAGACCAGGAAATACTCCACCTTGAAGAGAGTGAACGGTTTGTATTTGAACAAGCCCCACAACTGACCCGTGTTGAGCTCGTTGCTCACCATGCAGTTCACCTTGAGCAGGTCGCATATCCCAACCAGCGGGGTCATCACGAGCTTGAAAGCCGAATAAACCCAGTCAACGGCCTTCTTCGCAAACTGGACAATGCGGAGGATGACATCAATCAGAACCTGCGCGACGCGGAGCACAGCCTTGGCGGCGTCGAGGGCGCGGGAGGCAATCCAATACAAAGCCGTCCGCACGGCAATCTCAGCCCATGCCCAGGCGGCGTTCCAAACTCCAGCAGCTTTCCGCCCGATGCACCCGCTGGGGTTTTCGTAGAGGCAATAAATGCAAGATGAGGTGTAACACCAAGAGCAGCCTCTCCAGCCGCAGTTGCACAAGTAGTACCACCCCCAGCAATAGCAAGCTCTCCACACAAGACCGCAGTACATGTTAGCATCTTGGCAATAAGCGTAATACTGATTGGTTACCGCCTGGACCTTGGAATTCCACGAATTCAGTTCAGCTTGCTTCTGGTTCAGCCAATTGCGGGCCGGACTGAGGGCGTTCCGCGCGGCTTGGAGGACATTCTCAGCCTTGACCAGCCACTTCTTTGTGCCAAGGAGAAGACTGTTCATCACGTCCACCGCGATGAGCGTTGGCGCCGCGAGAGCGTACATGATGCTCTTGACCATGGTCACCATGACCGCGATGAGGTTGTTCATCCCGTGGGGGCTCATCTTAATCACCACCGTGGCCGTCGGCAGAGATTTCATGTCAAACGTGGCCATCTTGCCGATGTCCAAAGGAGTGATGTCAATGCTTCCCATCATTTCAAACGCGTCACCGTCGAAACCGAGCTCGGTGATGATCCGCTTCAGGTCCGACGGCTTCAGGCCGAGTGCTGCCAGGACCAGATTGGTGATCGATTTAATGAGCTTTTTCGCCTGCTCTTTCAAGTAATCCACAGCCTTGGTCAACGCCTGCGTAATCACGCCCCCGCCAGCTGCAACGTTAACGATATCACCATGCATCAACCCAAGGATGTTCGAAACAAAGGTAATCACGAAACTGACGATCAGGTCAACGATGCCTGAGAGAATTTCCCACACGTTGATCTTGAAATGAAAGGCCATGCTCAAGCCCTGCGTCGGGATGATCGCCAGCTCGACGCTCATCCCGGGGAAGCTCAGGAAACGCATCGACCCACTGACGGCCAGGTAGTTGTCGTTGAGTCCCTCGAGGAATTCAGCGCTGAGCCTGACGCCGAGGTGCATGGAGAAGAACATGCCTTCGTAGTCCTTGGTAATCGGGAGCCCGGCGGACGGGTTCTGCTGATTCGGGAGCGCCTCGTCTCCAGACGCGGCGGCGAGGAGCCGTCTCGCAGGGTGCACGCCCAGGGCGGCGTCGGCGTCCTCCGCGTCTCCGCCGGTGTAGGGACTTACGGCGGTGGCGTCGGTTGGAGTGCCGCCGTTGGTTTGGCCGTCGTCGTTGTCGGTGCTTTCATCCTCGTCGCCCATGTTGGAGGCGGCGTCGAGAGGGTTGATGCACTCCATCTGAATCTTGGAGTCGAAAGAGCGCCAGGCGTTGACGCCGCACGGCGTGGGGTTCTTGTACATGAGCGACGGCGCGCCCACGTCATCTCCGCCGTACAGGGCGAACATCTGGACACTGTAGGTGCCCGCGGCGAGGGTGACGGCCTGCTCAAGCACCGGGCGGATGGTGGAGTCCGCGGCCGCGGCGGTGAAGTACTCGGTGCGGTCCACGACGACGGTGCCGTCGTCGTTAGCGATGACGAGGGACACGGCGAACGCGTTGCCACCATCAGCCTTGAAGAACCACTGGCCCTTGAAGTCGATGAGGACGTGAGCGCTGACGCGCTGGAACAGGTTCAGATTCGCGTCGCCTCCGCGGAGGACTTCGCCGGTCGACCCGACGCATGCCGCTGCCGCCGCCGACATGTTGGTCGTCAGCTCAAACAGATGGCATTCGTCGATGTATTCGTACGCCGTGAACGCTTGCTTGAGGCCGCCCTTGTCGAGGTCGCGGTGCGTGAAGAACGCGGCGCCGGAGGATACGAACGCGACGTCAATGGCCGGACCAGCGTGGTCCTCGGCGGGGATGAAGGCGGCCGCCTCCGCGTCCAACTCGCCAGGTGCCTGCCCGAGGCGGCTTCCGGACGGTGCGCGCCGACTGAGCCGAACCTTGCCGCCAAAGCCATCGTCGCCGGAGCGCAGGACCACGGGGATGGTGTCGACCCAGGTGCCATGGTCGTTCGCGGCGGAGCCACGGCTGTGGAAGCGGACCACACTGGTGGCACCGTTTCCGGCCGCGCCGGTGCTCAACGAGAAGTTAGCCTCCGGCGCGCTGGAGTGCAGGTAGTGGAACGCGACGGTGACGACGGTGACCGTTTTCGCCGCCGCCGCCGCCTCATCGAGGCACGCATCGACGTCGAACTCGATCCACTCGTCGCCGGGCTGGTCGGCGTGGTCGCCGGCGAAATAGGCGTACCCCGAGCCGCCGATGGAGTTCGCCGCGCACGGCATGTCGGCGGCGAGGAAGGACACCTCGGACTTGGACAGCGCGCGGTTGAAGAAAGCAACCGAGTCGATCTCACCCTGCAGGGCGCGCGTCACCTTGACCGTGCCGTCGCCCGCCACGACGGCGGCGCCAATGTACACGGCGGAGAGGGACGCGGCGGGCGCCTTCTGGAAGTTGAACGCCGCCGCGTCGCCCTCCACGCAGTGCAGCGGGAACGAGAACCCGTCGATGTACACGGTGAGGACGTCGCCGTCGGCGTGCTCGGCGTCCACTACAAACACGACGTGGTGCCAGTGCCCGTTGTTGAGGCGCAGGTCGAGGTTCTTCGGGACGGGCGACTCCGAGTGGCAAACGGTCTCGCCCGCGTACACCGCCTTCATCTCCAGCGCGCCCGCGGGGGTGATGCCCACGGTGACGTACGACGGCGCCGGCGAAAGACGATCGCTCACCTGCCCGTCGTCCCCGGGGCCCTCCCAATCAGCTTCCACGATGCCGGGATCCGCAAACGTGGCAATCACCTCGCCATCCTTGGGGATGGCGCCGACGGACCGCACGTGAAGAGACAGGGTGCCCGCGGCGTGCGCTTGGTTGTCCAGGCGCGACGCGAGCACCCGCCCGAAGACGACTTCGCGGTCGAACCGGAGAGCGAACTTGCCAGCCTTCGCATCCGCATCCAGATATGCGGCGGTGTCGTTGATGTTAGCAAGAGTGAACTTCGCGTCGTCCTGCGTCTTGCCGCAGGTGAACTCGTAGAGAGTGGCCTCGGCGCTGTGCTCGTCGGCCTCGGCCGTCCACTCGCAATCCGCGCCATGCACGAAGCTGTACCCCGTCGCAGGAGTCTCCTCCGCCGGCAGGCCGCAATCGCCGCCGCCTTCAAACGTGAGATGCATGACGCGGCCGTCGGTGGCGCGCTTCGTGTTGGTGCCCGCCATGCTACACGTCCCGTCGCCGCCGAGGCGCATGTTGGGCGCCTTGATGCAGCGGCGCAAGTTGCAATTGAAAGCAAAGTTTGAAAGAGGTCCATCATATTCTAGCTTCAATCGCTGAAACCAGGCGCTTTCAATATGGGGTTCAACACGTTTCTACCTGCACCGCCCTACCTTGACACCGCTCCACTCGTACGCTGCCGTCTTGATGCCGGCGCCAATCGCGGAGTCCACCGCGTTGACCACATCCTCCTTGCAGAGCGGCTTGGCCGGCACGCAGGACTGAAGGCCGCGGCCGCCGGGGAAAGCCTCGGGTGCCTGGCAGAAGGGCTTGGCGACGTACTCGAGGGAGAGCAGGCTGGCCTTCTTGGCATCTTCGCAATCCAGGTCGGGCATCCTGCCCGCCGAGACAGAGTCCCACTCGAACACGTTGGTGGGCTTGACGTCGAAGACTTCGTACGCCGCGGGCCGCGTCCAGCACGAGCTCGGGGGCTTGTACTCCATCGAGATATCGCCGGCGGCGGTGTTCGCGTTTGCGCCGGTCGTGACGCCTAGGATGGCGAAGACGAAGCGAGTGCTGCCGGCCAGGGCGATGCGGACTTGGCACGTCGAGCGGCCGCACTTCAGGTTGCACGCGGCGGGGCCAAGCGCATCGCACAGGTTCGGCGATCCCTTCACCTTGATGCCGGTGGCCTGAACCAAGAGCTTGGCGTGCGTAAAGACGTTGACTCCAGAAAACCTGAAGTTCCAGTACACCAGGGCTGCAGTCGTCTTGTAGATGGGCGTTTGCATGAGGAAACCAAAGCGATGCATGACGTTCTTGTTCGTGTCCGTGGGTTCGAAGAGCTTGAGGCCCGTGAAGTCGTATTCCGTCGTGTTGACGTATTGCGTCTTATTGTCCATCGTCCACTCGGCGTTCATCGTGAAGAACGTGTCGGTGCCCTTCACGGCCGCGACCCTGCGCGCCGCGTAGTGGATGTCGCCGTACGCGTTCGGGAAGGTGGACGCCTGGTCCTCCCTCGTGTCGGTGTACATGCACTTGGCGATGCCGGTGAGGTTCTGGCAGGAGGGTCATTGAGATCAAGCACTCGAGGTCGGAGCATGACTTACCGTCAGGGTGAATGCTCATTCAGACCCCCGTACCAAATGGGCACATTTGCTCTTTGTCCCTTTTCTTGAGTTAACTCGTCGTCTCCCAAAAGTCTCTCTGCGCCGCAAATACCTCACACTTTGAGAAATACAGACGTTTTTAGACCGTGGAAATGAATAAAATCGAAACATTTACCAAGTCGCGCGAACACACATGTCCCACTCGTGGGACATTTTAGCGAGGAGCAAATGTGCCCATTTGGTACGGGGGCTGAACTGCGTAGGCAGCGCGGGCTCAGTTGGTCGGAACACAAGTGCACGACGTCAGTCGAGTGCTTGGTCTCAATACCCCCCCTACCATGGCCTTCCCGGGGCAGTAGCGCTGCCCGAGCAGGCGGTCCATGTCGCCACTGTAGATGAAGCACCGCGCAGGAGGGTCATTGAGAACGCCGCACTCGAACCGAGATCGGACGTTTTCGCGTGGCTCACCTTCAGGGTGAATACTCAACCAAACGCGTGGACTCGGTCCGTCGATTTAACGTCGGTCGAGTGCCTGTTCTCAATAACCCCCCTGCCGCGACTGCCCCGCGCACTGGCGGTGCAGCACGTCCAGCACATCCTGCTTGTCCGCCCGGCACGCGTCGCCCGTGGGGATCATGCTCTGGAAGCACATCCCGGGGTGGTTGTCAAACTCGAACTGCGGGAGCACGGCGGAATCGCCGTAGACGGCATCCACAAAGCCAGTCATCACCATGCCCTCGTCGCACTCGAACATCGTGTCGAGCTCGTAATGCGCGACGGTCATGCACGACTTGCAGCCGTTTTTGCACTGCTTGGTATTGTCCATGTTGTCGACGATGGCTTCGTTCTTCTCGACGATAGCCTGGGTGATGGAGCCGCAGCGCGCGATGAGGCTGAGCGCAAGGGAGCCCGGTACGCACCTGCCGGCGGCGAGGTCGCCGGCTTCGCAGTCGCCGAGGAGGGCGCGCGAGGCGTCGATATCGCACGATTCCTTGCCGGAGCACAGCGCCTTGAGGCTCTCGAGCAGCTGCACGCGCTCCGCCGCCACCGTCATGCGCCGCGTCGTGATGTCCGTCACGTCAACGCCGCACTTGGCGGGGAGGTCGTCGAATTCCCAGGACGGCTGCTCCGCGGCGGCGCCCCACACGACATCCGCGAAGTCGAGGATCTCCTGATCCTCGCCGCACTGCACCACCACGCGGGTCTCCTCGGCCACGCGCACGCAGGTGTGGCAGACGCTGGTCGAGCACAACACGCGCCCGTCGTACGCGATGGTGCCGTCCAGCTTAGACAGTGCGCCGCGTTTGAGCTTAGACAGTGCGCCGAGATGCTGCGCCTGGCCGAGCGCGTACGTCGGCTCGCGGCCGTAGGTCGGCGCGCGGCCGCGGCTGCGGCCGCTGCCGCTGCCGAGCCCGGCGGACGCGGACGCTCCCTTCTTCAACTCCGCCATCTCCTCGGCGCGCCTCTTTTCGTCCGCCGCCCGCTCGAGCTCCATGAGTCGCGCGGCCGCCGCCTCTTTCTTGGCGATGATGCGGCCAAGCGCCTTGCAGGAGGGTCACTGAGAATAGGCACTCGAACCGAGATCGGAGCTAGCAGCATTACTCGCCTTCAGGGTGAATGCTCAAACTTAAAGACGACGCGCGGAGGAGGAGGAGGAGGAGGAGGAGGAGGAGGAGCAGGAGGAGGAGGAGGAGGAGGAGGAGGAGGAGGAGGAGGAGGAGGATGAGGATGAGGATGAGGATGAGGAGGAGGAGGAGGAGGATGAGGAAGAGGAGATTCAATGTCGGTCGAGTGCTTGTCATCAATACCCCCCTGCCTTGGCAATGCACGGGTCGGCGCCCGCCAGTTCCAGAGTGAACGGTCCCAGGACCAGATTACTCTTCGGGATGAACATGTGCATGTCGATCTTGGGCTCCAGCGTGAAGAGGTCGATGTTCAAAAGGAGGACGTCGAACTTGAACATGAAGAGGATCTCGACGTTTTTCATCATGAAGTAGATTCCGGTGGGGATCACCGTCCCCGACAGGAGTTTCGTCGGGAACGGCGAGAGGTTGATGGAGCACTCGACCCGTTCCATCTGCAAGATGTCGAACACCTTGCAGGAGGGTCGTTCAGAACAAGCACTCGAACGAGATCGGAGCATGACTTACTTATCTTGAGGGTGAATTCAGTACTTCATGCAGACGCGCGGACTCGGTTCGCCGATTAAACGTCGGTCGAGGTCGAGGCCTTGTTCTTAATAACCCCCCTGCCTTGACGAAGTCGCCGATGGTGCTCTGGATGCCCGGGAAGTCCAGAGCATCCATGGCTTCCTTCGGGATCAAGCTCTCGCCAGTAGACATGATGTAGTTCGTCAGAAATGTGACGGGATTGAACTGAGCAAACGCGAGGAACAGACGCGTGAGCAGAATGTTGTTCAGGCCGAAAACGAACGCGAGCTTGTACTTGGGGAAGGCGATCTTGACCGCCATGGACACGAATCCGTACATGGGCTTCGGGCCGAAGATGTCGTAGGAGGCGCACGTGTACCGCGACATGATCGCACTGTCGAACCTCTTGTCCCCTCCCAGACGCGCGAGATCCCTGTCCGGGGTTGACGCCAACGCCAAGGCATCCAAGGAGCGCGCCGGCCCCGGGACCTTGGCTTGGCGCTCGTGCTCCGCGGCTCGGTGCTGCGCGGCTCCGAGCGCCGCCGCCGTCCCCGCAGCTGACGCCGACGCCGCCGATTCTGACTTGTCGGGCGAGAGCCCGATGTCCACTGGGAGCAGCCCGTCGACCAGGGCCTTCCAATCGTTGCGCTTCCATCTAAACTTCAGCACCTTTGAGTGGTTTCAGGTGGTCTCAGGGGAAACTTTGCAGTTTTCAAGGGTACCTCAAATGGCGGTCAACGAAGGGCCAAAATGAATATCACCGTATGTGCATTCATCGTGACAGAAACGGACAGTCCGACCAGCCACACGTGTTCGCTTGTGTCTTTGTTTCTTTGGTTTTGGGGTTCTGGTCATTTGCTGGGTGGTTGTTGCGATATCCACGTGTTCAAAT
>Ga0307488_10005019_pt1 | contig 10968 bp, 13 predicted proteins | sample SB02metaG_FD_202248 | JGI IMG/M metagenome (GOLD analysis project Ga0307488, IMG submission 202248) | Sea-ice brine microbial communities from Beaufort Sea near Barrow, Alaska, United States - SB 0.2 | ecosystem: Environmental > Aquatic > Marine > Coastal | place: USA: Alaska | collected...
CTTGGGAAGCTAAAGATAGCAAAACAATTCAAGATTATAAGTTGGATAAATGATATATATTTCTTATATTAAGTATATAATAAGAGAGGATAACTATGAGTAAAGAATTAGAAATAGCAAAGTTAGGAATGGCGAACGGAATTGCATCTGCTGAACCGTTAACTAGCAAAGAGAAAGAAAGAATGATTGCCAAAGCTGCTAAAGCATATGGTAAATTTTTAGATGCATTACAGTGTGATTGGGAGAATGATCCTAACTCGAACGATACACCTAGGCGAGTAGCAAAAGCTTATGTGAATGATTTATGGGCAGGTAGGTATAATGGACCTCCTTCTATTACAGGATTTCCAAGTGATGGATATGATGGGTTAGTATTTGAAGGTGGTATACCTCTAACTAGTATGTGCTCACATCACCATCAAACAATTAACGGTAAGGTGCATATTGGATATATTGCATCTGAAAATGGTACGGTTGTAGGGTTAAGTAAATTGAATAGGATTGTGGAGCATTTCGGAAGAAGAGGTGCTATTCAAGAGCAGTTAACTGTAGCAATACATAATGCTGTAAACAAGATATGTGAAGGTAATTTAGGTGTAGCTGTAATGATAGAGGCTACTCATAACTGTGTATCATGTAGAGGTGTAAAGCATACAGGTGCGAGTATGAAGACAAGTAAGTTAAGTGGCTCTTTTATGGATGAAGATTCAGCAAGAGCAGAGTTTTATGAATTTTGTAAAGGATATAAATGTTAAACGCAAAAGAGATTTTAAAAGAAGGCCTTATTGTATTAGATAATGCGAAAGGTAAACCAGCACAGGTTGGTTATGATTTGAGTGTACAGAATATTAAATTAACAGGTGGCTCTATGGGTATGGTTTTAGTAGATAAAACTATTGTAGGTGAGTTGCAAGATATTGGTGAAGCTAATGTTAATGGTAGAGATGGATGGGTGTTAGAGCCTGGTACATATGATGTTACCATGAACGAGGGGTGTGATATAGCAGCTAATAGAACTGCTATGGTAAGGCAGAGATCATCTCTGTTAAGAAATGGTGCAATTATTGCTAGCTCTATATTTGATCCAGGGTTTAGGACTGACAATATTGGAACAGTTATGATTGTAACTAATAGAATATTTATTGAAAAAGACGCTAGAGTAGCGCAAATGTATTTTCACGAGAATAATGAAGGTGAATTATACGATGGTCAATTTCAAAACGATAAACAGAGAAAATAATATGCAGCAACCAGACGCAAAAAGACATCAGCAAATAAGCTTTGCAAAGTCAGCAGTAAGAATTGTAGGATACCTTTTTATACCGTTCAATATTAGTGTAGCAGTAACACTGTTAGTGGTATCAGAAGCAATAGGTATCATAGAAGAATTAGTATAATTTGTATCAAAGTATATACATAGACAGGAATAAGCGTAAGGTACACTTATGGGACGATGAAGATGGGTATACTATCAAGTCATTGAATCCATATGTTTATGGTTACGTAAAAGATCCTCGAGGTAAGCAAAAAGCTATCGATGGTAAGACGGTGAGGCGTGTTAAGGTAACAAAGGAAGTTGGTGAAGCAGCAAAGCATGCAGATACAAAACATCTATATTACGAGACAGATGTACCGTTAGAGACTAGAGTGTTGATAGATGAGTATGGTAAGTCAGATCTACCAAGCACAGGTCATCGTGAAATGAACTTTGATATTGAAACAGAGATCCTTCAAGGATTTCCGGACTGGAAAAATCCTATAAATAAGATCACAGCTATTGCATGGCATGAAAAGTTATCAGATGAATATTGTGTTTTAGTATTAGATGAAGATGGTAGAGTTCAAGACTCAGTTAATGATAACATAGAGATTATCAGTTTTCATACCGAGGCTGCATTACTAGAAACTTTCATAGAAAGGTATCGCCAAATACAACCTCATATTTTGACAGGCTGGAACATAGAAGGATTTGATATACCTTACCTACTAAATCGAATATCGCGTGTCCTCGGGGACAACGCAGAAAGGGCATTAAGCCCCGTTGGTATTATAAACTACAGAGAAGGTCTAGATAAGTGGTTTATTGAAGGAGTCGCTATATTAGATTATATGCTATTGTATAAGAAGTTTACAATGGGGGAGAGACCTTCCTATCGATTAGATGCTATTGGTAGACATGAGGTAGACTTAGGAAAAATAGAGTATGAGGGTAACTTAGATGATCTATTTGCAGAGGATATCAACAAGTACATTGAATATAACTTGAATGATGTTGAGATAGTGAAACGGTTAGATGATAAGCTTAAATTTATAGATTTATGTAGAGCAATATGTCATAAAGGTCATATACCATATCAGCAAATACATATTACTTCTGCATACTTAGAAGGTGCTATATTAACGCATACACGTAATTTAGGTGTTGTTACTAAAAATAAACCTTACAACGTTGTTAAAGATGGTAAGTTCTCAGGAGCGTTTGTAAAGGTACCTGAACCGGGTAGGTATGAGTGGATATATGATCTAGATTTAACTTCACTATATCCATCGATTATTATGACTCTAAATATATCACCGGAAACAAAGGTAGGTATATTTACTGACTTTAACTCAGATGATTTTAGAGCTCGTAAGGAACGTAACTGGACGTTAAATGTTGCCGGTAAGTATAGAGAGTTAACAACTGATCAAGTATTTGAGTTCCTTGAAGCAGAGCAGTGCTCTGTAGGGTCAAACGGTGCTATGTTTAAGACTGATAAGTCTGGACTAATTCCTTCAATACTTGATAGGTGGTTTAGCGAACGTGTAGAGTTTAAAAATCTACGTAAGAAGTATGAGAAGGAAGGTGATGATGCTAAAGTAGCTTACTTTGATCAAATGCAATATACAACTAAGATTTTATTAAATAGTATGTATGGTGTATTAGGTAACAAGACTTTCAGATTCTTTGATATTGATAATGCAGAAGCAGTAACGTTAACCGGTCAGCAGTTAATTAAAGCGACGGGAGAGTTTGGTAGTAAGTTTTATAATGATGAGTTAGGTACAAAAGGTAAAGATTATTGTATTTATACAGATACAGACTCTGTATTCTTTTCTGCAAAACCTATTATTGAAAAACGTTTTCCGAATATTGATATGACTGATAACGCTGCAATGGCAAAAGCAATTTTACCTGTAGCAGATGAAGTACAGACGTATATCAATAAAATGTACGACTTGTATGCACAACGTATACATAATGTAAGCAAGCATAGATTTGATATAAAGCAAGAACTCATATCAAGAGCTGGTATATGGATTGCAAAGAAACGGTACGCTCAATGGGTAATAAATCAAGAGGGTAATCCTTGTGATAAACTAGATGTTAAAGGTATCGATGTTGTACGATCAAGCTTTCCAGCTGCTATGAGAACATTCTTATCAGGAGTTTTAAGATCTATTCTAGAGAATAGAACACAGCACGCTGTAGATGAAGACATATTAACTTTTAAAGATGCTATGAAAGGTATGGATACAAGTGATATCGCAAAGTCTACCGGTGTCAAGGATATTGAAAAGCATATATTTAAAGATGAGGGTACAATAGAGTTATCTAAAGGAGCTCCTGCTCATGTAAAAGCTGCTGTAGCGTATAATAATATGCTACGTAGGACAGGTACAACTAACAAAGGAGAAATCAGGAGTGGAGACAAGATTAAATGGGTGTACTTGAAGCAAAATCCTTACGGATTAGATGCAATGGCTTTCAAGAATTATGATGATCCTGAAGAAGTTTTAGAGTTTATTAATAAGTATATTAACTATGATAAAATTTTTACGCGTGAGTTATACAATAAGTTAGAAGCGTTTTATAGTGCACTTAAGTGGGGTGAGGTACCGACGCATGATATGAGACAGGTACATAAATTTTTCGACTTTGGGTAGGTAGTTTGAAAGTATTTTCGTATATTTATATATAGATTAAAAAAGGTTATATTATGACAAAAATAGAGTTACTGAGCTTTATAAACAAGTATTCATTGGGTGGTAATGTTGAGTCTGTTGCATGGGAATTAAAAAACGATACCATTGCAACTAACTTTGTATCTTCAGATAAAACACTGAAAGGTACAGTTACCATGAACAATGCAAAAATTAATTCAAGCGAACAAGAGATAGGTATTTATACTACTAGTCAGTTAGTTAGAATGTTATCGATATTAGATAACGATGTTAACGTAACTGTTAGTGATACAAGTATGCAAGTAAACGATAAGTATACAGACTTCTCGTTCGTGTTAGCAGACTTAGACGTGATACCTAAATCACCTAAGTTAAAGATGACGCCTACATTTACATCAACGATTAAGATCACAGAAGACTTTATTAACAAGTTTGTAAAATCGTATGGAGCGTTACCTGAGAATGATTTCTTTACTATCGAGTGTGACGCTATATCAAAACAATTAACATTTGGATATTCAAATACTAACTCTAACAGGATTAGTTTTAATATTGATATTGATATAGAAGATGTAGAACCGATACATTTCTCATCAGGATTAATGAGAGAGATATTAGTTGCAAACAAAGGTACACATGGTACGTTAGAGATAAGCCCAGTAGGTCTGGGAAGAGTAAAGTTTAATACTGCAGCAACTACTGCAGAATATTATTTAGTAAGTAAACAAATAGACTAGGAGAATGAAAATGTTCGAACCAATCGCAGACAAAATTATTGTAAAAGCAACAGATGCAAATGATACATCAGAAGGTGGAGTGATATTACCAGATATCGCACAAGAGGATACTATGCAAGCAGAGGTAATCTCTGTCGGTCCCGGTGCAATTATGATTGACGGAAGTTATTGCAATATGCAAACTAAGCCCGGAGATATAGTTGTGTATCCAAAATTTGGAGCTAAGAAATTAGAGTATAAAGGTGATGAGTATCTTATACTAAAAGAGAATGAAGTATTAACAATCTTAACAGAAGAGGTAAAGTAATGAGTAAAAAATTAGATTTCGGAGCAGATGCTCGTCTAGAGTTATTGAAAGGTGTTGAGAAATTAGCTGAAGCAGTTTCTGTAACATTAGGACCAAAAGGTAGAAACGTAGTTATTGAAAAATCACATGGTGAGTATCACTCAACAAAAGATGGTGTGACAGTAGCAAAAGTTATTGAGTTAGAAGATGCATTACAAAATGCAGGTGCACAGATGGTAAAGGAAGTTGCTAATCAGGTAAATGATGAAGCAGGTGATGGTACAACAACAGCTACTGTATTAGCTCATTCAATTCTGAAAGAGGGATTCAAGCGTGTAATGAATGGATCAAGTCCAATTGAACTTAAGCGTGGAATGGATATTGCAATTAAAGATGTGGTATCACGATTAAAAGAGCTATCTAGAGATGTTAGTGATAATGATGAGATATTCCAAGTTGGTACAATTAGTGCGAACAATGATGAAGTTATAGGTAGATTAATTGCAGAAGCAATGGATACGGTTGGTACAGAAGGTGTAATTACTGTTGAGGAATCTAGAACAGCTGAAAATTCACTTGAGACAGTTGAAGGTATGCAATTTGATAAAGGGTATATGTCACCATACTTTATCAACAAACAATCAGAGCAATTAGTTCAGATGGAAGATCCATATATCTTATTGTATGATGGTAAAATAACATCACTTAAACCATTAGTAAAGATTTTAGAGCACTGTATAGCTAAAAGTAAACCTCTATTTATTATTGCAGAAGATATAGATGGTGAAGCGTTAGCTGGGCTTATCGTGAATTCAGCGAGAGGTACTTTAAAAGTAGCAGCAGCTAAAGCACCTGGATTTGGTGATAAGCGAACAGCTAATCTAGAAGATATAGCTACACTTACAGGAGCTACTGTTATATCAACTAAAAAAGGTATGAAGTTAGAGAAGTTCACTGGAACAGAGTTCGGGACAGCAAGACTGGTAAACTGTAATAGTAAGACAACTACAATTATAGATGGAGCTGGAGATGCAGGGCAAATTGAAACGAGAATTAAAGATATCCAAACGTTAATTAATGACTCACAATCAGCATATGAAACTGAAGCTCTTCAAGAGAGATTAGGTAAGTTAGCTGGCGGTGTTGCTATTATTAAGATAGGAGCTGAGTCAGAGTTAGAGTTAAACGAGAAGAAAGATAGAGTAGAAGATGCTTTAGCTGCTACACGTGCTGCTGTAGATGAAGGTATTGTTGCAGGTGGAGGTATCGCTTTACGAAGAGCATGTGACCACATCGGTGAGGATAAAGAGTTTGAAAACGATGATCAGAAACAAGGGTATAATATTATTATAAACGCTTGTAAAGCTCCTTTCGATACAATTCTAGCAAACGCTGGTCAAAATGGTGAAGTTATATGGACACTTCTATCACCATGCAAAGATGAGATGGGTTGGAATGTACGTAAAGGTGATTCATTTGATATGTTTGAAGAGGGTATTATTGACCCGACAAGAGTTACAAGAACAGCATTAGAGAAAGCAGCGTCCGTTGCTGGAACGATGTTGATAACAGAATGTGTTATTACTGAATTACCTGATGAGGATGAATCTTCACCGGGACAATTTGGAATGATGCAATAAATTTCTTATATTAAGTATATGCATACAATTTGGACAGAGAAGTATAGACCAACAGAATTAGCTGATTATATCGGTAACGAGTCTATTAAAAGTAAAGTTAAAGTATATTTGGAGAGCGGTGAAATCCCGCATCTCCTTTTATATGGTAAAGCGGGTACTGGTAAAACAACCTTAGCTAAATTAATCATTAAGAACATAGAATGTGATCATATTTATATAAACGCATCTGATGAGAATAATGTAGATACAGTACGAACTAAAGTTAGAGATTTCTCTAGTAGTGTTGGGTTTACACCTCTCAAGGTAGTTATATTAGATGAAGCAGATTATATGACACCTAATGCTCAAGCAGCGTTAAGGAATCTTATGGAAACCTTTTCAAAACATACAAGGTTTATTTTAACCTGTAATTATGTTGAGAAGATTATAGATCCTATTCAGAGTAGATGTCAAGTATTTGGAGTAACTCCACCATCTAGGAAAGATGTTGCTGAGCGACTGTTGTTTATTACTAATGAAGAGGGTATTGTTGAGGATAAGGATGCTATTGTTCAGATAGTAAATGCAACATATCCTGATATTCGTAGAAGTATTAATGCTTTGCAGAGACAAACGGTAAATCATAAAATTGTGGTAGATAAGCAATCACTACTAGAAGCAGAGTATGTGTCTAAAATTCTAGATGAATTAAAAAATGGTAAGTCATTTACAACTATACGAAAGATAATTGCAGATAGTCAAGTGAAAAACTTCGAAGATTTGTATAGGTATTTATTTGAAAATGTAGATGAGTATGCAAAGGATGTCGCAGCTTGCATATTAATATTAGCCGACTCTCAATATCAATCAGCATTCTCAGTTGATAAAGAGATTAATATCATGGGAATGTTTTACAAATTATTACAGGAGACAAAAAAATGAAAAAGTATTTAATAGTATTATTAGTTGGCCTTGGACTACAAACACAAGCACAAACATCGTTATGTGATCAAACATACACAACAGGAAACCAATCACAACTTGAAATAGCAATACCTGTTTCATTCCTAAACTTTTACCAGATGGCTCCGCTGTATGCGAGTACAACTTATGCAAATCAATTTATTTTAGGGTATGATAGTTGCTTTGCAAATGCTTGCACACATACTATCTCTAGCACTTTGTTTTTTGATACAATTAGAACTTGCATAACTTACTGGACAGAAACAGCAACTGACTTAGACACTTTAACGTGCTGCTTTGAACAATATTGGGACACAACATCTGAGTCATGGGTAAGGGTAAATGACACAGATAGCCCCGTAGGTATTGAAGAATTAACATTTAATGAAATCCAAAGCAATAAAATATACGATTTACAAGGTAGAGAATTAGATAGAGTTCCTACAAATACCGCGTATATTAGAAATCGAAAATTATTTATAAGGATACAATAATGGGAAAAGAAATAAATATGAACCCTAGTCAAGGGCAAGAGCAGCAAGTAAAGATAAATCCAAACGATTTAGAAGATGTAGTATGTGAAAATTGTGGAGGTCAATGTTTTGAACCAACATTTTTATTTAAGAAACTATCTGCTATACTTTCACCGAATGGGCAAGAAACAATGATACCATTACAGGTTTATAGATGCCATGACTGTGGGCATATAAATACTGCATTTTTACCTAAATCAGCACAAACACTAGATGAGTAAAACGATATTTCAACATCTTGCTAATATAACGCACCTTAAGGCAGAGCCAGTAACATATACAGAATCTGACTGGAAGTCTTATTCACCGTATATGATAAATAAGTGGTTATCTATGTATAAAGAGTATGCTCACTTAATTGACTATACTCAAAAATACTACTCTCTACCTAAAGAGATACACTATAAAATGTTATCAGGTATATTACCTAAGAAGAAAGTGTTTACTAAATATATAAAAGGTAAGAAGTCAGATAAATTTAATCCTGAACTTGTCGATATATTATATAAGCATTATCAAGTATCTAAAGATGAAATAAAAACTTATATTCAGTTGTTTAATCAAGATAAAGTTCGTATATTAAGCTTAATAAGCGTCCTGGAAAACTACGGGTACGATAATAAGCAAATTAAAAAACTGATAAAAATATGAGAATAGGTTATGCGTGTGTCAATCAAGGGTTAACTAATCGTCCTAAGAAACTAGGTGGACCGATTACGACGTCGAGAACTGCTAGAAAAGCAACTTGGTATCCGAATAATTATCAATTGCTAGGAGAGAGAGCTCTACTAAATGCTACTGATTTACTCCACTACCTTAAGTGGAATGAAGAGCATGGTATACGGCTATTTCGTATAGGTTCAGAACTTATACCTTGGCATGATCAGTACGAGTTATCTAAACTACCTCAATTACAAGAGATCAAAGATAGATTGTTTGAAGCAGGAGAGTATGCTAGAGCTCATGGTCATAGACTTACTACTCACCCTGGACCGTTTCATGTGTTAGGTTCTCCTAATATAGAAGTAGCGGAGCGATCTATTATAGGGTTAGAGCGTCATAGTGAGATGTTTGATATGATGGGGTATGAACCTTCATTTGAGAATAAAATTAATATCCATGTCGGTGGTATGTATGGTAATGCAGAACTTACCGCGTCACGTTGGATTGCATCATGGCATAGATTATCCGATAACCTTAAGAAGAGGTTAGTACTAGAGAATGATGATAAGCCGAGCATGTGGTCAGTGCAAATGATATATGACTTTTTTCATAGAGAAATAGGTATACCTATTACGTTTGATTATTTTCATCATTCATTTCATACGAGTGGGTTAAGTGAAGAAGAAGCGCTTAAGTTAGCTGCATCGACTTGGCCTGAGGGTGTTACGCAATGTACTCATTACTCAGAATCTAGACGTGATGAAAAGAAGCATACGCTTATGACTATATGTGAAAATAATAGTATAGATTTCGATAATCTAGAAGATTGGCCTACTTTTGCTGGCCTGAAAAAAGAGTGGGGTAAGATACGAGTTCAAGCTCACGCTGATTATTGTAAGAAGCCTATCAATACTTACGGTTTAGATATTGATATTGTACTCGAAGCTAAAGGTAAAGAAGATGCTCTTATGAAAAGTATAGAAATTAATAAGGAGATATTAACATGTTAAATAATATTAGAGAAAAAGATCTGCAGAGAAAGCCTATGACAAATAGTAGAGATGAGTTAAAAGCTCACTATCCAGATATCGCAAAGGCATATGAACGAATTCAACTAGAGCAGTATGAATTATTTGCTAGTAAGATGATGGATTATGGTAAAGGTAATATATCTGTAGGATCTAATTTAGAAACTGATCAAGAAGTTCATGTTGCTTTAACTGGATTATGGTTTAGGATCAACGATAAAGTTAATAGATTGAAGCAATTGGTCTTATTAAAAAAAGACGCAAAAGTAAAAACTGAATCTGTAAAAGATACGTTTCAGGATCTATCAATATATGGAATAATAGCACAAATAGTAAGCAATGGCAACTGGAAATAAAATATCATACTCACAATATACTCAATACGCTAACTGCCCACGTCAGTGGAAACTTAATTATATAGATAAGCTATCTGAATATACGCAATCAATATATACTTTATTTGGTAGTGCATTTCATGAAACTCTTCAATCGTATCTAACTATAATGTACGAAGATTCTGTAGTAGCAGCTGATAAAGAGGATTGGTACAAGATACTTAAAGACTTTATGGCTAAAGAATACCGTAAAGCGATGGCGATGGGTCAAGATCCTGCGTTCACTAATGCATTTGAGATGGGAGAGTTTTATCAACACGGTGTAGAGATATTAGATTTCGTATTTAGAAATCGAAGTGTTTACTTTCCTAAGAAAGATCATGAACTAATAGGTGTTGAAATACCGTTAGATGTAGCGATGGATGTAAATGAGAATGTTAAATTCAGAGGATTCATCGATCTTATTATTAAAGATAAGCGTGATAATACGTACAAGGTTATTGATATTAAAACTAGTACAACTGGATGGAATAAGTATCAGAAAGCAGATAAGACTAAGACTGCTCAGTTAGTACTATATAAATCTTACTATGCTAAACAGTTTAATGTACCTATAGAGAATATTAGAGTAGAGTATTTTATTGTTAAACGTACGTTATATGAGAATATGGACTTCCCTCAAAAGAGAGTGCAACTATTTACTCCTGCTGCTGGTAAACCTACATTGAATAAGATTAATGGCTCTGTAGATGAGTTTGTACGAAATGCATTTAATGCTGATGGTACTTATAATACGAATAGAGAGTATCCAGCAATAGCAGGTAAGAATAATAAAAACTGTAAGTACTGTATCTTTAAA
>Ga0307488_10005022_pt1 | contig 10964 bp, 19 predicted proteins | sample SB02metaG_FD_202248 | JGI IMG/M metagenome (GOLD analysis project Ga0307488, IMG submission 202248) | Sea-ice brine microbial communities from Beaufort Sea near Barrow, Alaska, United States - SB 0.2 | ecosystem: Environmental > Aquatic > Marine > Coastal | place: USA: Alaska | collected...
CGGCAGCGGCGGGTTATGGGCGGGTGTCGGAGCGGCGGCGGGGTCGTCGGCGGCGGCGGCGGCAACGGCGGCGGCGCCGCCCATGAGGACTCGGGGTCTGACCATCACCAACAAAGCGGGGACAAGCAAAAGTTGCCCGCCACGTCATCCAACGCATTTTGAACCCTGGTTTTTTGAGTTAACCACCATCCTACGACGTGGGGAGCAATATCTGCCAGGCCCTACCGCTCGGGGTCCAGCACCGCGCTGCTGTTGGCACTCACCGCGGCGCCGCAGCTTCCCGCCGCGTTCCGGCTGCGGTGAGACCACCCGGGGCTAATCAGGCACCCGGCGGACCCGGCGCCGCCGCTGGACGAGCAGCCCCCGCTGGTGCTGCCCCCGGGGGCGTCCTACGAGCTGTCCGTGGACCTGCGGTGCACAGCTGGCACAGCTGGCAACCTGGCGCAGTGGGTCATGGCGGCGTTGGTGGAGTGTCCGACCGACCCGGGTGGGGCGGAGCGTACCGCTACCGGTACACTATGTACGAGAACACCAGAACACTATCGCCCGCCACGGCATGCATCGCCGCGTTGTTAACCCTCGTTTCTTGAATTTAAGCGACCTCGGTGACGTGGCGGACATTATTTACGTACAGGATAACAACGCGGCCCTGAACCTGGAGGCGCACAACTTGGACAACGCGTTCGTCGCTGAGGACGTGCATATCGTGGGGCGCCGCGTGGGGGCGCTGGTGGCGGCGTCGCACCGCGCCAACGAGCTGCCCCCGCTGATGGACGCGGAGGCGCCCACCTTCGTGCCCCGCCGCCTGCGGGAGGCGGCGCCTGCGGGAGGCGGGGCTGGGCCACTCCTGACCTTTTGCAGCTCAACTTGAGCCATCATGTCCCTCAAATCACTGCCAGTTATCCCACTTGATACCTCGAAGCTGATGTTTTAAGCTTATCAGGGGGCGAGTGGCCAGACCTGGGAGGAAGATGTGGCGAGTGTGTACAAGTGTACCGGTACACCATGAGCAAACTGTCAGGGGACGAGTGGCCTGGCCCTGGCGCGAGGCGTTTGACACGCTGCCGCGCATCACCGTGCTGCCCGTGGCGGTGGCGGCGGTGGACCCCTGGGCGTAGGGACCTTCACCCGTACAACTGTTCCCTTGTGCAATTGACGCTTGAGTTGTTTTGACCCAGTCCCCTGTTCAAGTATCCCTCAAAGGTGCTGAATTTGAACAGAAAAGGGGACGATTGTACGTATCGACAAACAAGTGTTGCCCGCAGTGTAATCGAAACGTTTTTTAAACCCTCGTTTGCCGAGTTAATTGGCATCCTATGACGTGGCAGACACCTATCTGCCAGGCCCTACGGGGGGCGGTCCTCTGGGCATAAACGACGCCGGGTATTCTTCGGCGGGGCCTGACATGGCGTTCCCTTTCCCGCTTAATGTAAGCCGCTTTGTCCCTAAAAGCACTGGCATTCACCTCACTTCATGCCTCAGTGACGCTCAAGTTGAGCTGCAAAGGAAACTCGGGTATGTGATTGTGTGTGTGTGTGTGTATTCAAAAGATCAACTACGAAGGTTGCAACTGAACCTAACCCAGAACAACAGAATTATAAAATATAGCAGGAAACTCGTGTGAGGCCCTGATTCGCGAGCGGCGTGAAAAACAAGGGAAGCGCCGACTACCATGAAAACAAGCGACGTGCCGAGTACTCCCGGAAAATAGCGCGCATCGCCCTGTCGGCGCGCGCGCAGCTCGTGGCGGGGCCTGACAGCTTGCTCGTAGTGTACCGGTGTACCCGTACCCGTGCACACCTCGCCGCATCCTCCTCAACGTGAGATGTCTTATCCCTGATACCACAAAAGTCATCCCACTCAATAGAGCTACCGTGAAGATACTCTAGCTCTAGTGCCAGCGTACAGAAATTATGATGTTTAACACGCAAGCAGGCACTTTAAGCCGTTTGCCCTTAAGCCGTTTGCCCCTGAAACCACTCGAGTCTGCCTTGGAGTTAATGAAGCTGAGCTGACATGCGAATGAGTGCCAGGCCCTGGACGGCGGCGGCGGCGGCGGGGGCGCCCGCGGCGTTCCGCGGCCCGCAAGGCGTGCTCCTCCCCCGCCAGTTCCAAAGCATCGACCCGTGGGTATGGACAAGTAAATACTGCTCGCCACAGGTTTCTGGTTTAGAGTGTAGGGCGACGCCATCACCACCGCGTTGTAAACCCTGGTTTCATGACTTAAGTAACACCACCCGGTGACGCGGCGGTCATCATCCATCTTACTGGATGATTTTGGTGATACCCGTCCCTGCCTGCTGGGCGCTCAGCAAGGTTACAAGACCTACACGCTCGACCAGGAGTGGGACACTCTGGAGGGACATATATCGTCCGAGGGGGGGAGGCTGACGGGCGCGCTGCACATGCACGGCGGGTTCGCCACAGGCAAACAGTCAGGACAGTCTGGCACGGCGGAGCTGACGCGGTGGGCGCGCCTGCTGCGCGTGGAGGAGGCAAGGTCAAGTACCAGGTTTAGGGTTTAGGGTTTAGGGTTTAGGGATTAGGGATTAGGGTTTAAGGGTTGTCCTACATGACCTAGCCACTGGTTCCCTGACTGTTTGATCGTAGTGCACCATCCTATGACGTGGCTAGCGTTTCAAGGCGTTCGCGCTGGGCATGGTGAGACCACGGGATATGACGTGGTTGGAGTGTGTGACTCACTGCCTGTGTGTGTGGCCTGTGGCCCGCCGTTGGAGGCGCAACAGGCGAAGGACATCCGGCGCTACGATCTGCACGCCGCGTGCCTCATGCTGTTGCCCGGTGAAAAAGCGCACGTGTATAACGGGATGGTGCAGCTGGAGGCGCACACGTACACGCTGGAGGTGCCCGGCTTGATCGAGGGCTACCCCCCCGTGGCGAAGGACGACGTGGTGCGCTTACGGCGGGGCGTTACACAACATCCTGCCTGTTTGCTCATTGTGTAGACACCCGTACACACTCGCCGCATCCTCTTCCCAGGCCTATCACGGCGTCCGGATTGTTGGTTCATAGTTTAAACTCAGTGTCGGAGGGACTAATCCTCTTTATCTCCTCGAAAATCGAGGGTCTATTTATTAACTCACGAATCGCGACCATGTCGGATCTCGGCCGGGCGGCGCGTTCGTTGGTCGAACGGACTTCGATACCACAACTTCGATACCAGACCCGACACTGAGTTTGAGACCCTGGCATGCGGCTGCTGTCCGCGAAGGACTCCAGCGGGCAGCCCCCCGCCGCCATCGTCCTCCCGCCCGAGTTCCTCGCCGGCGCCGGCGGGCACTCTTTCGCGGAGGTGGCGGCGGTGGTGGTGCGCGTCATCCCGCGAGCCTCCACCGTGGTAGGGCCCTCCCACTGAAATATATATGTCCGTCTCATATTTCAAGTCTAACGATCAAAAACCCTAGAGTAGAACCCCCCATTTGTACCCCCAGAGGGAGCCCAATTGAAGCGTCCATGAAGAGACCATATATTGCTCAAAATGTCCTTCAACACGTTTGCCAACCCTCGTTTGTTGAGATATAAATGCCACCCGCTTAATGTTTTTGAGCCGTTTTTGCCGGGCCCCACACGCGGGTGCTCGCGCTCCCGCCCATGCTCACCGGCATGGTGATCCCGCAAGTCGGTCGGGCGGTGCAGGTTGCCAGTATCAAAACCCGTTTTGACAGCGCCGCCTGGTGTCAGCGCTTGAAGCTAGAATATGATGAACCGCTTTCAAACCTTGCTTTCAATTTCAACTTGCGCCGCTACAGCGCGCTGGGCTGCAGAAGGCGGATTCGATAAAGACGAGGCAGGCGATGCAAGCCGGTAGGGCCTAGCGTATAGAGTTATTTGTGCCTTCAGATGGGCGCGTGGGTGCAACGGGGCTTGGGTTTATAACTCGTCAACATGGCCGGGTGCTCTGATTGTACAACACTTGGTCATTTTGACGAGTTGTAGGCTCAAGCCCCGTTGAAAACACGCGCCCCTCTGAAGGCACAAGTACCTCTCTTGCTCGCCGCGTCAGGCAACGCATTTGAACCCTCGTTTCTTGAGTGGCAATGGCATCCTATGACGCGGCGAGCAATATCTGCCAGGCCCGACATGCCGGGGTGGCGGAGCTGACGGCGCATGTGCGCTTCGCCTACGACGAGGCGCTATTCCGCGCGCAGCGCGCCGCGCTCGAGGCGGCGGCGGCGAACCCCGCGGTGTCCTCCATGCTGAGCGGCGGCGGCGGCGGCGGCGGTGGCGGCGGCGGCGGTGGCGGGGAGTTTGAGCGTGATGCCATCGCCTTCGCTGCCGCCTCCGCCGCCCGGAGCGGGGAGTTTGAGCGTGTTGCCGCCGACTTCACGTCCGCCGCCGACGACGACTTCTCGTCTGCGCCGCCGTCCACGGTGTCGCACCTCAACGCCGAGCAGCGCCAGGCGGTCAACGACGTGCTGGCCGGACACGCGGCGTGGTATGTCGGAATACATTATGCCCGCGACGTCATCCTCCACATGATAACCCTCGTTTCGAATATGATGCCTGCTATGTCATCCTCCACGCTGTATGCCCTCGTTTTTTCAGTTAAAAGTCATCATATTACCCTCGCATCGTATACAATGCCTGCTGTGTCATCCCCGACGCTGTATACCCTCGTTTCTTGAGTTGAATTGACGGACGTCATGTGACGTGGTGAGGTGTATTCCCCCCCGGCCCTGCGCCGTGCACCACTGCGCCGTTCGCGGGTCCACCCTACTGCATGCTAGGGCCGCCGGGCACGGGCAAGACGGTTGGGGCCAGATACATAATGCCCACCGCGTCATTATCCACTGTGTAGACCCTCGTTTGGCGGGTTAAACTCCACCCTATGACGTGGCGACGCCATCCTGTGCAGCGATTATGTGGTTGACTGTACACCGCCGCCGCCGCCGTGTTGGCCACGAACCCGCACGCCCGGATCTTGCTGTGCGCGCCGGCGGCGTTTGCGGCGGATGTGATTTGCTCACGGCTGGCGGCGGCGAGCGCGACGGCTGAGTCCGCAGCCGCCGGGATCCGCCCGCTGACGCCGTGGGGGCAGCGGCGCGCGGTAGGGCCTGTCAAGACAATGCCTGCCACGTCATCCTCCACATTTCTTGAGGCAAAAGGCATCTCATGACGTGGCAAACATTATTTGTCAGGCCCTAGCGCGCGGTGGAGGACCACGCGCCAGCGCCGGTTGGAACAGCCGGCGCAGGGGGGTGTCTGGCCGGATGGATGGCGGGAGGCGACGAAACCGATCGGCCGTGGGCGATCGCGCCGACGCCGGGACTGGGCCGCCCGGGAGACGAGGGCGACACCACGTGGCCGCCGCTAGCGGGGGGGAAGCCGCCGGCGGCGCCGACGGCGGTTCTCCCGGACGTGATTCCGGGGTCCGAGGTGTTCAACGGCGACGGCGGCGGCGGCGGCGGCGGCGTTGACTCTCCGACTGAGCACGCAATCACGGCAGGCAGTAACAGCGGCGGCGCTTCACCGCACGTGCAGGGCGAGGCGGCTCGCGTCGCGGAGGCGGCGGCAGCGGCTGCGGTGGGAGCGCCGGGGGATTGGACCATGGCGCGCGTGAACGACCCGCGCCGCGACCCCGCCGCCGTCAAGGCCGACGTCCGCCCCTTCTGCGCCGCGCCCGAGTCCGAGGCAGTGCTGACTGTTTGATCATGGTGTACCGGCGTACCCAATCACACTCGCCGGCTGACTGCTTGGTCATGGTGTACCGGCGTACCCACTCACACTCGCCGCATCCTCCTCACTGGGACGGCCTCTCGTTCCCCTTTCTGCACAACATGAGCCATGTTGTCCCCGAGACCGTTGGCAGCTACCCCACTAGATACCTCTAGTACGATCAAGTAGCGCGGCAAAGTGAGCGAAAGGGGACGAGTGCCAGGCCTGGGAGGAGGACGTGGCGAGTATATACGGGTACACTGGGGTGTGCGGGTACAGTGGTACACCACGAGCAATCTGTCAGGCAAAGGCATGTGCGGCCCTGCTCCGAGGCGGCTTCCCTGGCGCGCGTGGTGGTGGCCTCCTGCGCTAGCGCGGGCAAGGCCTTGACTTTGTGTCCGGGCACGCTGGTACACTGTTGTGAGCGAACAGTCCTGGGAGCGAGTGGCCAGGCCAGGGAGGAGGATGCGGCGAGTGTTTACGTGTACATTATTGGCACACTGTGAGCATGCAGTCAGGTTGAGCTAAAACGGGAGCGAGTGTGAGGCCCTGAGCTCGGGGCTGCTGGCGGACTTCGCCCTGGCGGGTGTCTACTTCGGCATCGCGGGGCTCAACGCGCCGGACACGCATGGGACCAAAGGTGCTGCGCACGCCTCCGCCGCTCACACCGCCGGGTTCACGCACGTCTTCATCGACGAGGCAGGCCCGCGTTGTGAACCCAACCCTCGTTCATAGATGTACATATCATCCTGTGACGTGACAAGCATATGCACACATGACGCTAGTCCGTTGAGTTGTATGGCATCCTGTGACATGGCGAGCATCACATACTTGACGCTAGTCCATTGCGTTTGATGGCATCATGCGACGATGAGAGCATGACACATCCGGCCCTACTTGGTGGCAGGGCAGGCGACTGTGCCGGAGAGTCTGATCCCCATGCGGCTGGTGTCCGTAGGGCCTGCCAGAAATGCCCATAACATCCTGAAACAACCCTTTCTTGAGTTGAATGCCTTGATGTTCTGAGCATTTTGTGCCGGGCCCTAGGTTTCGGCCGGTCGGACATCCGCCGTGGTGCTGGTCGGCGACCCGCGCCAGCTGGGCCCCGTGGTGCATAGCGCCGTGGCCGCCGGAGCAGGGCTCGCAGGGTCCGGCTGTGGCGGCGGCGGCGGCGGCGGCGGCGGCGGCGAGGGCGAGGGCGACTCGGCGGGTAGCGAGAGCCGCCCCGGGCTGATGACTTCGCTTCTGGAGCTGGCCTCCGGCGTGCACGCGGCGGCGGAGTTGGGGGAGGCCCCTAGCTCCCAACAGATGCTGGCCGACCTCACGCGCGCGCATGTAGGGCCTGGCAGAAATTGCTCTAAATGTCCTTCATCAGATTTGCCAACCAACGCCCGGTGAGGTTTCGTATGAGCATAATCCGCCGGGCCCTGCGCGCAGGTGATGGCGGCGCGGAGGCGGCGGTGCACGCGGCTGGTGCGTAACTACCGCAGCCACGAGAACATCCTCCGTCTGCCCTCGCGCCTCTTCTACCATAACCAGCTCGTGGCGTGCGCTTCCGGACCCGCCACCTCCCTGCCCGCCTCGCTCATCGACCAAGAACGCGCAAACGACGTCGACGACGGCGACGACGGCGACAGCGGCGGCAACGGCGGCGTGGTGGGCGGCCGCGTGGCGCGCGTGTTGTTTTACGGCGTCAAGGGGCGACAGGCGCGCGAGGGGCGCGGGGAGGCTCCGTCGTACTTTAACGCAGTGGAGGCGCAGGCGCTGGTGGAGCTGCTGGCGGGTTGGCTGGCGCGCGGGGGGGACGCCGGGAGGTGGGCGGGCGCCCCGGCGACCGCCTACGGGTGGAGGACGTTGGCGTGATGGCGCCGTACCGCGCGCAGGTGTTGCGGCTCCGGTTGCTGCTGCGCGGCCGCGGGATGGGCGCAGTGCGGCAGGGCGTCAGTTTGCTCGTGGTGTACCGGAGTACCCGTATCCTCCTCCATGGCCTCACACAGCGTTCCCTTTCATGACAGGTCAACTGCCGCCATTGTCTGTTCTGTCCCCGCACCACTCAAGTAATCACTGCTTAATGGCCAGTCCCTGCCGCGCGGGTGGGTACGGTGGACGACTACCAGGGCCAGGAGGAGCGCGTGGTGTTCATCTCCACCGTGGTCTCGCGCCCGCCCCCGGCCCCGCGCGTCGCGCAGCCGGCGGGCGCCACCCAGTCGTCGGCTCCGGGCTCCTCCGCCGCCGCCGCCGTGTCCGCCGTGGCGGCGATCCAGCTGGGCTTCTTGGCGTGTCCGCGGCAGGGCATTGTACACAATACCTTTCTTTGTCAGCTCGCACGCACCTGAGTATGTTTAGGATACCTCGAGTGGTTTCAGGGACACACGGCTTGACATGCCTCGCATCTGAACACAATAATGCTGGTTGTCACGGCTCTAGTCTACGGCGGTTCAACGTGGCCATCTCCCGCGCCAAGGCGCTGAACGTCATCGTGGGCCACCCCGTGGCGCTGGCGCACTGGCAGGGGGGGTGTTGCGAGCAAGCACTCGACCGACGGTGAATCGACGAATCTAGTCCGCGCGTCTGTATGCGCAAGTGTGCATCCCCCCTTGATCACCCTGAAGGTAAGTCATGAGACAATAAGTCATACTCCGATATCGGTCGAGTGCTTGCTCTCAATGACCCTCCTGCCTGGCCGCACTGGCACGCGCTGTTGCAATACTGTGTGGCGCGGGGGGCGTACCTCGGCGGCGGCGCAGAGCACATCCCGCGCGTCTGGAGCGGCGGCGGAGGCGGCGGCGGGGGCGGCGGCGGAGGCGATGAAGGCGAGGTCGACGACGATGCCGAGGGCGGGGCGGAGAACGAATGGACGGATCCCAAGTACGACGGCGGTGGGGGCCGGGGCGGCGGCGGCGGCGGGGGCGGCGGCGGGGGTGCGGTCGGGGGTGGGAAGGAGGAGGACGACATGGCTGAGGCGATCGGGCGCATCGCCGAGCTGTCGCTGTTGGGCGGCGGGGGGATGAGCGGCATGTTTTTTGATGAGGAGGATGACGGGATGATGGCCAGCGCGTTCGCCGACGAGCAGGAGTGGCGCGTCGCGATGTGATTGGCTCAGCGATGTGAGCATGGGTGGGCGTTAGCGATGCCCCTTCGAGGACGTTGTGGGGGCAACGATGTTAGAGATTGAGATTGTGAGTGCGAGGGTCAAATGCCCCCACCGTTGGAGCTTCTCGCCGCGGGCACTTGCTTTCTCTTATCATGTGTGTTTTGATTTCTACATTGTAGCGCTGAATGCGTCACATTCTCGCGAGTTTTACGGCGCGGTAGAGACCCTGCTGTGACGGTGCGGTGGGCAGCAGGCTTCAATTTCGCTACGGTATACGCGGCGGCACCTTGAGTGATGCGAGAGTGCCTCGTGGGGCGGGGAACGCGTCGCGCGACGAGCAGTGGCTTAGTGCGGCGAGCGGGGCATGGAGCCAGAGAGCTGGGGTGCGCACTGGTTGACTGTTGCATTGGTTGGCGGTCGGGCGGATAGCAGTCCGTCAGTCCGTCGAAGGGGATTTTCCCGCGCTCACAGCTTTCAAGCTTGGCGTCCGTCGCCGCCACAACAGGCAGCGCAACATAACAGGGGAGGTGTCTCTGCCGCCGCCGCCGCCGCCGCCGCGCACGCCGCGACCTCAGATGACCGCGCCGCGTGTCGCTGAGGGGCCGGCCGCGGGATTCAAGGCGTGGGTTCGAGAGAGGGAGGGCCGTCGACAGTCAAGTATTCCGGTTGGAAGTTTCCGGTCAGGGGTGCCGTCGCAGCCCAGGCAGGGGGGGGTGTCGTTGCCGCCGTCGCGACTGTGGGCGAGCGCGGAGGGCCGTCGCCGAGGATCTAGCCGCTACGGTCCAAGGAGCAAGGCTATTGCTGCGATGGGGTTTAGCAAGCTCGCGAAGGGGTGGCGCAAGCTAGGGCGCGGTGAAGGGGAACGCGGAGGACCAATACCTGCTGGCCTGCTGCTACGAGCACGGGACAGAGGGGGTGAAGCGAGACAAGGTGGCGGCCGCGGCGTGGTGGGGCAAGGCCGCCGCGCAAGAGCACGCGGGCGCCCAGTACGACCTTGGCGCCTGCTACGAAGACGGCGACGGCGTGGAGCAGGACTACCAGGTGGCGGTGATGTTCTACCGCAAGGCGGCCGACGCAGGGCACGCGGTTGGCCTGGGTGTCCTCGGGGGGTGCTACGCACTCGGCAAGGGGGTGGAGCAGAATGACGCTCTGGCGGTGATGTGGTGGGAGAAAGGCGTTGTGAGCGGTCACGCCGGTTCCCAGTACATGCTTGGCTTCTGCTACATGCACAGCCAGCGCGGCCTTCCCAAGAACGCACGGCGCGCGAGGAGCCATTATGACGCCATCAAATACCTGAAGCTGCTCAAAGCGTGCGAGTCGTGCGGCGCCCCCGACGCCAACCGCACGTGCGGCGCTTTTGGGTTCTCGTGCAGGCGGTGCGCGACGGCCGCGTCCCAGTCTAAGATTTTGACGAGGTTCCCCGCGATCACTCGGACGAAATCGTAATGCGCGTGGCCCAGATTCGCGGGGTGGACCGAGGTATCCCCCGGCATCACTTTGCCAGACCCGATGTCCATGTAAAAAGAGGGCGCGTCTTTTTTGACGAGCACGTTCCGCCAATGCATGTCGTTGTGCGTGAGCATGTTCGCTTTCATGGTGTTCAGCGCCGACAGCATTTGCAGCGAGAGTTGGATGAAGGTGCTCGCGTCGCACGTCCGGACACTGTCGTCTAGCGTCATTCGGCCACAGTCTTCCATCACGATGTAGTTGATCGGAGAGTAATACCCCCGGCTTTTGGCGCCCTTTTGCTTGAACCCCGCGCGCCATTCGCGTCGGAGGTGCTCGGTCAGATACACCTCGAACTTGTCCGTCAGGTCAGGTCGCTTCCAAAAGGTGGCGTAAGGGAACGCGAAGAAATGAGCGGTCGTCATGTTCGCGACGACGCACGCGTACACTCTGCTCTCGTAGTGCATCCCTAGTATGTCCGTCTCGTGAACGGGGTCCACGTCGTCGATGAAACACTTGACGACCACCGGCAAATCATGGAGCCCTGCGCAACCCGTCACGCCTTTGATGCGCCCGCAGGAGATGACAGTCGGCGAAGCGCCCAGATCGGCGACGAGGTTCTGCGGCGTGTACCAGTTGCAGATGCCGTTATTGGCGATGATGGGCCGCTTTACCATCAAGCTAATGTTGTTCGCGATGACGCGCCTCCCCTCAGTGTCCAAATCGCTGGGGAGGCGCGTGAAGTCGC
>Ga0307488_10005023_pt1 | contig 10962 bp, 7 predicted proteins | sample SB02metaG_FD_202248 | JGI IMG/M metagenome (GOLD analysis project Ga0307488, IMG submission 202248) | Sea-ice brine microbial communities from Beaufort Sea near Barrow, Alaska, United States - SB 0.2 | ecosystem: Environmental > Aquatic > Marine > Coastal | place: USA: Alaska | collected 2017-05-06
TCGTCGTCGTCGTCGTCGTTGTCGGCGGCGACGCCCCCGTGGCCCTGCGCCGCAGGCGGCACGGGCAGCGGCGCGGGAGGCGCATCGTCGGCGGCGGAGGAGGAAATCTCCGCCATGGCGCTCATAACCCGTGCGGGCGGCGCTCCGGGGAGGCGAGCGCGCGCGTTTGGAGTGGGGGTGGCGTCGCTCCCTCCAAGATGTTTTAGGTTTTGATACTCGTACTCGCAGCTTTCTTCAGCGGTCGGCCACCGGGGTACTGTCCGGCCGACCCAACGGATCGCCTGGAGTTCTAAAAGCTCTGCGCCTGCCTGCCAGCGTGTGGGTATGGCGAGTAGGCCGGCCACACTGATCGTATTTACAGCTCAGCTTCGGCAGAGGTCGTCTCGTCGTGTCCCTAAAAGTCACCGGCAGATATCTCACTAGCTCTAACAACACGTCGGAGATGCTTGGTAGAGTTGAGCTGGAAAGGGCGTCTGGAAGGCGCCCGCGCGTAGCCGTGTTTAGTGTGGACGAGAGAGGGTGTCCGTCTGTGGCGCGGTGTGTCGGGCCGCGTGTGCGAGTTCGGGTGCGGGTTCACTCATACATATGTGTAGTCCTATCAAACAGGTCATGGCGGTAAACATCCGGGTATCATGGTAAGAAAGCATTCGTTGACTAAACAGTGCAGTTGGTTCCGTTAGTCCGTGCACAGCGTATTACTGCTGGAACGCTGGTGAGTAATTTGGTCGCGGGCACCCGTGCTCCCGCGCCCACCGGCCCACCTCATGCCTCCACCCCATGCGGCTCGCCAGCGGATCGTCTGAAGTTGAAGCGTCGTTATCTTGTGCGTCTATGATGGGCGGCATTCGTCAGGGAAGTTGAAGTGTCGTTATCTTATGCGTCCTATGGTTGCGCCCGCACCCATGCCAGCGTCTGCGGGTGGTTCTGGTTCTGGGAGGCCAAGCTCACACTGCCGCTTGATCCACGGGCACCCGTGCGCCCGCGCCCACCGCAGCAACTCCAGGTGCCCATTGTGTGCGGCCCAGAGACACGTATCCTCGTCCCACGGGCAGTGGTGCTCCCGCGCCCACTTCAACACCTCCAGGTGCCCGTGCCAAGCGGCGCACCAACACGTCCCCTCACTCAACGGACAGTTGTGCTCCCACGCCCACTTCAGCACCTCCAGGTGCCCGCCCTGTGCGGCCCATGCGCATGTATCCTCGTTCCACGGGCAGTTGTGCGCCCGCGCAAACCGTAGCACCTCCAGCTGCCCGTCCCGAGCGGCGAGCGCACAGGTCCGCGCAACCCATGGGCACCCGCTCGCTTTGGCCCAAGCCAGCCGCTCGACTGACGTGCAAAACTCTGAGATCTTGTGCGTCACCACCCACACACTGCCCCGCAGCTCCTCCGCTCTCGTCCCCGCGCGCGGCATATCGGAGGCCGCCACCGCGGCCCGGCACGCGCTTCCCGCCTGCGCCAAGAATGTGCGGTCGATGGGGTCCAAGTGCATGAGCACCTTCTGCGCGAAGAGGTCGGGAAACCTCTCGAGCAGGTCGACCAGCGGGAAAATTAAGCTGTTGTTGTCGTCGTCGTCGTCGTCGTCGTCGGCGGCGGCGCCGCCCCCGTGGCCCTCCGCCGCGGGCGGCTCGGGCTGCGGCGGCGCGAGGGGCGCGGCGTCGGCGCCGGAGGAGGAGATCTTCGCCATGGCGCTTACAGCTCGTGCGTGTGGCACTCCGGGGGGGACGAGCGCGCGCGTTTGGAGTGGGATGGCGTCGCTCCCTCCAAGAGTTTTTAGGTTGAGATACTCGTGCTCGTAGCTTTCTTCAGCGGTCGGCCACCGGGGTATTGTCCGGCCGACCGAACAGACCGCCTAGAGTTCAAGAAACTCTACGCCTGCCGACACCTCCAGCGTGCGGGCATGGCGAGTAGGCCTGCCACATCACTGAGCAGCTCGTTCGAAACCCTCACGACTCGAGTTAAGCGGCACCCTGTGACGTGGTGAGTGTGAAGACGTCCTAGCTCCTAGATGGACTCTTATTCCGGGCGCCAGCGGCGGTACAGTGCGTTGATGTTCCACGGCACCCCGCGCCTGTGCCGCGGCGACGCCACCGACGGTGCTCTACACTGCTCCCCATCTCAGCTCAGCTTTAGGCCGCTTGCACCTTGCGAGCACGAGCGTCAATTTCTCTGATGCCTTGCAGATGCTGAAACCTGAGCTGAACAGGGGATTGGTGCGCGGCCCTGGCCGCCTGGCGGCTGTACTCGGCTCCACGTCTAAATGGCGCCCGCGCGCAGCTGGGTGTGGCGTGAACGAGATGGCACGTTCGTCCGTGGCGCGCCGTGTGCGAGTGCGTGTGCGGGAGCATTCAACATTTGTGTACTCCAATAGTCCAACATGTCATAGCGGTAGACATCTGGGAGGGTGAGAAACTATTCGTAGATCGTAGACTAAACAGTGCAGTTGGTTCCGCGTAGTACGTATCACGGCCGGGGCGCTGGTGGGAAATTTGGGCGCAGGCACCGGTGCACCCGCGCCCGCCGCTCCACCACCTGTTTCCCGCCCCACGCGGCTCTCCAAGGTGTCATCTGACGCCGTCGCGTCGTGGTTGTCTATGATTGATGTGCGGCATCCTATGGCTGCGCCTGCACCCATGCCCGAGTCTCGGGGTGCCGCCAAGAACCTGCTTCGCAGCCCTTCTTTCTCCACGGACACCCGTGCCCCCGCGCCCACTGCAAAACATGCAGGTGCCCGTTGCAAGCGGCGCCATCACACGTCGCCGCATCCCACGGGCACTGGTGAACCCGCGCCCACCGCTGCAGCACTTCCAGGTGCTCCTCATCGAGTGGAAGATAGAACGTCCCCCAGTCCAACGGGTAGTCGTGCCCCCGCGCCCACTTCAACACCTCCAGGTGCCCGCCCCGAGCGGCCGAAGGCGCACGTCCGCGCGTCCCACGGGCAGTCGTTTTCCCGCGCCCACTGCAGCACCTCTAGATGCCCGCCCCCAGCGGCGATTGAACAGATCCGCGCAACCCACGGGCAGCCGTTCGCCTTGGCCCACACCAGCTGCTCCACGGACGTGCAAAACTCCCTGACCTTGTGCGTCACCACCCGCACATTCAAGATCCACCTCCCCGCGCGCGGCAAGTCGGAGGCCACCACCACCACCCGGCACGCCCCCCCCGTCTGCGCGAGGAAGGTGCGGTCAATGGGGTCCAGGTGCTGCAACACCTTCTGCGCGAAGAGGTCGGGGAACCTCTCGAGTAGGTCGAGAAGCGGGAAAAAGGTGTTGTCGTCGTCGTCGGCGGCGGTTGCGACGGCGCCGCCCCCCTGGCGCTCCGACGCGGGCGGCTCGGGCAGCGGCGCTAGGGGCGCGGCGTCGGCAGTGGAGGAGGAAACCTGCGCCATGGCGCTCACAGTGCGTGCGTGCGGCGCTCCGGGGAGGCGAGCGCGCGCGCTTGGAGCGGGGGTGACGTCGCTCCCTCCAAGAGTTTTTAGGTTTAGAACTCGTACTCGTAGCTTTCTTTAGCGATCGGCCACCGGGGTATTGTCCGTCCAACCGAACGGACCGCCTGGAGTTCGAAACGCTCTACGATCTCCCTGATAACCCCCTGCTAACATCCCTCTAAAATCAAAACATACCCCTCTTAACTGGTAAATTATGGGGTCACTTTACCGGCCCTTGTCCGGACCTGAGCGTGCGGGCATGGCGAGTAGGCCGGCCACATCACTGAGCAGCTGGTTCAAACCCTCTCTCCTCAAGTTCAGTGGCTCCCTGTGACGTGGTGAGTGTGAAAGACGGCCTAGCTCCATGCCGCTTTACCGGCCCTTGTCCGGACATAGCCCACCCAACGGACCGCCTGGAGTTCGAAAAGCTCTACGCCTGCCTACACCAGCGTGAGGGCATGGCGAGTAGGCCGGACACATCACTGAGCAGCTCGTTTCAAACCCTCACGACTCAAGTTGAGTGTCTCCATGTGACGTGGCGAGTGTGAAGACGTCCTAGCTCCAAGTGCCTGGTCTGTAAGTCAAGTAAACTGAGTAAGTGAGTCAGCGATATGACGAGTCATTAACTCGTCCGAGTACTTACTAGCCAAATAATTACTTACGACTCACACACCAGGCACTAGACAGGTCCTCCATCCGGGCGCCGATAGCGACACGATGCGTCGCGTTCCGCGGCACCCGGCGTGTGTGCTGCGGCGACGCCACCGGCGGGGCTCTACACTACACCCAGTTTTCAGCTCAGCTTCAGGTCGTCTCGTCGTGTCCCTGAAACCACCGGCATATGTCTCACTAGCTCTAATTATAATACGTCGGATATGCTTAGTACAGTTGAGCCGGAAAGGACGTCTGGAAGGCGCCCACACGTAGCCGTGTTTAGTGTGAACGAGAGAGGGTGTCCGACCAGAGCGAGTGTACTTGAAGTACCCCTGCATCTCTAGACTAACACATCTGCGATTACTCGCAACGTCCTTGTGGTTACTCGTTGCCATGAGCTAACAACATCAGACCACGGGCCGGGTGGCCAGCCCTTTGGTCCCGCGGATGATCCAGGCATATCCTCCCCATCACACCCCCGTTCCTCCCCGTCGCCTCCATGCTCATGTCTCTCCTGTCATGCACTTTTTTGTTGGCTTTGTTTATGGGGGGCCACCCCAGTGGGGGGAAGGGGCGGGCACGGTGGCCCTATCCCCTGCGTTTGTTAGGTCTCTTCCTGCTGGAGTAGGCCGCCCTCCTGAGGGTTTTCTTGGCGGCGATGAGGCGCGTGCAGATGCCGTGCGTGCCCAAAATTCACTCATACATGTGTTGTAGTCCTATAGTCAAACAGGTCATATCGGTAGACATCCGGAAATCATGGTAAGAAAGCATTCGTTGACTAAACAGTGCAGTTGGTTCCGCGCATTGCGTATCACGGCTCGGGGGCTGGCGATCTATCTGGTCGCGGGCACCCGTGAACCCGCGCCCGCCGCTCCTGTGCCCACCCCGTGCGGCTCTCAAGCGCATCGCCTGTCGTCGAAACAACGGTGTGTTGTGCATGTGTGATGTGCGGCATTTGCCCTATGGCTGCGCCCGCACCCATGCCAGCATCTCAGGTCGGTTATAGGAAGCCGCTGCACAGTGCGGCTTGACCCACGGGCAGCCGTGCTCCCGCGCCCACTTCAGCACCTCCAGGTGCCCGCGCGCAGCGGCCTTGTAACACGTCCCCGCATCCCACGGGCAGTGGTGCTCCCGTGCCCACTTCAGCATCTCCAGGTGTCCGCCCTCAACGGCGTACGCACACATCATGGTCCAAGCCTCGTCCCATGGGCACCCGTGCTCCCGCGCCCACTTCAGCACCTCCACGCCCGCCTCGGGCGGCGAGCTCACGCGTCAGCGAATCCCACGGGCAGCCGCTCGCCTTGGCCCACGCCAGCCGCTCGACAGACCCGACAAACTGACTGAGCCGGTGCCATACCACCCACACACTCCTCCCCCGATCCATCCTTCTGACGCCCGCACGCCGTAGGTTGCAGGCCACCACCACCACGCGGCACGCGCTTCCCGTCTGTGCGAAGAAGGTGCGGTCGATGGGGGCCAAGTGCGCGAGCACCTTCTCCGCAAAGAGGTCAGGGAACCTCTCGAGCAAGTCGAGCAGCGGGAAAAAGGTGTTGTTGTTGTTGTCGTCGTTGTCGTCGGTGGCGCCGCCCCCATGGCCCTCCGCCGCGGGCGGATCGGGTTGCGTCGCGAGGGGCACGGCATCGGCGGCGGAGGAGGAGATCACCGCCATGGCGCTAACAGCTCGTGCGTGCGGCGCTCCAGGGGCGCGAGAGCGCGTTGGTGTGGGAGGGCGTTGCTGGTTCCAAGAGTTTTTAGGTTTTGAGATATCTTTCGTGAGCGGTCGGCAAGCGGCGATTGTCCAGCCGACCCAGCGGACACGCGTCGAGTTCGAATAGCACTACGAGTGGCACTGCCTAACCAGCGTGAGGGCATGGCGGTATGGCATGGCGAGTAGGCATGCCACATTACTCAGCAGCTCGTGTGAAACCCTCACGTTTTGAGTTATTGATAGGTGGCACCCAGCCTGCGACGTGGCGAGTGTGAATACGTCCTAGCTACCAGGCGTGCCCTTTTCCTGGGTGCCGGCGGCGGTACAGCGCGTTGATATGTTCCGAGACACTGAGCGCGTTTACTGCGGCGACGCCACCGGAAGGACTCTACACTGCTCCCATTTTCAGCTCAGCTCAGCTCCAGATGGGCGTGTCCCTGAAACCACTGGCAGAAATCTCACTAATAATGCCTCGAAGATGCTGAGCAGAGTCGAGATGGAAAGGGCGTTTGGAAGGCGCCCGCGCGTAGCTGGGTATAGTGTGAAGGAGAGGGGACGTGCGACCGTGGCGCGGCGTGTCGGGGCGCATGTGCGAGTGCGGGTGCAGGTTCACTCATACATGTGTTTACTCCCATAGACAAACAGGTCATACGAGTAGCGGTTGACATCCTTGGATCATGGTGAGACAGCATTCGTTAACTAATAAAATAGTGCAGGTGGTTCCGCACAATGCGTAATTTAGGCGCCGGCATCCGTGCTCCCAGCACCCGTCGCTCCATCTCCGGGTGCCCGCCCCGTGCGGCTCTCCAGCGTGTCATCTGACGTCGTCGCGTCAATTTCTTGTGCGTGTGCAATGTGCTGCGGCGTAGGCCCTACTACTGTTGCGCCCGCACCCAAAACAGCGTCTGAGGGTATTTATGGGCAGCCGCTTCACACTGCCGCTTGACCCACGGGCAACCGTGCGCCCGCGCCCACCGCAGCATCTCCAGGTGCCCGCTCTTAGTTGCGAAGTAACGTCCACGCATCCCACGGGCAGTTTTGCTCCCGCGCCCACTTCAGCATCTCCAGGTGCCCGCCCTCAGCGGCGTATGCACACATCCGCGCCTCGTCCCATGGGCACCCGTGCTCCCGCGCCCACTGCAGCACATCTAGACGCCCGCCTCGGGCGGCGAGCTCACACGTCTGCGAAGTCCACGGGCAACCGCTCGCCTTGGCCCACGCCAGCCGCTCGACAGACCCGACAAACTGACTGAGCCAGTGCCATACCATCCGCACACTCCTCCCCCGCTCCATCCATCTCGTCCCCGCACGCGGCAGGCCGGAGGCCACCACCGCCGCCCGGTATGCGCTCCCCGCCTGCGCCAGGAAGGTGCGGTCGATGGGGGCCAAGTGTGCAAGCACCTTCTGCGCGAAGAGGTCAGGGAACCTCTCGAGCAGGTCGAGAAGCGGGAAAAAGGTGTTGTCGTTGTTGTCGTCGTCGGCGTCGGCGGCGGTGCCGCCCCCGTGGCCCTCCGCCGCGGGCGGCGCGGGCAGCGGCGGCGGCGAGAGTGGCGTGGTGGCGGCGGCGGAGGTTGTGATCCCCGCCATGGCGTTCACAGCTTGTACGTGTGGCGCTCTGGAGAGGCGAGCGCGCGCGTTTACAGTGGGGGGCGGCGTCGCTCCCTCCACGAGTTTTTAGGTTTAGATACTCGTTAGACTCGTATTCGTAGCTTTCTTTAGCAGTCGGCCACCGGGGTATCGTCCGGCCGACCCAGCGGACCGCCTGGAGTCCGAAAAACTTTACGCCTGCCTACACCAGCATGCGGGCATGGCGAGTAGGCCTGCCACATCACTGGGCAGCTCGTTTGAAACCCTCACGACTCGAGTGGAGTGGCACCCTGTGATGTGGTGAGTGTGAAGGCGTCTTAGCTACGACGCGGGCCCTCCTGCCGGGCCACTTCACTGACCAGCTCGTTTGACACCCTGACTTCTCGAATTATGGGGCACCCCGAGACGTGGCGAGTGTGAAGCTGCCAAAGCCGGGCCCTCCTGCTGGGCGCCGGTGGCGATGCAGTGCGGTGATGTGTTTCACAGCACCGGGCATGTGTGCCGCGGCGGCGCCACCTGTGGGGCTCTACACTGCTCCCCATCTCAGCTCAGTTATAGATCATCGTCTCACAGAGCCCGCGGGCAGCTGTCCCGCGTTGTGCCTCGATGAGCTGAAATGGGAAATGGTATAGGGCCCCGGCTGCTGGCCGGGCGGGCGTACACACTCGACGTCAGGAAGGTGCCTGCCTCAACTAGGTGTAGCGGGAACGCGAGGAGGCGACCATCCGAGGCGTCGGGTGTCAGTGCGCATGTGCGCATGCGGGTGCGAGTTCACTCATACATGTGTGCAGTCCTATAGTAAAACAGGTCACAGCGCTTTACATCAGGGGATCATACCAAGAATGTATTCGATGACTAAACTGTGCAGTTGGTTCCGCGCGTTGCGTATCACTGCCGGGGCACAGGTGAGTATTTTGAGCGCGAGCACCCGAGCTACCGCTCTCACCGCTCCTTCCCCTAGCGCCCGCACGCCCCGTGCAGCTCTCCGTCGTATCCTCGGCCGTTTTCACGCCGGTATCTTGCTTGTTTCATGTGCGGCATTCGTGCTACGGCTGCGCCCGCACCCATGCCAGCGTCTGAGGGTGGTTATGGGAAGCTGCTACACATTCCCATTTGTACCACGGACAGCCGTGTTCCCGCGCCCACTGCAGCACCTCCAGGTGCCCGTTCAGAGCGGCGAGGTAACAAGTCCCCGCATCCCACGGGCAGTGGTGCTCCCGAGCCCACTTCAGCATCTCCAGGCGCCCGCCCCGAGCGGCCGCGGAACAAGTCGCCGCATCCCACGGACAGCCGTGCTTCCGCGCCCACTGCAGCACCTCCAGCGGCCCCAGGCGCACGTCAACTCGCCCCATGGACAGCCATGCGCCCGCGCCCACTGCAGCACATCCAGGCGCCCACCCGCAGCAGCGAGCGCACAGGTCCGCACAACCCACGGGCACCCGCTCGCCTTGGCCCACGCCAGCCGCTCGATGGACCCGACAAACTCCGTCAGCCGGTGCGTGACCACCCACACACTCCTCCCCTCCAGCATCTTTTCTTTCGTCCCCGCGCGGGGCAGATCGGCGGCCACCACCACCGCCCGGCACGTCCCCCCCGTCTGCGCGAGAAAGGTGCGGTCGATGGGGTCCAAGTGCGCGAGCACCTTCTGCGCGACGAGGTCGGGGAACCTCTCGAGCAGGTCGACGAGCGGCGAAATCGTGTCGTGGTCGGAGCCACTCCCGTGGCCCTCCGCCGCGGGCGGCTCGGGCGGCGGCGCTAGGGGCGCGGCGTCGGCACCAGAGGAGGATATCCCCACCATGGCGCTCAGACACCGATCGTGCGTGCGGCGCTCCGAGGGGGCGAGCGCGCGCGTTGGAGTGGGGTGGCGTTGCTCCCTCCAAGAGTTTTAGGTCGAAGATATGCTTTCTCGCTGAGTCAGCATCCAACGCATTGTCCGGTCGACCCTGCGGCCAGCGTGGAATCCGAAATACACAGCGCCAACCCACATCAACGTGGGGTCAAGGCGAGCATGCACGGCACATCACCCACCAGCTCGTTTACCCTCACGTCGCGAGTTAAGAGGCAGCCTGTGACGTGGTGAGTGTGAAGACGTCCTGGCTACTAGGCAGGCCCTCCTTCCGGGCGCCGGCGGCGACACATTGCGTTGATGTGTTCCGCGGCACCGGGCGCGTGTGCTGCGGCGACGCCACCGGCGGGTATCTGCACTGCTCCCCATCCCAGCTCAGTCATAGGTCATCATGTAACTCTGCCTGCGGGAAGTTGTCCCGCCAGCGTGTGCCTCGATGAGCTGAAATGGGAACTGGTGTAGAGCCCCGGCGGCTGGCGGGGCGGGTGTACACGCTCGACGTTAGGAAGGCGCCCGTCTCAACGAGGTGTTGCGTGAACGAGCGGGGGCGTCGATCCGAGACATCGCGTGTTAGGGCGCGTGTGCGAGTGCGGGTGCGGGTTCATTCGTACATGTGTGCATTTCTATATAGTCAAGCAGGTCATAGCGGTAGACATCCAGGGATTATGATAGGAAATCATTCGTTGACTAAACAGTGCAGTTGGTTTCGCAAGTTGCGTATGACGGCCGAGGCGCAGGTGAGTAATGAGCGCGAGCACCCGAGCGACCGCGCTCACCGCTCTATCTCCTGGCACCCGCTTCGTGCGGCTCTCTAGCGTGGCCTATGCCATCGTCGCGTCGGTATCTTGTGTGTTTGATGCGCGGCATTCGTCTTATGGCAGCTGCGCCCGCACCCATGCCAGAGTCTCAGGGTGGTTATTGGAAGCCGCTGCACATTGCAGCTTGCTCCACGGACAGCCGTGCTCCCGCGCCCACTTCAGCACCTCGAGGTGCCCGCGCGCAGCGGCCTCGTAACACGTAAACACATCCCATGGGCAGTGGTGCTCCCGCACCCACTGCAACACCTCCAGGTGCCCGCCCCGAGCGGCGCGTGAGCAAGTGCACGCGCCCACGCCAGAGGGCTTGTCCCAGTCGCACCCGTGCTCCCGCGCCCACTTCAGCACCTCCAGATGCCCGCCCGAAGCAGCGTATGCACAAGTCCACCCGTCCCACGGACAGCCGCGCTCCCGCGCCCACTGCAGCACCTCCAGACGCCCGCCCCGAGCGGCGAGAGCAGATGTCCGCGCTCCACACGGGCAGCTGTTCGCCTTGGCCCAAGCCAGCCGCTCGACGGACGTGCAAAACTCCGACATCAGGTGCGTCACCCTCCAGACAATCCTTTCCGACTCATCCACTGTCGGCCCACCCGCGCGCCGCAGCCCGGAGGCCACCACCGCCGCCCGGCACGCACTCCCCGCCTGCGCGAGGAAGGTGCGGTCGATGGGGTCCAAGTGGGCTAGCACCCTCTGCACACAGAGGTCGGGAAACCTTTCGAGCAGATCGAGCAGCGGCGAGAAAGTGGCGTCGTCCACGTAGGAAGTCAAGTGACCCTGCGCCAGCAACTGGGCCATGACGGCGTGGCAGGTAAGCGGGGTTCCCATGGTGAAGCGACGTAAGCTGAAATTGAAAGCAAAATTTGAAAACAGTTCATCATATTGTAGCTTCAAGCGCTGAAACCAAGCGTGGTCAACGTGGGGTTAACCT
>Ga0307488_10005024_pt1 | contig 10957 bp, 5 predicted proteins | sample SB02metaG_FD_202248 | JGI IMG/M metagenome (GOLD analysis project Ga0307488, IMG submission 202248) | Sea-ice brine microbial communities from Beaufort Sea near Barrow, Alaska, United States - SB 0.2 | ecosystem: Environmental > Aquatic > Marine > Coastal | place: USA: Alaska | collected 2017-05-06
ATATTTTCATAAACCTCATGGTGGAGGAAAAGCAGTTCCAGAAGCAGAACCAGTAGTTATAACTCCTCAAGAACAAGGTATAGGTCAAGAAGAAGCCGGACAAATACCACCTGCCCCAACACCTGCTCCTACTCCTGCTCCTACTCCTGCTCCTACTCCTGCTCCTACTCCTGCTCCAACACCAGCACCGACACCAGCTCCTACACCGGGACCAACACCTGCACCTACACCTGCTCCAGAAATAGCAGTAGGGACAGTAAACCCAGATACAGGTTTTCAGTGGGACGGTACATCTTATGTAAGACCTAATCTTAGTGAGTCATTTACTTGGGACGGAACTCAATGGGTAAATCCATTTGACGACCCAAGTTATAAATCTCCTTTTAGTAATGAATACAAATCTCAATTAACTAAAGCTCAACGAGATAGAGAATTAAGACTTGAAGCTGCAGGAGAAAGAGTAGCAAAAATAGCTTCTGGAGAAATAGGCTTACCACGTGGAGCAGAAGGACAAGTTGAATTTTTAAAAGATAAACCTATTGAAGATTTAGATGCTACTAACGAACAGTTTTTTGTAGACGAAACAGGTGAGGGAGTTAAAACAGACGGTATCTCTGAAAGTAAAACAAGAAGTATTGCAGATGATGTTGAACGTACTGAAGCAAAAACTTCAGCTATTGGAACTTCTACGGTAGAAAACGTAGTTACGTTAGATGAAGCTTCTGTTGTACAAGCAGCTAGTGGAAACATAAGCCCTGAAGTTTCTCAAACTTTAGCAGACGCTGCTGGTATAGGACAAGCTCCTGTAACAACTGACGTTGTTGTTTCTGTTATTGAAGGAGCTTTAACTGAAAGAGTTGTTGGAAAAATTAGTCCGGCAGCAAAAGCCGAAGCCGCTACAGTAGCCGGTACAACCGTTGCAAGAATAACAAGAGCTAAAAAACAATTAAGCAGTGCAGGTTTAACTGAAACACAAATTAATGAAATTGGTAATGACCCTCAAGAGTTAGAAGCCAAATTAACTGAATTTAGTGAAACAGAAAGAAATATTATTGAAGGTCTTCCTGTAGAAGCTTTAGTATCTACACAGTTAGATACATTATTAAATGGTATTGAAGATGGTAATATCCCTACGTGGGCTGGTCCTGCTGTTTCGGCAGTAGAGTCTATGTTAGCAAAACGTGGTATGTCAGCTTCAACAGTAGGAAGAGATGCTTTGTTCAATGCTATTATTACATCGGCTGTTCCTTTAGCACAGTCTAATGCTCAAGCTATCCAAGCAAGTGTTACACAACAAAAAACAATTGAAGCTCAAGCTGAGCAAACAAACGCTCAGTTTAGACAACAAACTGCAATAACAAATGCAAGTAATGTTTTTCAAATGGACATGGCTCAGTTTAGTGCTGACCAACAAACAGCTTTATCTAACAGTAAGTTCTTACAAACTGTAAGTTTAACTAATGCTTCTAATAAACAACAAGCTGCTGTTAATAATGCTAGTTTAATGGCTCAAAGAAATTTAGCAGAAGCTGACCAAAATACAAAGTTAGGCATTACTAATGCTCAAGCCTTTTTACAAATGGACATGGCAAATTTAAGTAATACTCAACAAAGTTATGTATTAACTGCTCAGCTAGACCAACAAAGAATGTTAAGTAATGCTGGAGCACAAAACGCAGCTAAACAATTTAACGCTACAAGTGAAAATCAAGTTGCTCAATTTATGGAACAACTAGCAACTAACGTATCATTAAGCAATGCACAAAGAAATGATGCAATGAAACAATTTAATGCTACACAAGAAAACCAAGCTTTTGCTCAAGAGTTTCAATCTCAAGCAGACGCAGAAAAATTTAATGCACAACTAGGAGCACAAATAGACCAATTTAATGCACAACAAGATTTTGCAAAAGAACAATTTAATGCTCAAAATAGATTAGCAATTGAACAATCTAATGTCCAATGGAGAAGAGATATATCTAAAGCTGATACAGCTGTTCAAAATCAAGTAAATATGCAAAACTCTCAAAATACTTTTGCTATGTCACAAGCAGCTCAAGCTAATTTATGGCAGGAAATGAGAGATGAATTTGATTACATATTTAAAGCTTCTGAAAACGCAGAAAATAGAAAAACAAATTTAGCTGTAGCCGGACTTCAAGGTGGAGAAGGTTCAGCTCATAAACAAGAAAGTTGGATGCGAAATTTAAAAGATTTAATAAACACATTAACTTAAACAAACATGAAAAAATTATTTAAAAAAGTATTTAAAAGTATTAAGAAAGTTTTTAAACCTATTGGTAAAGAACTTAAACGAGGATTAAAAGGCGTAGGAGAGTTTTTTGGAAAACTTGGACCTGTCGGAACACTTGCTTTAAGTTTAATGATACCGGGAGCAGGAACTTTAATGGGCTCATTTGGCACTGCTGTAAGTAATGTTGCAGCAACAGCTCCTTTTTCAGGAACTATTTTTGGACCTCTTGGTAAAGTTATTCAAGGCGTAGCTAAAGTAGCTCAGACTGGTGGTAAAGTTTATAATAGTATTACAAAATTTGTAGGTGATGCAGTAAACATGGTTACTGGTGGTAGTTTTAAAGGTCAAATGATTAAAGGACCTGATGGTAACATGATAGTTAATGAAGCTTATAAAGAAGGTGGTGCACGAGCTTTTGGAAATTGGGTATCTAAAAAACTAGATAGCACAAGACAAATGTTTGGACTTGAAACATCTATGGACGCAAAAGGTTTTGATGCAACAGTAAACGCAAATAATAAAGCTTTAACTGGTGTTAATGATGTAAATACTATTGTTCCTACACAAACTGCACCTCCTATTCCAAAACCAGAAAGTATGTTTGAAACTTCTACAAGTAATAGAAAACTTACAGATGATGAATTATTTGCACAAGCAGAACAAAAATCTTTGTTATCACAACCAAAAATAGAACCTAAGTCTCAAACATTTAAAGAATTATATCCTGATAGAGAAACAATAGATGTTCCTATTGGCTATGACGAAACTACTTCTGAAACTTTAGGACAGTTTGCAAACGATAAAAATTCTTTTAATAGAATTAATGTAAAAACTAAAACTGTTTTTAAAGACCAACTTACTCCTGACCAAATAGATGCTATTGATATAGATAATTCAAGTTATTATGCAGATTTCCAAAACAATAGATTAGACAAAACAGAAAAGTTTGTTAGTTCTATGAACTCTGAAGATGCTGCAAAATTAACATCTAAAAATATAGACAGCCAATTACTAAGACAAGATGCAGCAGCTATAGCTAAACCAGCTACATTTGTTGGGTCTATGTTAGCACCTGAACCAGTTGAAGGTTCAACCGGAGAAGGAACTGCTTATGTTGCTCCATTAAGTACAGACACTGATACTGCTAAGTACATGGGTGGAGTAGAACAAGCCTACGCAGGTTTAGGATACAAAGGTCCTAAAACATTAGATGGCTACCATATGGCAGGAGCTTATGGTAATACTCCTTATAATTACTTTCAAATAGGTCAACGAAGTCAACCTATGATGACAACACCAATGCCAAGTTTAATATGATGAAACTTTCACCACAAGAAATAGAAGCCACTCAAGCGTTTAATAAACCTGTCCCCGGACAATCTTTAACAAATCCCCCTGAACAAAAGTATCCGTGGGAAAGCCCTCCGGAGTTTACAAACGTAACTGAAGCTCAACTTTATTTACTTGCAGAGCTTACTGAAAAAGAAAGATTTGTTGCATTAACAAATGCACTAGCAGACCAAGTACCTGTAGATATTATTACAAGGACTATTTTATTTGAAGGATTTTCTAGAGGAAAATGGTCAATTGATTTATTGTTACTATTAATTGAACCGTTAGCTGTTATTGTAATGGCACTAGGAGAACGAGTTGGTATTGACTATGTGTTAGAAGACGGAGACCAAGACGAGCCTGAAGAAGACAATGTAGAAGGACAGAAAAAAGCATTGGGCAAAATGACTGAAATTGAAAATAAATTAAAAGAAACAATTAAAAATACACCAACTGACAAGCGTTCAGAATTATTAGCTAAAGAAGTACAAGAAGGTTTAGAAAATATTCCAACCCCTGTTGTAGAAGAAGTTAAAGAAACTATCAAACAAAAATCGTTATTGGAGAAATAAATGGCTAGTCCGTACACACAAGATATAAGTAAAGACATAAAACAAATGCAAAAGGCTAATAAGCCTAGTATTTCTACTCAACTTACAGATTTGTTTAAAACTTATGTAGATACTCAACAAACTAGAGCAGATGAAAATATAACAAAATTAAATACTGATTTTGTATTTGAAAAACAAGCAATAAATAATAAAATTAAAGGCTACAATGAAGTGCTTGAGCTTCAAAAAGATGTTAGAGATAATTATAGTGGAAGTACTCAAGCATACGCTGTTGCTAAAGCAAACAGAGATTATCAAAATATGATTGCATCTCAATACAATGCTAAAGGTGAAGACGGCTTTAGAGTTTTTAATGACTACACAGCTGTAGGAGCACAAGATTATTTAGACCAACGAACAAAAAACATAAAAACTAAATTAGACACAATGTTTACAACTGCACAATCTATTAATTTAGGAGCAGATAAAGATAGTTCTTATGTTGATTCTATGTTTACAAATGAAATTAATAAATTAGATGACTCTGTTCGAGGAAAAGGTTGGGGAATTCTTGGAGATTTAGTTGCTGGACAAGGCTTAAAAATAGGAGAAAAATATGACGTTACTCGACAAGATATTTTAGATAGAGTATATTCTGATATTCCTCAAAAAGAACTAGGGGCTTTAGCAGAACAATTTCAAGCTTACTATACACATGACCCACAACTAGCTAATACTCTTGCTGAAAAAGTTTTACCTAATATACAAACAGGAACAGATTCTGAAGTAATATCTGCAGAAAAAACAGAAACTTTTTTGGGTAAAGAAATTAGATATGTAGAATCTTACATAACTTACACAGATAGAAATGGACAAAGACAAACTACTACACCTACTAAAAAAGCTTTAAACGAAGATGAGTTTTTTATTGATGCAGAAGCAATGACTAGTTTTCTTTCAGATTATAGTCCACAAGGACAAAAAATATGGAAAGAAGAAAATGACAAAGGAACACCTCTTAACAAAATTGCTGTATTGCTAAGTAAAGACGCTGCTAATTTTGTTAATAAAGATGAACGGGCTGTTAAAGAACAATGGACAAGCCCAGCAAATCAAGTAGCTGTTGATGCTATGTACAATACTTTTCTTGTATCTAATGATTTTGCTACAATGGTACAAGCAGGGTTTGGAAAAACTGCTGTAGAAGTTAAACAAGGAGCTGCTAAAGAAGAAGGATTTTTAACTAAAGCTCAATGGACAAATTCACAAATACAAATTCAATTAAGAACTTTAGGCATTAATCCTACAGGCGTTGATTCAGAAATGGGTAGCTCAGAAGCAATAGTAAATAATCAAGATTTAGCTATAGCATATAAAGTAGACGCAAGTTCATACGATAATATTCTTTGGAGAGATAGTATGGCTGGAAGAAACCCAGTTATTACTAATGAAGCTGGAGAAAAAATTCCGTTGACTGAAGAATTATTAAGTGCATTAGAAATAAATGACCCTGTAAAATTAAATGCTTTAGAAGACGAATTTAAAAATGGAGATACAACTAATGTATCTTCAGAAGGTTTATACTTTAATAAAGGTAACCCTCGTATCTTTACTGTTAATGAATTAAATTCTATAGGTATTGATACAGCTTCTGCACCCATTGAGTTTGGCTATGATTTAAACGAAGAAAAATTTGTTATGCGTAGTACTTATAATAAAGCTACTCCATCTAAAAGTAAAACACCTTCACCTCCAGAAGCAAAATCTTTTTATGATGATTTAAAAGATATTCCTTTTGCCGGAGCTGTAGCTGAAACAATGTTTGGTGACGACCTTAATGCTTACGATTTAGTATGGGCTATTCCCGGAACAGCTTTATTAAAAGGAGGATTTACCCTTTTAAAAATAGGTGGTAAAGTTGCAACAAATAAAGCAATTAGTATGATGGCTACTCGAACATTAAGAGCTCCACAAACTCAAAAAATGATTGCAAACTTACAAAAACTAAGAGCTCAAGGACCTAGATATGGTTTTAAAACTGCAGGTGAATACGATAAATTTGTACGAGGTTTAACTGGAGTAGAACAAGCACTAATAAAAACTTTTAACAAGTCTGGAAAAAGTATTGATACAGCTAAATTTATAAAAGAATTTACAAAAATAAAAGGATTACAAATTAAAGGTTATATACCATCTAGAGGTACAATAGTAAAATGGGGTGCTGGTATAGGAGCCGTACCAGCTGGAAAAGCTATAGAAAGTGCATTAGAACCAGAAGAAAAAACAGAGTAGTACATGCCAATAGATACTAGTAAAAATCCTTTAAACACAAGTACCTCATCTATTAGAGGAGAGTACATGACTCAAGACGAAGCAATTAGATATGCTACTAAAATGGGCATGACAGATTCTATTCGTGGTCTTCAACAAATGTATGGACAAATAACTAATAGTGAAGATTTACTAGACAAATTAAAATCTAAAGATGAAAAGTTAAATCAAATATTAGAAAACGAAGAGTATGGTGGTAAAGCTTTAGCAGCTTGGATGGGTTCAGCAATAGCTTTAGACCCTGTAGGAGTTATTCCTTATTTTGGCTGGGCACGTAAAGCAAAACAAATGCAAAAGGGAGCTTCTTATGGAGCTTCTTTAGGACAAAATGTTCGGACTAGTACTGGTATAGGTGCAGCTTGGGGTGGTGTTGGTTACTACGGTGAAGAAGACATGACTCGAGGAGAAGGAGTTTTATTAGGTGGTGCTATGGGTGGAAGTCTTGGGTACGTAGCAGGTAAAATAGGAAGAGCTGTTAACAAATCTGTTTCGCCTAACCGAAAACAAAAACAACAAATAGCTGCTAAAGAAAACGCAGAAACAATTCAACGAGGAGAAATGCCTTCTCCCGAAGAAATTAAAGCAGCACAAGATGCTGTTGTTAGTGAGCTTAGAAAAGAAGGACCAAATACTTTATCAAAATCTATTAGTGGTTTAAACATTAGAAAAAACTATGAAGAAATTGCAGGTACAAAAGTTTGGGAAACCATGGTTGAAAATTGGGGTTCAGGTTTAGTAGGTTTAGCAGCAGCCTCGGGTGGCTACAGTGCTTTAGATGACCCTGATGCTTCTCAGTTAGCAAAGTTTGGAGCTGCAATAGCTTTAGGAATAGCTTCCGGAGGAAGTGCTAAGCTGTTAGGAAAACTAGAACTTAAAGATGGCTCATCATTAAGTGAGTTTATTTCTAAAGGCATGGTAGATAATTACGGATTAGAAGCTGACTTTGTAAAACTTAAAAAAGATTCTTTTTCTGAAGTTAATTCTTTAAAGCAACAATTTTTAGATATTGTTAGAGCTACCGATGAAGTTCTAAGTAAAGACGAACAACAAGTTTTATATTCTATGATTCATGGCGTTATGGATGATGTTCCTCAATTAAAAGGAATGAGTGACGCAGCTAAAAAAGTTATTACAGAAACAGGCAGACAATTAGTTGATGTAGGTTTATTAGAAAAAACAACATGGGTTAAAAACGCTAATAGATATTTACATAGAAGTTACGATTCTAAAATGTTAAAAGCAGCCGATGGTTCTCAAGGAATTAAATCAGCAAGAGAATTTAAAATTATTGGAGACCAATTAAAACCAAGAGGTTTTCTTGATTTAACTACTAAGAAAAATTTTGAAACAAATCCTCGTTTTCAAAAAGAAGGTTGGGAAATTATAAACGAAGATAAATTTGACAACGTAGTTATTAGAAGACAACTAACAAAACAAGAAAGATTAGATAGAGGAGAAATAGAAAACGCTTCGTTTGCTATTGCAGAAACAGGCAGATTAATGACTCACGATTTATCTGTGTACAAATTGTTTGACAATATTTCAAAAAGTAAATACTCTTTAACAGAAGAAGAGTTTTTAAAAGGAGCAGCTTCTGGAGAACTTGTTGAAAAGGGTTGGAAACAAGTTCCTTTAACTTCTAGATACAAAGGCAAAGCACACGAAATTTATGAATATGGTAACCTTAAAGGTAAGTATGTTCCTGAAGCAGTTTATAATGACATTACAAGATTAATTCCAACAACACAAAACGCATTTACAAAACTTATTGGTAGTAAATATCTTACTGCTATGAGAACTTGGAAAAAATCTAAGACAGCATGGAACCCTACAGTGCATGTAAATAATACAATGTCAAACGTAATGATGTATGACCATGCAGACGGTGGTTATAAATATATTGCTAGAGGAGCAGCAGAACTTAAAAAAGGATTAGACCAAAGAACTGATGCAAATATATTTAGAATGGCTAGAGAAGACGGTGTGTTAGATTCTGATATTTTGTCAAGAGAATTAAATGACCAAACAATGGGAGCTCTTGACAAAGCTTCAAGAGAACTGTCTGTTAAAGGACGAAACGAATTACATGGCTCTATAAATTATTCTAAAAAACTGGGAAGTTTTTTTACAAAAGCATATGATTCATCTTTCAGAAAAATGGAAGATTTTTATCAAGCAGAAGACCAAGTTTTTAGAATGGCTTTATACATGGATAGATTAAGTAAAGGAGCATCTCGAGCTGATGCAGCTGCTGATGCAAAAAAATGGTTTATTGATTATGATATAAACGCACCAGCTATTAATTTTTTAAAAAATACAGCTACTCCTTTTCTTAGTTACACATACAGAGTAGTTCCTTTACTTGCTGAAACAGCAGCTAAAAGACCTTGGAAGTTTGCTAAGTGGGCAGCTTTAGGGTACACTGCAAATGAACTTGGAAAAAAATATGGCGTAGGAGACTCTGAAGCAGAGAAAAGATTATTAGACCCAAGATATAAACAACCTATGTTTGGTGTTCCCGGAATGCCAAGTACTACTTTTAAAACTCCGTTTAGTTCAGGTAGAGATAAAGATGTTCCTTTGTATATAGATACTACACGATTTATTCCGGGTGGTGATATATTTAGCATGGGAGATAAAGGTATTCCTCTTCCTATTCCTGTTCCTTTTTCAAAATCAATTACAGGACAACAAAAATTTTTACGAACTCCGTCAGCTCTTAACCCTAATTTTGGTATAGCTGGAGAAGTACTAGCTCCTATGATGTTTGGAGTTGACCCTTTTACTCATAACAAATTAAAAGGTTTGGGTATGGGTAATGATGAAATGGTTAAAATGCAACATGTATTAAGTAGACTTAATCCTAATATACCTGCTCCTTATTTACTACCTGAAAAATATGAATCCTTTAGTTCTAAAAAAATTAGAGAAGCTTTTGAACATAAGACACAAGAAACTAATAAAGAATATGGAGCAGACTATTCTCCATTTGAAGCTATTATGAGTTCGTTTGGTTTTAAACTACAACCTGTAGACATGGCTAAATTATTAAGAATTGAAGATTCAAATTTTAGAAGAATTTATAGTCAGGCTCGTAGAGATTATTTTAAAGTTATGCAAGACTATCAAATGAATCCTACAGCTGCTGAATACGACAAAGCACAAGAACAAATTGAATTAATTTATGAACAACTAGAAAACGCTGAAAGAGTTTATTCTTCTAAACGAAAAACAAAAGCAGACGGTGGAATAATTTCAAAAGACTTTCCAGTTTCAGATGTTAAACAAGACCCAAAAGAAAGAGTTGACCCGTTCGCACAAAAAACTTATGATGCTACAAGAAAAGGTTTTGCTTTAGGTGGAGAGGTAGATAATTTTTCTCCATTAGCTGAAGAAATAGAACGCTTAGCTTCTATGCAATCTTCAGAAGAAGGGAGTCTTCTTCAAGGAGGAGTAATGCCTATGTCAACTTTAGAAAGAAAAGCTAAACGAAGAGAGTTTCAAGAAGGTGGAAGAGTTCTTAAAAGTTTAAAACAATTAACAGACGAAGGCGAGTATAGGTTTGCTCCTGAAAAAGCATTTGATAAAGAAGGAAAAAGAATAGCAGATATTAATGCAAACAAAGGAGACGAAGGTAAGAAAAAGTTTGTAATGATGGTTTATGAAAATGCAGTAGCTTTAGGTTTAAAACATCCTGAATGGATAGCTGCTCAAGCCGGTGCAGAAAGTGGCTATGGTGGAAGTAAACTAGCACAAGACTCTAATAATTTATTTGGTGTAAAACTTCGTAAGGGTGAAGAAGGACCAGCAAAACAATATCAAACTAAAGAACAGTATGACACAGGTTTAGAAACCGAACAAGCCAACTTTAGAGAGTATGACACAATTGACGCTGCAGTGCAAGGGTACGACACTTTTTTACGAACAGGAGTAAACGATGCTGGAGAACCTAGATACGACAAAGCTTTAGCAGCTCCTACAGGTCCTGAATATATTCAAGAATTAAAAAATGCAGGTTATGCTACGGATGACTCTTATGTTAAGTTAGTAACAGATGTACACACCCGTTACTTTCCCTCTCAATAATGTTACTCTATACTGAAAAACAACTAACAAAAGCATGGCACATAGACTGCAAAGCTAGGTCGTCTTGTGACGAGCCTTGGATTAAAGTCGAAGAGTTTAGACCACTTTATGAAAAATTAGTTGAGCTTTATATGAGAACAAATCATCCAGACTCTGACATATTTAATACAGAAATTCCAGATTATTTAATAGACTCAGTAAATGATTTAATAGAATCAACTTTAACTTTAGATATTTAATATGTTCCCATTTGAAATTATAACTATGCTAGGTTCTACACTGCTCAGTAGTGTACTAAGCCTATGGTCTCAGAAGATGAAGGCTAAACAAGATGAGCAGAAGATGTTGATTACTCGTGGAGAGTTTCAACTTAAAGCTGTAGAGTCTGCACGTAACGTACAAG
>Ga0307488_10005025_pt1 | contig 10957 bp, 8 predicted proteins | sample SB02metaG_FD_202248 | JGI IMG/M metagenome (GOLD analysis project Ga0307488, IMG submission 202248) | Sea-ice brine microbial communities from Beaufort Sea near Barrow, Alaska, United States - SB 0.2 | ecosystem: Environmental > Aquatic > Marine > Coastal | place: USA: Alaska | collected 2017-05-06
TTTTGATTCTTAGCTACTGCTCTTTGCATAACACCTTCTACTTCATATACTCCCGGTCTCTCTTTAGATTCCTTAAGTAATGACTTAAACGGGGTTACTTCTATTAATAGTTGTGCCATGTTGATTTTAATTTAATGTACCGTTGACTGGTGCTGAGTAAACTGTTTGTTTTTCATCTTCATCCATCTCTGTTCCTATATCAGGGACTCCAACATCGTATCTATCAATTTCTCTTTTAGTTATTGTTTTCACTTTAGGTAGAACAACTTTCTTTATAAAGCCTCCTTTTACTACTGGTCTTAGATCTTGTTTAAAAGCTGATTCTAATGATGGCGCAATAAATGCTCCTATGTTAAGACCTTCTTCGTTTTTAAATTCAGATGTCTTACTAAATGTATCGGCGATTTTATCACCAATCTTATCATAGAATTGCTCTATCTCTGTAACAATATTTTCTAATGAATTAACTACTGGTTTAACTCCTGGGAATGTTTCGTAACTTGTTCCCCAATCTGCTAATTTATTTGTAGCTGCTTCATTTATTATTCCTTCTTCTAATACTTTAGAAATAATTGACTTTAAGTTCTCTTTAACTAACTTCTCATCTTTATTTAATGCTTTTTTAATAGCACTATCTTTAGCATGTTTGTAATCGTCTCCATCTACATCTCCATCTCCATCAAGATCTTTACCTTTCTTTTCTTCTAAGTTCTCAACCATAAATTGAGTCTCTAAGTAACTAATTACGTCTTTTTTAGCGAATTCTATCATTCCAGGCTCTGTCATAGGTCCCATCTTCCATTCTTCCCAAGCTCTAATTAAGAAATTGACACCTTTGTCAAACATTGGTCCCATACTTTCTACATATCCACCTGTTTCGTAATCATTTTCTGTTACTACTTTTCCACCTTTAGTCTTCTTTCTTCTTCCTTCTGCTATTTTGCTGTTTGGTTTTCTACCGTACGTTTTAGATTTAAAAGCTGTTTCTTTAATTACGCCTTCTGCTAACTCTCTTGTAGGGCTAACACCTTCGTTAAAACTTACTAAAGTCTTTTTAATTTCCTTTCTAAAGTTTCTTAAGTGGTCTAAAGCTTCTACCTTATCTTTTTCTTGTATTGCTTCTATTGCATAAGATAAGTGACTTGCTTCTGTATGGTAGTTAACATCTGTCATAGAGTCGAAGATTGCTTGAAGAGTATCAATAGGAGTGTTTAACCTAACTTTTAACCCTGCTTCTAACATACCTTCATAATCGAAGTCAGCTGTGAACATAGCTCCTGGTTTGTAAGGTTTAACTATGTCATCTTTTTGACCGTACTTCTCGATATCTTTCATCTCCTGATCAGTCATTGCTTCTTCTACTTCTTCTTCATCAATTTCTATTTCCTGTACAAAGTCTGAGCCTGTTTCGTAGTTAACTGATTCATATTCGTTATAGTTCATCCATATGTCTTCAACATCTTCTGTATCTATATCTCCTGAGAATATATCGTCTTTATGTGTTCTTATGAATTCTAATGCTTGATCTGTACTAACTTTAAATCCTTTATCATCTCCTATAATAGTTAACGCATCAATGACTCTTCTCATTGCCATCTTTCTATCGTGGTTAGAAGCTCTAACTCCATACTCTTTACCGTCATCTCCTATTTTAGTTTGACCAGGTTCTGTTGGTATTGGTTCTGCTTCTGATAGTTTTCCTTCTAAGTAAGCGTTTGTTATATCTCTATAATCGATTTCTTCTTCTTGTCCGTCTTGGTCAACTGCAAAAACAGTATCGTCATGCCACATAGCAGCATTGTCGTCGTTATTAGAGTTTGGATTGTATATTATTAATTCTCTTCCGTCTCTTAGTTGAATGAAAGCATCATCGGCACTTCCTAAAGCCTTTATAAGAGTGTCTTTAGTGTAGTTTTCTTTTAATTCTACTTTTTTCATTCCGTTAAATGTGTCTACTTCTTTTCCTTTTGCGTACTCAACTGGTTTGTCATGCTTATCTACTTTAGAAGACTCACCTGCCATTATGTTAAGGTAGTGTAAAGGGTCTTTAATCAGATTAGCTAATGCTTTATCTTTAGCTTTAGCTTGATCCTCTAGTGATACAGAGTCTTGGGACATTCTGCCCATTTCTTCTATTTCAATATCAGCTCCTCGCCGTATAGCCTCATCTGATAAGTTATGATGCTTCAAAGCTTTTTCTTCTGCTTTTTCAGAGATCATGCCCTTACTTTTAAGAATTGATACAGTATCTTCAAATCCATTGAATTGAGATATTAAATTTGGCATAGCCATGCGAGCATCTCTTACGAATTGCGTTTTGTTAAACGTTTCGTTTAGTACTCCTCTATATTTTTCAGTTAACGTTTTCATCTAAGTAATCAAACATTTTAGTGTTATACGGTCGTTTTAAATTCTTCACTTGTTTAAAACCTAATTTTTCTGCTTGCTTGGTTGCTTTGTTCTTCTTATTACCCTTGCTAAAAGCATTAGGTGTTTGGAAAGCTCCAATTGCGCCAGTTGAATTAAGTTCTTCAATAACTTCTCTTACTGCATTAATTAATATACTTTTTTTCATAGTTTACGCATTTCGTTAACTAAGTCGTAGTACTGCATTAAATTAATAAGGTGGTTGTCATTTATCTTTTCAGTTTTCTTAAGAGTTTTAACACTCTTTAGGACTTCCTGTAATTTTATTTTTACTACTTCGTCTTTCACTTTAGATGCTAGAAATTGTACTTCCTTTCTAATCTTTCCGACTTCTTCGTTTACTAAGTTTCGTAATCTAGTTGTAGAATCTACTGAAGTAATGAATTCTTTAAGTATATTTTTTTGCTCTGGTAAAAGTGTTTTATAGCTAGAGTTAAATTTCTCCAGTAATATCTTATAAGTAAGTAAACGTAAATCTTTATCGTATTTAGCGTACTCTTCTATTAAGGTATCTTTTACTGATTCTTTATCTACTTTTGAAGATGTTAAATGTTCTAATACAGTTAATTTATTATTAACAAGAAAATTAGGATCTACTAAAGTATCATTATTTTGAGCTTCTAATAAACAGTACAACGCAGCTAGTGGAGTATAGTCTCTAACCTGAATTGCAAAGAAATCTTCTATATTGTATTGTTTCTTAATTTCTGATATAAGTCTATACTTCTGCTCTTTTAATGTCTGTTGACTTAATTTCCTAGAAATTTCAGTTATAGTTGAAATAACAGTTTCCGCTCTTGCTTCGCTTAAGCTATTGTTTTTAAGTATATACTCATAGAGTTTAAGCTCTTTTGCTAAAGCAGTGTGACCGCTAAAGTACTTCTTTAATATACTTACCGCAGCAGATTCATTCTGTGAGAGTGTATCGGCAGCAATTTGTTTAACTAGCAGTTCGTAGATTAAACCAGTATTTTTAAATTTCGAATGTTTTATCTTCATAATATACGGTTACTATATATAAATATGGGTTAGTCTTCTAAATCTTTAAGTTGTGACTCATCTAATAGTTTAGATTCACGTTCTTTTTTATTCTCAAAGACCATTTCCTTCTTTTCATTAAAGGAATCCTTAATTTGATGATATATAGTTTGAGCTTTTGTTGTGTTAGTTTCTTCTATATTTTCAGATACATTTTCATTGTCAGAGTCAAATCCTCCATGCATGCCGTGTACTCCTAAAGGATCTCTTCCTCCTGGTGCTGCATTGGTTCCATAAACTGACATTTTCTCTTTAGGTCTTCCTCCTTTAGCTGCTTTTTCATCATACCCTGGAGGTACATTACCTGAGCCTTTCTCTGTAGCAGTAGCTCTTCTACCGTACATAGATGCTAAATCATGAGGGGTACCGTAAGATCTACCGGATGATGCAGGATCGTTTCCTTCTGCTTCTACTTGTGCAATTCTAAAGGTCCTCTTAGCATCTTCTCTAACTAAGTCTCTCATCTCATTATACTTATCTTCTGATAAATTAAAGATATGGTCGTAAATATAGTCAGTAGAGAACATTTTAGATTCTTTCATCTGACTAGCTAGGTCAATTTTTTCTTTAAGTAGTGCAACTTTTTCTTGTTCGTATATTACTGAAGGATTGGTTAACTTAATTTCAAAATTAGTTAAGCTTTCTCCTGTAAATCCTTGAGTGTATAAATGTACTAAGGCTATTTTTGTTAATTCAGATTCTACTATCTTCTGTATTCTCTCTACTGTTCTTGCGAATCTAATGTCTTCTGCTGCTAAAGTAGCTTTACCGCTTAGGTCCCCTTCATAGCCGAAGTATGCCTTAGGTATCTTTAATGCCGCAAATAACTTAGCTTGAAGGTACTGTATGTCGTTAGTACCGTCATATTCCAACCCTTTGGTTGTTTCTATTCTTGTTGATGCATCTCCACCCCTAACTGGTACGTAGAAGTCTTCCATCATATTCTGCATATTAAACTTCAGATTGTATTGCCCTGTCTTAGAGTCTACAAATGGAGTTTTCTTCATAGTATTAATAGTCTTCTGCATAAACTGATCAACCTCTGCTGGAGGTATAGAACCAACGTTTACGAAGAATGTTCTCTTTTCTGGTGCTCTCATTATACGGTGTATAAGCATCGCATCTTCCATAAGAGTTAATTGTTTAAATATCTTTCTAGCTGGTTCGATGAATGACCTACCGTATGGCAAATAAGCATGATCTGATATTAACCTAAAGTGTGCTACCTCGTAGTTGTCTAAAGCAATAATTTTGCTATTTTGTGAAGGAATATAGTTAGGATCTTGAGTAGATGCTAAACCATCAGGGTTGATAGTGAACTGTACTTCTGAAGGCTTTTCAGGATCTACTCCTTCATGACGTGCCATATTATAGACTGTGTAAGGAAGTACGTTGTATACTCCAAACTTTTCTGCTATTTCTAATTTTAAGAAATAATCTCCATGCTTACACATTCCTCTAACCCATGACCATAAGTTAAACTCAATGTTTAAAACATCGTAAAACAGATTATAAAGTACTCTCTGTAAGTTTTCATCTGAAGATTTAATAGCTAAAACTTCTCCCATATCATTCTTTAGGGTAGCTTCATCTGCTAATATATCTAGTGCTGAAGCTATTATAGGATCGGTGTCCATTGCTTCATAATCAGAATATAACTGTACTCTTAATGTTTGATAATTTAATACGGGATTAAATATATTCTTATTGTTATGAATATGTAATCTTGAAAATCTATCAATCAGAGAGTTGGTTTCAAAGTTACCTGTTGTCTGTATCTGATTTATATCAGCTACCTTAAGCTCTCTTCCTCCGATGTTTCTAATAATTACATCAGAAGAGAAAAGTCTCTGTAGTCTTGGAAATAGTGATTTATCTGCCATTCAATGAATATTTTAATTCAGTATATATTATAAATAGCACCTTTATAATAACCAAGATATATCTTCTTGTTCACCAGTGCCGTTATCCATAAGATACGGATTATTTTGTTGTTCTCCAACTGTTTTCATGATTCCTTTGTTCTGAGCATTTAGGTTATGAAAAGATGATAACTGTGCTCTAGCTAAGTCTAATCCCTGTTGTCTCATTCTTAATGCAGTATCTCTTACATATAGTGCAGTAGCACAAGAGATAAGCAAATCATCATTGTAGTTTGTTTGAGCTTGAGGTTTACCGTTCTTCCATACAAAGACTCTCATTTCACCTATTAACCTTTTTGACTGTATAGTGACTCCTTTTTCACGTATATACTCAATCATCTTAGCGATAACGAGAGGTCTAGTTCTAACGGACATTGTAAAACCAGGTACAAGTTTATCTCTTTCAAATTTACTCATATAAGATTCTACTGTTTCTGTACTTGATGTAGAGCTGTAGTATAAATTCTTATACTCCCGTGTTATTATCTGTTCTATAGTAGCCCAACCTATATTTGCGTTTTCACATACTAAAAGTGCATCATTGTATTCTGATGCTATGCCTACAAGTACGTTTCCGAATTCTTTAGGAGATATCTTACCTTTATATTCCCCAACCTGAACTGCATTTTCTATATCAAATACATGAAATGCAGAATAATCCGCCGAATCTCCTCTAGCGACATCTGCTACTACCATATAGGATTTAGTGAAGTCAACTCCTTCCCATATCCATAAGTTACCGTCAACACCTCTTCTCTCAAGAGGGTCTTTTAAGTATGTTTGTTCGTAAAATAACATATCATCTGGTTCGAATACAGTATCTCCAGAAGCTAAGAAATCACAGTCACACTCTTGTCCTGCCATACGAGGGCCTAGATCTCTATCTTGTTGATCTCTCCAGGTTTGGTTTCTCTCAGGGTGCACTGTCCAGGGTAATCTTACTGGTAAAAATGAGTTTTCACCTGATTCAGCTTTATCCCATGTTTGATGAAACCAGTTACCAATCCCGTTAGGTGTTGATAATGCCATACACTGTCCACCGGTTGCTAGGGTTTGTTGTGCAGCTGTAAACGTTTCTTCAATGTTATCAATAAAGGCTGCTTCATCGATAAGTAGTAGTGATACTGCCTCAGATCTTGCTGCATCGGCATTAGAAGATTTAGCTGTAATTTTAGATCCATTCTTTAGTCTAAGAGATAATTTGTTTTTCTCTACTGCAGGTAATTTTAACCATTTAGGTAGTTGATCATACATAAACATTGTCTTAGAAACTAGGTTACGTGCTGTTGCTTGTGTAGTTGCTAGTGCTAAAACGTTTTTATCTTTATGGAATAACATTAACCATAATGAATACCCTGCAGCTAAAGTAGAGATACCTAGCTGTCTAGATTTTAAAGTAATAAGAAATTGATTATCTCTAAAGAGATGTAACACCTTACCTTGAAAAGGATATAGGTTAAATAGTATACGACCTCTAGTAGGATGCTGTATGTAACAGTATTTCTTCATGAAGTACTCCGGATCTTTCGCACACTTGATATACTCTTGTGCTATGATCTTTTTTATGTCTTGTGCCATAACTTATTTTGCTTTACCTACCGAGAGCCCTAATTTATCTGAATCATGGTTTGGGCTATTTTTTGTCTTGTGACTAACACTAAAGTTACCGGAATCTAATATATGATACTCTCCTTGAAGAGTTTTTTCATTAAGGAAATACTTTACGTACTTTACTGCAACGTAGTTGTTAAATATTTCCGTGAAATTAAAGTCTGGGTTTAGATTTATCTCTTTAACGAATTCTTTTTCAATTATTATCCTTTCAACATGAGACTGTTCATCTTCAGGTTTTTTCCCTAATTTAGGAAAATGTGGATAATCTTCTTTATATTTCTTAACTGCTTTTTTAAGGTCGTTACTTCCGAACTTTTCTATAGCAGCAAAGCTTCCTGCAAATACCGAATTATTAGAAATAATGTTGGTCAGTTCTCTAATCTTAGGAGATACTTCTCCATTTACTCTATCCGCTAACTTTATAACGTCTTCATATTTTACTGTATTTCCAACTGTTTTAGCTGCTTTAGCACTAACTTGTACTTGATCTTCTCCTACATGTAGAATATAATCAATTAATCTATAGTTACCTAGTTTAGGGAAAAATGCAGACTGTGCTTTTATATCTCTACCGTAGAGTAAAGCACCGTGAGGTTCACCAAAGTTCTTATTTACTTCATTAAAGAATCCTCTTGATAGTTCACTAATTTCTTCATCAGAGGGTTTATCTTTACCGTTAATTGAGTAGGTAAGGGCTTTTTTCTGAATCGGTGTTAGCTGTGTGTTGGTACTAATACCGGAGATTATTTCATTAGATAGCTGTGCAAGCGTTACTTCTTTATCTAAAGATATACCTAGTTCTTGAGGTTTAAGTTGAAAGTATTCTCCTGATTTTTCCCCTGTAGGTTTTAGAGTGATAGTTAGACCGTCTACTTTAAATTTACCTTTTTTGTTAAGTAAGTTAGGACCGTAATTATTAGATCTTTCAAACCTGTCCAATAATGAAGGTCTATCTTTAGTATATATAACTATATGAGTACTAGAAGCAGGTTTTATTTGTTCTTGCTCTACTCCGAAATCTAGCATTATTTTTTTTGCTAATTCTTTTGCTTTATCAGAAAGTACTTCGTAGTCTCTCTTTTCTAATTCCGTAAGGGTAGGGTCAAAACCAAATATAGATTCAAACAAAGCCATATCCTCTTGACTGTTAATGTCAGGATATCCTTTTTTGGTTTTATATGACCATTCTAGTAAGACTCTATCTATTAGATTCATATACTTACTCTTTTCTTTCTCCTATAATCGTTTGAGCGGCAGATGTAAATTGTTCAATTGCATCATGACACCAGTCGTTTGATGTTTGGTCATCCCATAGTTCAAGATCCTCTATTGATTCTAGTTCTGCTGTAAGTCCTTCTACTAATTCAATTAGAAGTTTTCTATTTTCCCAGTTCTTACCTCCCCAACTCTGAAGTTCGCTTAATGTAGTATTCGTATTAGCAACTTTAGGTTGTTCTATAGTACGAGTTTTATTCCATTTATGTACATCAAAATTATCTTTCATAGTATGTTTAATTAATTGTTATGATTCTGGATCTTCTGTTGGTTCTTCAAAGTCGACTGGCTCTCCTGTTAAGTCTGCTCCGCCGCCTTCTTCTCCGGTTTCTTCTCCACCTAAATCTGCAGGTAGGTCGCTATCTTCTCCTCCAGAAGCTCCTCCGTCTTCACCGGGGAAGTCTCCTCCTCCGCCGCTACCTCCTCCGCTTCCGGAGTCAGTATCTGTTTCTGCTGGTTCTTCAGAAGATTTAAAAGGACCTTCTTTATACAGTATCGCTAATTTATCTAGTGCTTGTTGATAATCGTTTATTTTATCAATATAGTACCTTTTACCCATTATCTGAGCTTCAAAGCCTGTACCTGTCCATTTTAATATGTAATCTTGACCATTTGCTAAGTTAACTCTAAATGATGTAGGTCTTGGTGATATCCAATCTATGCTTTCAACAAACTCTTTAAAGTCTTCTGTCTGTAGTTTTATTAAAGTAGCTTTAAGAGTTGGAAATTTTTGAATCATTGTATCGGTAGCGTCTTCTAAAACTGTTTCTTTAGGTGCTTCCTCGTCTCCATCTTCTTCCGGAGTTGGTTCATCTGCTTCTTTTACTAAGTCTAATTTATCAAATACACCTTTCTTACCTTTTACAGTAAAAAAGTCTTGTTTGTGGCTATCAGTAAATTCAGTTTCAATTTCATGCTCTTCTCCTTTACCGTTCTTATCTTTTAACTTAACTAAATCACCTACTGCTTCTTCCATAGAGCGTCTCATTTTCATAAGCTCATACTGGTCAGGTCTTTCGTTTCTGAGGTAACTTTGTAATTTCCTGAAATTAGTTTTAATTAATTCAAATAACTCTCTAGCTTTTTTATCTGTCCTAATATCCTGGTTGCCCATTAGTCCTTTAATATCTCCTACAATATCAGTAAAATTAGAATAGAGTCCTTCAAAAGAAGGGAGACTGATTGGTTTGTGGCCTACCTCTCCTGTTGTATCATTTACAGAAATAGTTTTAAAGTAAGTAGACATAGTTGAAGATACAAAATCTTTTTCTGGCCATTTAGATACACCGTACCTATCTTCAATACTTTTACGTACTGATGCTGGTAATTCTTCTAGTCCGAGGGTTTTTGTTTCTCTTTCTTCAGATACTTCAGCGTATGCTTCTAATATAAGTCTCTCTAATTTATGCATATTATTTAGTTCTACAGTGTTTAGCTCCTTTTAGGTAAGGTCTTTTACAGTTACCTTTAACGTGCACTCTACCACATTTACCGCAGCAAGTTGCTTCTTCTTTTATTACTTTTTTCTTACTTAAATTAATTGCTGCTAATCTTACTTTTAATTTCTTTATTTCAGCTGCATATCCCTTAGGATTTTCCTTTTGAAGTGATTTTATTTCCTTTTCTATATCTTTATCAGCAACTTTGTTTTCATTTAAATCAGCGTCAAGTTCAAACTTCTTAAATTTATCTACGTCATTGATATTTTTAATATGAACTCTTTTACCGTCTTTATCTAAACCGTATACCTTCGAACCATCATTTCCAGGTTTCTTAAGTTCTGCTTTAGCTCTACGTTTTGATACTGAGGAAGACATTCCTAAATCTTGTCTGGTAGCTTCTTTTAATATCTTACCGTCTTTGATTCTACTATGTGCTATACCGTATACATCTCCGTTTCCAAAGTCTACAGTAGCTTGTGTTTTAGAATGCTTAATTACTTTTCCTCTTCTACCATCTTTAGTTAGAGTGTCTCCTACTTTACAGGATTGCTCTTCTACTGATGCTTCTGCTATATTTTTATCTTGCAATACTTTTTCTAAATCAAATATAGCATTGTGCATTGCATCTAATTTAACCTTCAGGTCTTTATCTTTTGCAGCAATCATCTTTAATGGATTAGAATGTCTAAACTTAAACATTGATCCGTTTATATCTGCTAGTGCTTTCCTTACTAAGTCTTTTGATTTATTATCATCTAATTCATTAACTACTTCACTAACTCTTTTCCCTAGTCCCGGTAGTACATTTAAATCTTGTACGTATTCACCTGTCTTAACGAGTATAGTTCCTAAGTTATCACTTTCTTCCTTATCACGTCTATCTGCTGCTTTCTTAGTAATCTTAAATAATGTAATTTCAGATACTCTAGGATTAAAGTCTGGGTCTTTATCTTTAAAGTTACTGTTGTAGTACTGTGTTTGATGCATTCTATAGTCTTCACCTTCATGCTCTAAATTATGATATTGAACGTGAACAAACATTGGTGCATATTGACCCATTCTAGCTTTGATACCACTCTTATCATGAGCTTTTAAAGCTTCAATAGCAGCGTTTTCACTAGCTACCCCTTTAGGTAATAGGTCTGCGAATACACCTTTGCCGAACATATCAGGTGATTGACTATTAACTTTGTCTATTAGTTCTGAACCTTTAAATGATTGATCTGTAAATTCTTTTAG
>Ga0307488_10005026_pt1 | contig 10956 bp, 10 predicted proteins | sample SB02metaG_FD_202248 | JGI IMG/M metagenome (GOLD analysis project Ga0307488, IMG submission 202248) | Sea-ice brine microbial communities from Beaufort Sea near Barrow, Alaska, United States - SB 0.2 | ecosystem: Environmental > Aquatic > Marine > Coastal | place: USA: Alaska | collected...
GCGCCTTTATCAAAAATAACGCAACATTACGTCCTCGGCGCACTATCCGTGTCATCCTTTGGGGCGCGGAAGAGTTGGGATTAATCGGTGCTCGCGCTTATGCCAAGGCGAGACAAGAGGACGGTACCATTGCAAATCATGTGATTGGATCCGAATCTGATTTTGGTGCGGGTCCTATTTATGGCCTTCAGTCGTCCAGCAATGTCTCACCTAACGCGATACATGTGATTGATACCATGGCGGGGCTAATGGGTAAGCTGGGCGTAAGTCGTCGAAGTGGTGATACTAGCGGTGGCCCAGATATGATCCCTTTAGCAGCACTAGGTGTCCCTGCCCTGAATCTGATGCAAGACGGTACAGATTATTTTGATCTGCATCATACCCCTGATGATACCTTTGATAAGGTGAACCCTGAACATATGCGCCAAAATTTAGCGGTATGGACTGTCTTCACCTTTATCGCTGCAGAATGGCCAGGGTCTTTCAAGCAAAGCCTATGATAATTTAGACAACAAAAAAGGCTCCGTCAGCGATGACGGGCCTTTTTACTATTTCTAACTAAGGGTTATCTGACTTTATAAGCCGTTACTTATAATTGTTACAGCGTATACAATTTCAACTTAATGGCCTATACACCATTTAACGTTTGGCAGAATAAGGATAATCGGCCATCAAATAAGCCCGTAAATCGGCTTTGTGGGGTTGCGTATTTAACCATCTGCGCATCTCTTTTATTTTGGCATAAACATCGGCACCAAACTTTTCATGGTAAATATTCACAAAGCTGTCTTTAGCACTGGTTTCGCGCATTTTACGTTGCCAAACATTAGTCAATATTTTGCTTATCTTCTTCAAATAAGTTTTGTAACTCTTGGCGACCTTGTTTACTGACTGCGACCAATTGATCAAAATCCATATTTTGCATCATAGTACTTTCTAGCAAACTTTTATCGTGAGCCGCAAAGATATCAATTAACCCCTTGGCTTCGGTGTCGCTTAGTCCATATGCTTGTAACAGCATATGGGCCGCTTCCAAGCCACCAGCAAAGACTTCTCTGACATTGGTTTGAATGCCAAGATTATAAAGTTTGACCGCTGTATAACGATTTCTAGCTCTAGCAATAACTTTTACATCAGGAAAATGTCCCCTGACTAATTCTGCTATTTTAAGCGCATCATCTTCATCATCAACTGCCACCAAAATCACCTTAGCGTGTTCTATTCCTGCTGCCACCAACAAGTCCAATCGACACGCATCGCCAAAAAACACTTTGTTGCCAAACTGCCTGACGAATTCAATATGCTCAGCGTCTTTATCAAGTGCAGTAAAAGGAATATTGTTGGCGGCTAAAATCCTGCCAGATACTTGACCAAATCGACCAAACCCAGCAATCAATACCTCAGGCTCATTGAGATCGCTTTTAGTGTCATATACCGCGGGACAATCTTTACTGGTAAACCACACACTATGCAAAATAACCAAAGGAGCGGTTAACGCCATAGAGATGCCTACAATCAACGTGACCTCACTACTAATTTGCACAGGCAATAAACCATTGCTGGATGCCTGTGCCATCACCACAAATGCAAATTCGCCTCCCTGAGATAACATCAAACCAATACGCATCGCATCTGTTTTACGCTGTTTAGCCAATTTTAGTATTGAAAATATAACGGTGGTTTTAAGCAACACTAATATGACACTAGCCGACAAGATAAAGAGTGGTTTATCCACTAATAAACTTAAGTCGAGGTTCATGCCTATAGCAATAAAAAACAGTCCTAATAACAACCCTTTGAAGGGTTCGATTTCAGTTTCTAGTTGATGTCTAAAACTAGAGTTGGCTAACAAAATACCGGCAACAAACGCGCCCATGCCCATAGTTAGTCCTGCTTCTTGCATACCTACAGCCGTTGCCATAACAATGAGTAGCGCAGCCGCAGTCATCACTTCTTCGCTACCGTATTTAGACACTAGGCGTAAAAACGGATTGGTTAAGTAGCGACCCACAGCTAAGACTGCCACTATGGCCAACACGCTTATCCACCATGACGGTGAAGCATGATTGTTTGTGGGTGATAGATTTTCGACTAACAACAAAATAGGAATAACCGCGAGATCCTGCATCAACAATATAGAAAAACCTTGCTGACCAATGGGGGATTTTAGAATACGGTGCTCTGTCATCAATTGCACAGCAAAAGCAGTGGATGACAAGGCGAGGGACAAACCAATAATCAGTGAAATACTGACAGAAAAATCCAGTACAAAACGTAAAATAAGCGCAATAACGATTGCGCTGACTAGTAATTGTCCACCGCCGGTAAATACAATTTGATTGCGCATTCGCCAAAGTTTTTCGGGCTGTAACTCTAAACCAATCACAAACAGCAGCAACACCACACCCAGTTCAGCAAAATGTAATATGGTCTGAGGATCATTCACCCAATTCATCACCTGTGGGCCAATCACCAACCCTGCAACCAGATAACCTAAAATGGCACCTAATTTAAACTTCTTAAAAATGGGCACCGCAATGACAGTAGCGGTCAAAAAAATTACGGCTGAACCTAAAACACTCATCAAATTTACTCAGGTTTATGTAGACCAATAGTGTGAAGAAAATACTGAAGACAATCAATGGATTAAAATTAAACCTGCACTAGCCGAGTCCTCTTTCCCATTAACAATCTGCTAATATAAACATACAAGTCAAATAATCAGAGAAAACAGATGAATGACGCTAACACCATGGCACCAAAGTGGTTTGTAATTCTAGCTGTGCTCATGGCCATATGGAATCTAATGGGCGTGATGGCTTTTATTATGCAAATCACTATCCAAATAACAATGACAGCCGAACAAATCGCAGCACTGCCAGAAAAAGAGCAGATTTTATATCAAGACATCCCAATTTGGGTGAATATAGCCTTTGGTTGTGCGGTTTTTGGTGGCTTACTAGGTTGTATTGCTTTAGCTTTTAAAAAAGCCATCGCCTTGCCGATTTTATTCATCTCATTGGCTGGTGTATTCGTGCAGATGTTTCATTCGTTTTTTATCGCGAATGCATTTGAAGAATATGGTCCTGGTGGCGCTGTCATGCCAATGATGGTGATCATCATTGCATCATTTTTAGTATGGTTGGCCAATAACGCCAAAACTAAGGGTTGGCTAGCCTAATGCTTAATAGACCAAATCCCTCAGACAATTCAGAATGAGGGGGGGTGTATGTACTAATTTGGAACGCGCAATGCCAAATCAATGCTAAAAAGGTGATAATCAAAATTCAAAAGGTTACTCAAAGGCTTGGAAAACCAAGGAGTGTGCCATTCAAGGTATTTAAATGAATGTTAAGATGACCTCCTCTAATATCATTTTGTGCAGACATCAGGGAGACGTTAAAACACTCAACAGATATCACTCCACCACAGCTTAACGAGTTATTAACATGCCAAAAGACCCAACCCCCAACCCACTCATTACATTCGACTCAACGGATCGAGAGTTAATTGCAGTACTCAAGCGAGATGCAAGAACCCCCATCTCTGTTTTAGCTGAAATACTCAATATATCTCGGGGTACAGTGCAAAATCGTTTGGAAAAGCTCTTAAAGTCAGGCGCCTTATTGGGATTTACGATCCGCGTCAGAGAGGACTTTGATCCCAACAGCCTTAAGGCGATTATGATGATTGAAGTGGCGGGAAAATCCACTTCACAAGTGATACAAAGATTACGCCGGATCCCAGAAATTGGGAAGATACATACAACCAATGGTGGCTGGGATTTGGTAGCCGAATTATCTGTTAGTGATCTTAGAGAGTTTGACAGGGTACTCAGAGATGTAAGAGAAACCAGCGGTGTACTCAATAGCGAAACCAGCATTTTGCTAAGTTCCGTCTGAGTCTTATGGTCAACACTTGTTATTCAAGCCAGTACCGCGAGTCAGATGCCGTTAAAATAACAGCTATTTCATCTAAAAAAGTGAATCAAGTTCCAGCACCTAGCAATGTGTAAAATGCGTCTATCAGTTTAGCTAAATGTTGCGTGATAACTAGTAATCTTGCCCATAGAACCTGACAATATTTCTGCTTACCATGGCTTATGTAAACCTATTTTTCATTGCCACTGAACAGACATTATTTATATGACGTTATCACACTCAAATCCCCAATCTCCTTCTTCCATAGTCATGATTAGGCCACATCACTTTAACCCCAATCCTGAAACCTTGGCTGACAATGGGTTTCAAGCCTTAAGCAATGATACAAACGGAAAAAACCTATCTAATCGCGCCTATATGGAATTTACGCAAGCCGTTGAATTGCTTGAAAACAGGGGCATTAAGGTGCATTTGTTTGAAGATGAATCTCATCACACTCCCGATTCAGTCTTTCCAAACAATTGGTTTTCTACCCATCCTGAGGGTAAAGTTGTGCTGTATCCAATGTATGCGCCTAATCGCAGAAAAGAGCGCCGCAGCGACATACTAGACATGCTGAAATGTGAATATGAGGTGTGTGAAATAGTTGATTATTCACGTTCTGAACATGACCATTTATATTTGGAAGGTACCGGCGCCATGGTTATTGATCATCTTGAACGCGTTGCTTATATGATCCCATCCAATCGCGCCAACCCAAGACTGTTTGAACGCTTTTGTCGCCAATTTAACTATGAACCCTTTGTTTTTTCGGCATTAGATTTAAACGATAATCCGATTTATCACACCAATGTATTTATGTCCATCTGCAGTGACTTTGCGGTTCTGAGTTTGCAAATGATCCCCGACCTCACTCAACGTGACAGCATAGTGCGCTACTTAAGTCGTTCTGGTCGTGACATTATTGACCTCAGTGCTGAGCAGATTTACCAATTTGCGGGCAATTGCATCGAGCTAACCGGAAATAACGGGAAATTATTGGTTTTATCTCGTAGAGCATTTAATTCACTCACCCAAGATCAAATCACCACAATTGAAAAAAGTGCAGTATTGTTACCACTAAACGTCGAGACCATAGAATTAGCCGGCGGATCGGTGAGATGCATGATTGCGGGTATTCACCTGCCCACAAAAAACACCAGTAGCTTCACTCACATTGAACAAGGCGTTGCCCATGATAATTGTTAGGCCAGTAAAGATTGCAGATATTGATCATCTTATGGAGATTGCTGTGGCAGCCTCCCCGGGAATGACAACACTGCCGCCAGACAGAAAAACCTTAGAACGTAAAATATGGCTTTCATCAGAAAGTATCACCCGTACCATCAAAGAACCGGGCAGTGAAGTCTACTTGTTAGTCATGGAAGACACTGATACGGGGAAATTGGTGGGTACCGCCAGTATCATCGCTAAGTTAGGTATTGATGATCAGTTTTACTCTTACAAGCTCAACAAACAGACTCAGTACAGTCGACAAATAGACAAGAAAGTAACTGTTGAAACCTTACATCTCACCAATCACTTTGAGGGATTCACCGAAGTGGCCACTTTATATCTCACCGATGCTTATCGAAAAAATGGTAACGGCAAACTATTAGCACGCAGTCGTTATTTGTTTATGGCCGAGTTTAGAGAAAGGTTTCCCGATAAAGTCATGGCAGATTTACGAGGATATTTTGATGAAAATGGGCGTTCACCCTTCTGGGAAGCACTAGGAAGACACTTTTTTAATATGAGTTACTCTGAAGCTGATCTTTATGGTGCGCTTAATGGCAATCAATTTATTGCTGATTTAATGCCGAAACATCCCATTTACGTCAATTTGTTGCCAATGGAAGCAAGAGAAGTGATTGGACGGCCAAATGATCAAGGTAAGCCAGCATTAGCGATGCTCGAAAAAGAAGGTTTTAGAAATAACGGTCAAGTGGATATTTTTGATGGTGCCCCCAGTGTAGATGCCCATATCGATGAACTAAAGACAATCAAAGAGAGTCACAAAGTCAGGGTAAGTGGAACCATGACGCCTCAAGAAGATCAAGAATATTTGATATGCGCCGGTAACATTGAGTCCTATCGCGTCTGTATAAGCTGTTTAATGATTGCGGCTGACGGTAGTGTGCACATGCCACAAACTACGTTAGATGCACTTAAGATTGGTATAGATGATTACATTCGCTATTCAGCCTTGTGAATTAGTGAATTAGCCAATGGTTGAAATGGTTAAAATGGTTAAAATGGTTAAAAGTGTCGAAGAATACTTTTAACCATAGCGGTGTGTTATTGAGTAGGTTTTTCATGCCCCTTAACCGTCACCCCATTTTAAGTGATGACCCAATGGCCATCTTCTTGCTCAATACCAGTAACTGCGGAAGCACGCTTAGCGGTTTTCCACTGGTAATAGTCCACCCTGTCGGCGAACATTGAAAACATCAAGGGAGATTTAGGCCCTAAACACAAACCTATGACCCCTTGTAAAGCATACATCAGCATAATGTGATTATTGGGCACAAAATAGAAGAAAGCAGTCTTTAATGTCTTAAACAACAGATGCTTTTTTAAGCAATTATGGGATCTAAGGTTAGAAATAAAACATAATATCAATCACCATAAGTAATTATGCTGAGATTTATTCCAATGTCACTTGACTGCTAAGTCAATTTCTCTAAGACTTGAGCATCTGCCCACTAATAGAAATAAAAAACATGTTAGAACTGGTTAATGTTGAAGGGCTTTTACCTGGTATGTTCATTGTTAATGTCACCAAACAAGCGGGTAAAATTATAGTCGCCTCTGCGGGAAAGTTGAGTGGTCACCAAGATATTGTTAGTCTCGTTGATAAGGGAATATTACAAGTTCAAATTGATCTGACTAAAAGTACGCACCTTAATACTGACGATAAGCTAGATAACTTAGAAGATGTAAAAGACATAGAAGATATGTCTATCAACGCTTCGGGTTTAAGTTATAACCAGCAATTAGAGCATTCATTTAAACTCCATGACCAAGCCAAAACAATTCATCGGCGCTTAATTAAACGTGTAGCAAAGGGCAAAATCGCTGGTCTTGAAGAAGTGAATACTATTACCCAACAAATTGTCAGAAATGCCTTTGATTGTGATGATGCCCTTGGCATCGTCACAATCCTCAAAAATGACGATGAATATTTTATTGAACACAGTATAAACTGCGCCATATTGATGGTGATGTTCGGCCGTTCACTTGAAATAGACAAATCGACTCTGCAACATCTGGGTGTGGGTGCTTTGCTGATGGATATAGGTATGGTCAAACTGCCTCTTTTGATAACACAAAAAGCCGATAGTTTATCTGTTCAAGAAACACAAAGAATACAGCGTCATGTAGATATAGCACTAAAGCTCCTAGAGCCTATCGACGGTATAGATGAAGTGAGTCTCACAGTGATTCAGCAACACCATGAAAGACTTGATGGTACAGGCTATGATGGGTTGAGGGGTGAACAAATATCTCAATACGGCAGAATGGCTGCCATCGTCGATACCTACGATTCCTTAACCACCTCTAGACCCTACCGAGATATTTTGATACCTGCTGATGCATTGAAAAAAATGCAAAATGAAGACTGGGGTCTAGACAAAGCACTCTTGGCTAAGTTTATTCTGTGTATTGGCGCTAACCCTATTGGCTCTTTGGTAGAACTAGCCAGCGGCAAACTCGCCATGGTAATGCGCCTTAATCGCCTTCAGCCCCTTTCGCCAGTGGTAATGGTTTTTTATAATGTAACCACAAAATTAGATGAAATAGCACAACTAGACTTATCTAAGGTAAAGGATGAGATTGTGGGTAGTGTTTCACCTGATGACTTTGAAATACGCTTATCAAGCTTTTTGCGCCAGTCATTTTTTACTCAATAATACGAACGAGATACCCAACAAGCTTGGGTATCAGTTTGAACCATTTATGATCATACCCGCGCTAAGGTTACCTACCAATCTGTTAGAGCAGCCATAGAAAAGGTTTGTCCAGAGTAATTTAGAATAACGTGCTGGGGTTCGATACGGACAATTTCAATCATGCCATCAATTTTATCGCCTTCCACCATTCGAGTGCCATTGACTCTAACCCACCTTTCAGACTCGATAGAGGCATACATATGTGCCGAAAAAGCCATACTAGGTAATCGATTCATCACCCATGCTGGTAACTGATCAATTCTTGGGACGTCATCCTTGCTAGATATGCTTTGGACAGGCGGCGGAGTAACTGGCAAATCTGCCACTTCGGTGATGGCTTTTCTGAACTTCGCTAGCACATCAGCAGAAATGTGCGGCTCAGGCTCAGGTGCCTGACTCATGGTGGCTACAACGTCACTTGGCTCAGGCTTTTTAGCAATATCACCTGTCTCAGCGACCAGTTGCGCAGCTGCATTGACAATGACGTCAGTGTTGCTATCTCTAGGGTTATCAACCTCAACTGATGGTTCGATTTTGTTATCCAGCAGCTCAGTCGCAGGGGCAATGGCCGCTGGAATGGGTATAGAAACTATCGTTGCTGGTTTATCAATCTTGGGGCTCCATATGGTCAATACTTCCTGATAATTAGCCAAGGTCCAGCCAAAACTCACACCACCTAGAGCAATAAACGCCCCTAACAAATAACGCTTAGAATAAAACTGCCAAGGCGATGGAATATCTTGTACCGAAGGTAAAAATAAACTGCGATGAAATTGCTCGGACAAACCATCATCGAGTCGATTATTGCTGACCTTATTGCTTTCAAGCATTCTTAGAGTCGCTGATTTTTTAATCTTTGGCGCTGCTACTTCTGCTTCTAGTTCAACGGTTTGGTCTGGATCTATTTCCATTTGTTGAATACCCATTTCAATCAAGCCTTGCACCATATCTTGGCTGGTGACTAAACCTGACTTCTTGATTTTGACAGGCCCATTTTGCTCTGTGATCCTCACAATCACCATGCCTGGCTGTAGATCTTGAATATCGAGTTGTCTAAGCATTGAACTGGCCTATGGTAAAGCCAATGGCTGCCCCTGCTAAAAATAGTCCTAACAAGGTATAAGTCCAGCGTTTCCCTTGTCGCTGTTTTACCACATCTTCCCCTAAAATCTGCTGGGCTGCGGCAATAAAAATATGTTGCGGTACAACGTGCATTTGTTTTGTAAAAGTTAAGGTTAAGGCTCTATCACACAACAAGTTGATCACTCGTGGAATACCACCCGTCATATCAAATGCAGCTCGAATAGTGGCTTTAGAAAACACACTGATATCACCATTAGCCACGCCTAACCTATGCCCAATATAAGCACCCACTTCAGAAGAATTTAAAGGCAAAAGATGATAACGGGCGGTAATACGCTGGGCTAATTGACGTAACTCATTACGTTTTAATAATTGCTGTAATTCAGGTTGCCCAATCAATACCACTTTTAGCAGTTTTTCGCGGTTGGTTTCTAGATTGGTCAGTAACCTAAGTTGTTCCAATACTTCAGGCAATAAATGCTGCGCTTCATCAATAATCAGCACTGTATTCACGCCATGATCATGATTATTAGCCAACTTATTGAGAATTTGGTCGGTAAAATATTTAAGGCTGGCATGTTTACGTTTGTATTCAATGCCCAGCTCATTACAAATTGTACCCAGCAGCTCTAGTGCAGATAATGTAGGATTCAAAATCATCGCAACTTGGGTGTTTTTAGGTAATTGCTGCATCAACTTGCGCGACACCGTCGTTTTGCCAGTGCCAACCTCACCGGTCAACATCACAAACCCGCCACTTTCACGCAAGCCAAAGATCAAGTGAGCCAAAGCTTCTTTGTGACGAGGACTCATATACAAATAGTCAGGATTGGGGGCAATGGAAAACGGATTATCGGATAATCCAAAATAGCTCAGATACATAAGTTAGGCAGAGAAGTCCGTGAAAAAGATACAGCATTAATATAAAGTCTAAACTAACCAGTTAGCTAGATATTGTCAAAGAGACAGTGACTATTTTAGAGTAATTTAAACCTATGCTGCTTCATCATAGCTTAGGTCTGAGGCATAATACCTGTAATGAAACATGCTAAGATTTTATGCAAACGTATTTAGTGGGTGGTGCCGTACGCGACACGTTGCTTGGCCGCCCGATAAAAGACCGAGATTGGGTGGTGGTAGGCAGCACCCCTAAGCAAATGTTAGCCCAAGGTTATCAAGCAGTGGGCGCTGACTTTCCGGTATTCTTGCATCCCCATACCAAAGAAGAATATGCCCTTGCTCGCATTGAACGCAAAGTAGGCGCAGGTTATACCGGTTTTAGTTGTGATGCCTCAAGCGGTGTCAGCCTAGAAGAAGATTTATTACGCCGCGACCTGACTATCAATGCCATGGCCATGGATGGTCAAGGCAACGTTATCGACCCTTACAATGGCCAACAGGATCTTAAAGACAAACGTTTACGTCATGTGTCCACAGCCTTTGTTGAAGACCCTCTACGTGTATTACGTGTGGCTCGATTTGCGGCTCGTTATTACGACTTAGGGTTTCGCATCGCACCTGAAACACTGACATTAATGCAAACAATAGTCGCCAATGGTGAACTCACCGCCCTTAGCGCCGAACGTGTGTGGCAAGAAACCGCACGCAGCTTGTTAGAAGCCCACCCTGAAGTCTATTTTGAAAACCTTAGAGCTTGCGGTGCACTAGCTGTTTGGTTCCCTGAACTTGATAAACTGTGGGGAATACCTAACCCAGCAAAGTGGCACCCTGAAATTGATACCGGCATTCACACTATGATGGTGTTACAACAAGCAGTAAGGCTATCAGATAAACTAACGGTGCGTTTTGCAGCCCTAGTCCATGACGCAGGTAAAGGGCTTACTCCTCCTGAAAAATGGCCATCACACCCAAGCCATGAAAAACTCGGTCTGGAGGCAATCAACACACTTTGCGATCGCCTAAAAGCGCCTAATGACTGCCGCGAACTCGGTTTAATGGTCAGCGAATACCACACCCATGTGCATAATGCCTTCGAACTA
>Ga0307488_10005027_pt1 | contig 10955 bp, 8 predicted proteins | sample SB02metaG_FD_202248 | JGI IMG/M metagenome (GOLD analysis project Ga0307488, IMG submission 202248) | Sea-ice brine microbial communities from Beaufort Sea near Barrow, Alaska, United States - SB 0.2 | ecosystem: Environmental > Aquatic > Marine > Coastal | place: USA: Alaska | collected 2017-05-06
AGAGTTCCTCAGCTGTGTAATTACAGCGTTGAGGGCAAGCTCGCGCCCAGGCATAAATACTTGGTAGAGGAGGCGGGGCTGCGGTGGGCAGGGGCGGCCAAGGCCATCACCAGGTGGCCCTTGGTGCTGGGCTACAGCGTGAGGAGGAATCTCAGGCCGGCCGGGAGGTTCTTAGTCGAGGAGTTGGAGCTGGGGAAGGACGGGGCGGCGAAGCTCATCACCAGGTATCCTCGGGTGTTGGGCAAGAGCGTGGAGGATAATCTCGCGCCCAAGGTTAGGTACCTGGCGGAGGATTTGGGGTTGAAGCGGGCGGGTGCGGCAAAGCTCATCACCAAGTTTCCACCGGTGCTGGGCTTGAGCGTGGAGCATAATATCGAGCCCAAGGTGAGGTACCTGGCGGAGGAGTTAGGATTGGGCAGGGACGGGGCGGCGAAGATCATCACCAAGTGTCCCCAGGTGCTGGGTATGAGCGTGGACGATAATATCGCGCCCAAGGTGAGGTACCTGGCGGAGGAGTTGGGGCTGGGGAAGGAGGGGGCGGTGAAGGTCATCGCCAGGTGGCCCCAGGTGCTGGGTATGAGCGTGGACGATAACATCGCGCCCAAGGTGAGGTACCTGGCGGACGAGGTGGGTCTGGGGAGCGCGGGGGCGGTGAAGGTCATCACTGGGTGCCCCTCGGTGTTGAACTTGAACGCGCATGACTGCATCGCGCCAAAGGTGAGGTTCCTTGCGGAGGAGGCTGGGGCCGGGCGCGAAGGCGCCGCGGACATCATCTTGGCGTACCCCACGCTTCTGGGTTTGAGCATTGAGCTCAAGCTGCGGCCCACGCTGCGCTTCCTCTCGGAGCACTTCCCGGACACCATCGCAGCTAAGCTGGTGTGCCTCGCTAATTACAGTCTCGCCGGCAGACTGATGCCGCGGGTGCGGCTGCTGCAGAGGCACGGCAAGGCGGGGCGGTTCGGCGCCTCAAGCATGGCCGGGTTTACGCCGGTGAAGTTCTGCGATAAGGTGGGAGTCACGGAGGAGGAATACGACGCCGAGGTGGCCGCGTGCGTGAGAGAGTACGCGGAGAAACACCCGAGCCCCGAGGCCGGGGGCACGGCCGGGGCCGAGGGCTTGGGGGCGGGGGGGCGGGTGAAGGTGAGATAGACAGAGAATAGGGATAGCGCCTCGACGGTGCGGCGTCAGCACAGGCGAGACACACGCGGAGTTCAATGCATAGCAGCGCATGTAATATAAACGATATAGCCATCAAATCGGTCAGCAAGCGGGCGCGCGCAGCTGGGCCAGGGCTGAGCATCCGGGATTGGCAGAGGCTGCGAGTGGAGGCGGCAGGCGAACCGAGGGGGTGACTTTTGATTCTGATTCTGATTGTAATTTCGCGATATACACCCATACCTTTAGACCATCTACTTTATATACACTACTTCGAGGTGATACCATCTATTCTACTATTTACAGCCCACCACTTTGGGTGGCGTGAGGCATGAGACGAGACGCCCCACGTCCGCGCCCTAGCACATGTGATGGAATGTTACTCCTGCTATCAATACTTATTCTACGGCCCTCCTCCTCTGGGCCCGGCCCGTCAGCTCAACCTGCTGTCAATCACCTTCGTCGACCCTCCTCCTTTGGGACCGCCGCATCAGCTCACAACGCAAAACCCGTCTTCAATCATCCTACCACGTCTTAATGAATATGCCCCTCTGATAACTTATCCTCTTCATCCCCGGCCACTTGTTCCGAATCCAGCTCAACATGACTGTCTCCTCATAACGTACCAGTGCACCCATGCACAGCCGTACACACTCGCCGCGTCCTCCTCCCTGGACTGTCCGCTCGTTTCCACGTCTTCGGCCCTAGTGCCTAGTCTGTAAAGCGTACTATATATTATCTCGTACTACCCGTAATAAGTAGGCGTTCTGTGATATTCACCAAAGGTCATTTGCCTTTTGGCCAAATCACCAAACTCCAGCCCACTAGAAGCTACTAGCCCACAGACTAGGCACTAGGGGTTTCCGAAACCCCGAGCAGGAGGGCGCCCTGCTGGTCTGGGCCCTCCCCACCAGCTGCCAGCGCAACACCCGTCGCCAGGGGCTTACACTCGTCCACTTCTCGGCTCAACGTAAGCGCTTTATGTGGGATAAGGGGTGCATGAAACGATTTCCTAGGGGATGCTTACGGGGTGTCAAGGGGGTATTCTGGGGTGCCTGGGGTGTATTTTGCGTAAAAAACGGCTCAGGTTGAAATGAAAAGTGGACCAGCGTAAGCCCCTGCCCGTCGCCTGACGATATTCTCGGCGCCGCCTTCTCCGACGCCCAGGGCCTGCCAGAAATCGCCCGCCACGTCATACAATGCCAGTTTGTTATTTAGCTCAAGAAACTCATGGAGGTTTCACATTGGGTTAGATGCCGTGGGGGGCAATGAACCTGGCAGATATCGCTCGTCGCGTCACAGGATGCCATTCACATCAAGACACGAGGGTTCAGATTGAGTGTGATGCCGTGGCGAGCAACATATCTGCCATTCCGTACCGACACCGCCGGTCCCGTGATGGCCCCCGTATGACTAGGACCAGGGCCTGGCTATCATTGCCCACCACGTCATCAACACGCAGTTTGAGCCCTCGGTTCTCGAGTCATGTGGCGTCCTAGGACGTGGCAAGCAATATCTGCCAGGGCCTGGCGAATGTTGCCAGCCACGTCATCGACACGCAGCTTGGTTTATCGTTTCTGGCGTCATACAAATCGTGTGACGTGGCGAGCAGCTTCGCCAAACCCTACCCCATCCTGCCTCCCGCGGTGAGCCCCATGCCGCCGGGCACGGCGTTGTTGGCCGCCCAGGCGGCGGACTGACCCCCATTGGGCGCCTGTTTTTCAGCCTTGGGAGACAGACCCGCCATACCTGCATCCGCCGCCCACGAATTCCACAGCGTCGGGTCTGATGTATGCATTACTCGCCACATTATCGGAAGCCATTGAAGCCAGAAACGAGGGTTCAAAACGCGTTGGCTGATGTGGAGAGCGAGGCCTGTCTCGCTCCATGCGAAAAATATCGCGAGCAATAACGGTAAGGCCTAACAGCTGCCTGCCCTACCGTGGCGAGCTCCGTATTGACCAGCTCCTGGCGCCCCCCACCACGTCGCCGTCCATCACATCCGTCTCCCCTGTGCCCGCACACACACCGCACGACGCCGCCACGCCGCGCACGAACTCCTTGCCCCCCACGCGCGAGTTCCCCGTTCCGTCACACCCCGCGCATTTTTGCCTCTTCGCCGGCTGGCCAGTGAAGCTCGGCCGCTGCGTCGACACGCCGTACGCGCCCAAGCCCGACAGGTCCACCGTCGCCGGCGGCGGCAACGCCCGCCCAACCTCCCGTGCTTCGCCGCGGTAGGGCGAGAGCGATGGCGCGCCACCCAGTACGTCCATCCCGGCTACCAGCTAATGCGAGGGGATAGATAGCTCTAACGAGCACACCGGCTCGGCAGTTGTGGAGCGTTGAGCTCGGAAGCAGTGACGTCAGGAGACGGAAGATTGAGACGCTGAGGATGAGGAGGCGGCGGCGAAGGTGCGCGCCGTCGGCTAGCTAGCTACGGTACCAGTTCCAGTACTCATCTTGACGTCTGTCACTCGTGTTCGAACGCACAACCGTTGGCTGGCCGACGAGTGTTCACGCTCGCTGTTCACTCTCGTAAGATAGCGATTCAAACAGCCGAACGAATGTGATGTGGATAAACTTGTTTTATCTGAGTCGGCGACTACCAGTACAACCGGGGACGGCGTGGGTTCCCGTCCCGTCGCGGAGTGTGTGGTGGGCCGAGCGAGGGAGGGGCGAGTCCCGCGAGAGCTCGACCGAAGCGTGGCGCGGCGCGCGAAGGGGCGGGTTGAGGCTACAGTACGGGCTACAGTGTCTGTTAAAAAATGTCGGTTACAAATAGTTGGTTTACGTGGGTCTGAGGCTAGGAGGGCACGAATGTTTGATGAAATCTGGAAGGGGTGTGTGGAGAAATTATGAACAAAAATTATATGAACCTGAGGACGGTCTGGGAACCCATTATCTGTCGAGGGTGTGCCGCCATATACATAACCATTTTCTCCCAACCCCCCAAAAGCCGATATCGCGACAAGAGGAAAGTTCCTGTCATGAGTCATGATAGTCCTCGTCATCAGCCGCTTTGTATCCCTGAAACTCCACGAAAACGCGCCAATCAAAGAAAGTTATCGATTTTGAAGATCTCTTGGACCCGCTCCTTCTCCTATATAAAAGCTCTGCCTCTCCGAGTCGCGCTCGGCGTCGGCGTCGGCGTGTGGACAGAGCGGGACGTCTGGAACGGGGCGGGCATATGGAATGTTGCAGTGGGCGGAGGAGCACGGCTGCCCGTGGGATGAGGACCTGTCTGGCGCCACCGCTGACGGGCGGGAACCTGCGGGAGCACGGCTGCCCATGGGATGAGGTTCTGTGTGGCGCCGCCGCTGGGGGCGGGAGCACAGCTGCTCGTGTGATGAGGACGCGTGGCGCCGCCGATGGGGGCAGGAACCCGCGGCGCTGCCCGTGGGATGAGGACCTGTGTGGCGCCGGCGCTGGGTGCTGTGGGCGGGAACCTGCGGGAGCTGCGGACGGACCTCCAGACAGCCCGTGGGATGACAACAACGTGGATAAGAACAACACGTTGTGGCGCCGCCACGAGGGGACGAGGTGGTGGAACTGGATGCGAACGCGGTGAGAACGCCCGGGACCGGGAGGCGGAGGACGCGAGGAGGGTGAGTGGTGTGTTGGAAATGGTTGTGTGGGTGTTGAGGTGTGGGTGGTTGTGTGGGTGACTAGGTGTGGGTGGGTGTGGGTGCAATGAAGCGGCGCCACGGAGATGGGGGCAGGGGGTTGGGTGATTGGGTGCAGTCTGGGTGTGGGTGGCGTCAGATTCTTTGCTCTTCGTTCATTCGTTGGACAAGAATATTTCATCGTGGCTATACCCACGCTCTCCTTGCATGCTCCACCCGAATCATAACGTGAGCGCCGCGTATCAAGTGTGACGTGCCGTCTCTCATTCTCTCCGCGCACGCGAGGCCGCTGTACACTTGCCGCGAAGCGTTGAGACACATCACGGGGTGACATCCAGAATGTTAAGGTCATGCTCTATCTAGATGTTGTCACATTGTCGGTTCAATAGGTCAGTATGACAGTATCGTAAATTTTCACTCTGCCCAGCTGTGCCGACAGACGAGGAACTCAGACTCCGTGTCGGGTCTGGTATCGTAGATGCGGTGTCGAATCCCGTTCGACAATCAGAACTGTCCATTTCGAAAAGCCCACAGACCGACTCGCTGGAAGTCCGACCGGGTCGCCATCCTGGACTAAATAGACCCTCAATTTCGAGGAGATAAGCGTTCCCGGGAACGCCGACACTGAGTGTAAAGGGAACGAGTGGCCAGGCCGGGGAGCAGGTGGATGCAGCGAGTGTTTACAGATAAAACGCGAGACCGAGGAACGGGGAACACGGCGGCGAGTGTGTAAAGGCCCTGCCCACCGTGGGAGGCACGAGGGGCGTGTCGCCGCTCACTCCCAGGGTTTAGGTTTATATTTTAGGATTTAGGGTTTTACACCCTGCGGCAAGGCCCGGCAAAGCTCAAAGTAGGACACTCAGGGCAGCGTTGAACTCAAGAAACGAGGTTTGTAAATGTGTTGACGAACATTACAGGCAATTTCTGCCAAACCCTACCCCGCGAATGCCCGCCCCGCGGAATGTAACATCAAACGAGACATCAGCCTCTTCCTGTGCCGCTCCGTTACGCTGATACCCCCTCGCACGCGCACGTGCTGGCAGTTCAACCGAAGCCACCATTTGAATGTTATTTGGTTTCAAATCAGCGTTTCACACCTAAACCTCCGACCAGCCTGCGCCAAGCACCGATGATGATATGATACGAGTTACTTCGTTTAGGCTGTGTCTGCCTTTTAGTTACCTTCGTATGATAGGTATATGTCTCACTCACCACCGATGCTGTTGGGCACACGAAACCACGCCAAGTGCCACCCGAGCCCCGCTGGCTCAGTCGGCGCGGCGGAGGCGGCGAGGCGGGAGGGAGAGGGCCGCCGCTTGCCAGGCGTGGCACGCCGGAGTATGCTTGTAGAACTAAGGTAGTGGTTGCGATGGGGGGGCTTAAACTAGGCTACTTTAATCTAGTTCAGGGGCTAGTGGTTAGTGGGTTAGTGGGTTAGTATTGGGGACTACAGTGGGCTACTAACATAGGGGGGTTTATACTAGCTAGGCCAGTTTGAGTGCAGGAGTGAAGGTGTTGTCAACGTGTCTATGTGATTATCTCGTTGGCATCTACATGTACTGTATTCTCTCGGATGCAAATAATTATCGTGTCGCGCGGCGCCTGGCGCGAGGCGCCGCCGCGCCGAGCTCACTGGGTCACTGCTGGTATTATACTGGGTCACTGCTGGTATCTCCTCAGATAGGGCCTGGCAGCTATTGCTCGCCACGTCATGTGACGCATTTGAACCCTCGTATCTTGAGTGTTGGAGCAATATCTGCCTGGCCCTAGAAGAGCTATCCTCACAGGCCAACCAAGTCAGACTTGTCATTACTCTTTCCCAAGCTTGAAAGTCGACACGTGCATTCGTCGCCGAGGGCGGGCACCTGGAGGGTTGCGGAGGGCGCGGGGTGGCACGACTGCCCGTGGGATAAGTTGAAATGTGCATTCGCCACCGACCTGCTGAAATGCGGAGGAATGGATGCCCTTCGGCGGTTTAGGAGATGACTCTACGGATCAGGATGTTGAGGAGGACTAGGAGAACGCGGCTGAGTTGGAATAGGAGTCAGGAGGCGGCAACCTGTCAGCCAGAATGAGTTCACATACTTCGTCGGAATACACAATTTGGTGGAGTGGTTCAAACGGGAGCTCCGGAATCGACGAGCGAATGAGGAGTCTCATCGAATCCAACCTTAAACTTCTCTCGCCTGGTTGATGACGATGTTGAGAGGAGAACGAGGCGGCAGCGCTACGGTTGACGCGGGTGTGGCGTTGGCGACAGGTGGAGTGAAAGTGGTCTAGCGCGCGAAATGTATGGGTCTGAGATGTACGCGCGGTCGCCAAATTTACCGGCCGACCGTTTGGAGTTTTTTCTCTTTTTTTTCGCGCGTTTTTGAACGAGTGAGGGTTTTGTCTCGCGGCGCAACACGCCACTGTGGTGTCCGTCCGTCCGGCGTCTAGCGAGGTTTGGCATGAACCCGAGGCGCGAAGCGCGGCCGCGGCCAGGCGGGAGGCGGCGGAGCCGCGGCGGGCGGGGGCCCGGGCGGCGGTGGAGGCGGGGTGTGCGGGGGCGGTGTTTCGGATGGGATTTTGTCGGGGCTGGTGGTGGTGGTGGTGGTGGTGGCGAGCACCTAGCTGCGCCCGGCGGCGATGCGCCTGGGCTGGTAGGGCATGGCTGATGTTGCTGGCCACGTCATAAACACATATTTAGCTCATAAACGAGGGTTCAAACTACACTGTCTTACGTGGCGGGCAATGGACCCGGCAGCGTGGTAAAAGCCATTTAACTCAATCTGGACAGTATCTATAGAAAGTAGGGTTCAAAATGCGTTTGGATGACTTCCCGGGCAATATCTGCTGGTGCTGAGCAAGGAGCTGGCCGACGTGTTCGAGCGGCAGGTACTGCCGCGGCTGGTGGGGCCTGGCACAAGTTGCTCAAAGCGTGTTTCATCACATCCTGAGCCCTCGTTTCTTGAATTCAATTCCACTCTGTGACGTTTTTGAGATCTTTTGCCTATTGTCCTAATGGTGCTCCAACTTACTAACGAAGTTAGAAAAGCGCCCACAGAATTGTGCTATTGCTTCGAACATGTTGCTCCCAAATCGTCTATGAAAATGGAACACCTTCAAAAACTTCATATAGTGAAATCTTATGGTCCTACACCAACTACTCTATTGCACTACCTCATCGCGATCATCAAGTGCCAAGTGGAGGATGAATCATTGATGTCAAATTTTGAAATGGAGGTGCAAGAGAATGTGTTTCCAATTGAAGGAGAAGAGTTTGGGATGTTGCAAGCTACTATCACATCACTAAGAAATGGACTCGCATACTTGAATAAGCTTCTGGCTACGAGTGAAATACTTGATACACTTACAGCAGTGGGAGACGCCCCTGGAACCACGGTTCCGTATAACACTGAAATGGTTGATGAAATGAAAAAAAAACGACTTCACATCCAAGAACTAAAAATTTCAAGTGCTGACGCCGAGAGCAGATTAAGAGAATGCTAGAGTGACAAGGCTAAGATTGAAATTAGAAAAAAATAGACGACATCCAAGACACCCTTCGGCAGACGACTGAAAAACTTGATGAAATGATTAAAAAACGAGACCGCATCCAAGAACTAACAGAATTAAGTGCTTCAGCCGAGAAGAGATTGAAAGTATGCGAGGACGGCCTGAAAGCAGCAAAAAAAACGTTCATAAAAGCCGCTAAGTACTTCGGGGAGACAGAAGCAGAGATACAAAAGAATGAGAAGCAAGACCCGGGGCGGTTCATGCTGCCCATCGTAGAATTCTTAAGGCTATTAAAACTTGCCGGTGGTGAAAGACGTCAAATTGAACAAGCAGCAGCCGCGGCACAATTGATTTTGCCGCCATGGCCAAAAGCAAAGTGGAAAAAATATGAGTTGTGAGTATTGTTTGAAAAAAGGTTAGGTATTATAATCTGAAATATAAGGTCAGTGGTCTTCCACACTTTCCTCACAAGTTTTCGCGCACAATACACGAATCTTTGTTTTTCTTAAGATGACTTCCTCATCGGCCGCCATTCACTTTCGCTTTCGCTCCCCTTCGGCGCTCGATTCGCGCTCGCACTCACACTCTCGCTCGCGCTCTGGCTCTGGCTCTCGCTCGCGCTCGCTCAAGGATGGACCCCATGGACCGGGCCATGCTCGGGCAGGTGGGCAGCGCGTGGCGGGCGTTGGTGGCGGCATGCAATGAGCTGCCGCGCGCGGGGCTAACGGGGGGTGTGCCGCTTAAGCTCAAGGACTCTGTCAAGACCGCCGAGCGGCTGGCTTGGGCTAAGACGAACGGGTGCGATTGGGAAGAGAGAACTTGTGCGCTCGCCGCTTGGGGCGGGCATCTGGAGGTGCTGCAGTGGGCGCGAGAGCACGATTGCCCGTGGGACGAGTGGACGTGCGCACACGCCGCTCGGGGCGGACACTTGGAGATGCTGCGGTGGGCGCGGGAGCATGGGTGCCCATGGGATAAGAAGACGTGTGCGTGCGCCGCCAAGGGAGGGCACCTGGAGGTTTTGCAGTGGGCGCACGAGCACCACTGCCCGTGGTGGGCGATGGGGATGTGTTCGGCGGCCGCTGAGGGCGGACACCTGGAGGTGCTGCAGTGGACGCGGGAGCACGATTGCCCGTGGGATGTGTGGACTTGTGGACAGGCCGCTCGGGGCGGGCACCTGGAGGTGTTGAAGTGGGCGCGGGAGCACGACTGCCCGTTGAATGCTACGACGTGTGGGTACGCCGCTCATGGCGGGCACCTGGAGGTGCTGGAGTGGTTGCTTGAGCACGGCTGCCCGCGTGGCGCGGGGACGTGTGCATCGGCCGCAGAGAACGGGCAGCTGGAGGCGCTCAAGTTTTTGCGGGAGCAGGACTGCCCGTGGATCTGGACGACCCTCTCAAACGCCAGAGAGAACGGGCATATGGAGGTGGTACAGTGGGCGCTGGAGAACGGGTGCCCCGATGACAAGCCGGAGGACTGGTCTGATGAGGAGGAGGAGGAGGAGGAGGGGACAGATGAAGAGGAGGACATGTAGTAGGCCCAAACGGTGGCAGTGTATTTTCAGATGTCAAACTGTCAATACGTCGGAAGTTCATAAACAACGCTACATATGTTCACCTTCACTCGCCCATTAACTCGCCGTCGTCGCTAGAGCTGAACGAATCCCAGCACCCGGCGGCGGCGGCGGTCTCCTCCCTCGCGCGCTCCGGAAACCCGCCGTACCCGAGGCTGTGTCGCCTTCACTGGTCACGTGAAGGCTAGAGTTTGAATACATATTGGTTGAGTGGTTCAAACGGTACCTTCGGCCGGCCGGAATTGATGATGAGCGAGTGAGGAGCTCTGAAGCGAAGCCAACCTTCAAGTTATCTCGCCTGGTTGATGACGACGTTGAGATAGGAAAGCGGCAGCGGCGCTAAGGCATGACGCGGGTATGGCGGCTGGCGTCAGGCGGAGTGAAAAGTGGTGAAGTGCAAGAGCTGTGCGGTCGGCAAATGTACCGGCCGACCGTTTGGAGGGACGTGGGATTTTGTCTCGGACGCCGCCGCCCAGAACGTCCATCCCGGCTACTGCGTCAAGGGGATAGACTTTATCCAACGAGCAGGTGTGCTCGACAGTTGTGGAGCGTTGAGCTCGGACGAGTAGGAGGTGACGTCAGGAGGCGGAAGCTTCGGACGCCGAGGATGAGGAGGCGGCGGCGAAGGTGGGGGCCGTCGGCTAGCTAGCTATGATGCTAGTCCTAGTACTCGTATGTCACTCGTGTTCGAACGCTGTGCCGTTGGCTTCCACGAGTGTTCACTCTCGCTGTTCACTCTCGTAAGAAGCGAATGCGATTCAGACACCCGAACGCGTTGTAATGGATAAACTTGTTTTATCTGAGCCGTTGACTACCAGTACAGTACACCCGGGGACGGTCGCTGCCCGTTCCGACGCGGAGTGTGTGGTGGGCCGAGCGAGGGAGGGGCGAGTCCCGCCGGAGCCCGACCGAAGCGTGGCGCGGCGCGGCGCGCAATCGCAAAAGGGCGACCGAACGCTAGTTTGTCGGTTAAAAGATGTCGGTTACAAATAGTGGGTTAGAAGGTACGTGGTTACACCTGACCGACTGAGGCACGACTCCAAATTCACTTACTGTTGTCGAGCGATGTGAATCCTTTCAATCTGATTGGACGTTTTGCTGAGACATGG
>Ga0307488_10005029_pt1 | contig 10951 bp, 20 predicted proteins | sample SB02metaG_FD_202248 | JGI IMG/M metagenome (GOLD analysis project Ga0307488, IMG submission 202248) | Sea-ice brine microbial communities from Beaufort Sea near Barrow, Alaska, United States - SB 0.2 | ecosystem: Environmental > Aquatic > Marine > Coastal | place: USA: Alaska | collected...
CTAAACAACGCCTAGATACCCCCCCTATGCCACAGAAAGCGCTTCAGTTGATCTGGAAATTGGAAGAGTGTAAGCCCCTGCCTTGGACTTGATGCGCGCCAGGCTGAAGAGGTCAAGGTCCGGGCCCGTGGCGCCCTCCTCGTCCTGCCCCTGCAGCCCCAGCGCCACCCGCATGCGCGCCTTGGCCTTCACCTTCGCCGCCTTCTTCTTCACCTGCCGCGCGCGCGAGTCCATCCCGTCCTGCATCTCCTGCATCTCGTTCAATAGCCGTTCCTCCTCGTTGGCCTTCTCCCAGGGGCTTACACTCGTCCACTTTTCAGCTCAACTTCAGCCGTTTCTGGCACAAAACACACCCTAAACATCCTCACCCCTGTGAACTCCCAAACACCCCCTAAACAACCCCTAAATGCACCCCCTATCCCACAGAAAGCGCTTATTGAGCCGAAAAGTGGACGAGAGTAAGCCCCTGCCTCCTCCCCCTTGTCCGCCTGCTGCTCCTCCTCCTCTGAATCCGCCTCCTCGTCGCTGGCCACCACGGGGGTCTCGGCCTGCCCGTTGGCGGCGGCGGCCTTGCCCACCTTGCTGTAGCGGCGCAAGTTGAATTTGAACGCAAATATTGAAAGCGGTTCCTCTAATTTCAGTTTTAGAGCTTAATTCCAGGCCTTTCAACGTGAGTTTGATAGGGTCAACCTGCACCACCCTACCTTGCCGCTCTTCTTGAGCTTGCCGTCGAGGCCGGCGGCCTTGCGCACGGCGAGGCGCCATTTGAGCAGCAGCTTGAAGTCCACGCGCCCGAGCACGCCCAGGTCCTGGCACAGCGCGCGCACCTCGTCCCAGGGGCTTACACTCGTCCACTTCTCAGCTCAGCTTGAGCGCTTTTTATGTGATAGGGGGTGCGCGTAGGGGTTCTGTAGCCCGTGTTAAGGGGATGTTAGGGGGTGTGCAGGGTGTGCAGGGTGTTCTTGTGTGTCAGACACGGCTCCAGTTGAGCAGAAAAGTGAACGAGTGTAAGCCCCTGCCTCGTCCGTGGTGGCCGGGTTGGTGTCCAGGCTCATGAACCCCTCCTTGGGCGGCACCACACCCTTCTTCGCCTGCAGCCGAGGGTTGGGGGGGTGCAGGGTGCTGCCGCGTCAGTGCGCTGCGCTGAGTCTGGGGGACTGAAGCGCTGTTTGGGTGTCTTGCGGTTTCTGGGTTGCGGTTTGTGGGTTGTGGGGCGGGTGGGGTGTGGCCTCCGAAAAGAAGCTACTAGACTTAGGTTTGACGTCATCCCCGTAGGTAGGACAAACTGTGAGATTGTTTCGTCATCAGCCACGACATCCCCCCTCCCCCGAGTGCAAACAAAGCGAGCGCGCAAGGGCAACCCATCCCCCCGAAACAGCGCTTTGCTGACGACCAGAGTTGACCGACACGTCCAATGTGGCGGGTTTGTCTGGGTATACTGGCGCGTCTTGAACTTACATCCAGGTTGAGCCGACACACACCGACGCGTCCGATACGAGTACAGCGAGGGTGTATGGATACACTGGTACACTACGAGCGAACAATGAGGTTGAGGCGTGACTCACCGAGGCGTCCATGATGAAGGTGTGGTACTGCCCCAGCAGCTCCGTGGGCTTCTCGGCCAGGATGAACGTCTCCGCGGGGCACTCCTTGTACAGCACCGTCACTCCGTCCTCGTACCAGGGGCTTACACTCGTCCGCAGTTTCAGCTCAACATGAGCCGTTTCAGACACAAGCTACATCCTATGCACCCCGTTATACCCCCTGAACCCCTCTAAACACCCCCCAGACAACCCCTAAACGCACCCCCTATCCCACAGAAAGCGCTCAAGTTGAGCCAAAATGTGGACGAGTGTAAGCCCCTGCCTCGTACCCGCTGCGGTTTTTCTTCTGCTTCGTCTGCGCCGCCGTACAGGGTCGCACCCACCTCGCCCCAAATCCGCGTCATTCTTTTACTCACCACAAGGACCCCGTCAGGTTTGGGTCATTCGCACGCCGGTGAAACGCGAAGACAGGCTGAGACCGTTTCGATGTGGGGTGGGGCTGCGTGCATCATACAAAACAATGACCCTCGGTAGACGCCGGCAATCGCACTACTGGACCAGTTCTGACCGGATGGGAGTGGCTTAATGCCCACCGGGTGAGTACCTCCGGGCTCCATGAACGTGAGTATAAACGGATTACAGATCCCCCTGCCAGCACATCCTGCGGCTGAATCGCCGCGGCGGTATCCGCGAAGAGGTGACGCGCGTCTAACAGGCGGCTGTCGATCTTGGCCGGCGCGAGGTACCCGATGCACACCACGTATATCTCCGCGGACGTGCCGCGCGACGCCACCGGCTTGGTGCTCTCCACCTTGCGGCAGGGTCTTACACTCGTTCCCTTCAGAGCTCAACTTGAGGACCATCTGGCCACGTCGCTCACGTTAGAGCTCAACTTGAGCACCTTCGGGACACATCCACGGGTTGAATTGGGCTACGTGGGGGACAGAGTAAGCTTAATTTGAGCGGAAAGGGGCAAAGTAAGCTCAAGTTGAGCGGAAATGGGAACGAGTGTAAGCCCTTGCCTTGCGGAACAGCTGCTGCATCGAGTACAGCAGCGCGTGGTACTCGGTGGAGCGGAACACCCAGGCGCAGGGACAGAGCATTCGCGCGCGCAGACGTTAGCTGTGTGACCCGGCCGTTTGATGCTGTATCGCGTTTGAACCAATTGCACGTTTGTGATTTGTTGAGTGCAACGCCATCCTGTGACCGGCCCGGCCCTATCGTGGGGTGCGCAAGCCCAGTCGAGAGACACGGGATATTGCATGCGGCGGACGCGGACGACGCAGGCATGATTCGCGTCATGTTTGAATTAATCTGACGCGTGAAGCTCCCTGCCTTGGTGATGAACCAGCCGTCGGGGCGCAGGAACTCGGTGGCCAGGCGCAGCGAGTCCAGCGTCAGCGCCGCCTGCGTGCAGGGGCTTACACTCGTTCCCATTTCCGCTCAACTTGAGCTTACTTTGCCCCTTTCCGCTCAACTTACGCTTACACTGTCCCCCATCTGACCCACATTAACCCGTGGATGTGTCCCGAAGGTGCTCAAGTTTAGCTCTACCGTGAGCGATGTGTCCTGAAGGTCCTCAAGTTGAGCTCTGAAGTGAGCGAGTGTAAGCCCCTGCCTGCGTGTACGACTCCTTGGCGAAGTTACCGCCGACGTTGGGCGCGCCGTCGTGCATCACGATGTCGTACTTGACGTTCTCGGGCGTGGCGCGCTTGAGCTGCGCGCGGCAGCTCTGCGTGGTGATGTCGTCCACGAAGGTGTTCACGCCGCGGATGGACTTGATGGGCGCCAGGTCCCAGGGGCTTACACTCGTCCACTTGCTCAACTTGAGCCGTGCGTGACACACAAATACACCCTACACACCCTATACACCCCCTGGCAACCCCTTTACACGGGCTACACAACCCCTACGCGCGCCCCCTATCCCATCAAAAGCGCTCAAGTTGAGCTGAGAGGTGAACGAGTGTAAGCCCCTGCCAGGTCCACGCCCACGATCGTGCTGGACATGGGCATGTACTTCTGCGCCACCTGCAGCCAGCCGCCGGGCGCCGCGCACAGGTCCATGGCCGCGCGCGCGCCGCTGAAGAAGTCATACTTGCGGTTCAGCTGGATGAGCTTGAAGGCGGAGCGCGAGCGGAAGCCCTGCTCCTTGGCGAGGTAGTAGAACTTGTCTGTGGCAGGGGGCGGCGGTGGAAAAAGAATGGTTATATAAAGTTGGGAGTGAGGCGTTGGGAGACGGCGAGAAGGGTTGGGTGACGCGCGAGTGAGGAATTGTCGAGCGGCGACGGCGGTGACGTCAGAGCACCGCGCGAATGTTTCACAGCGCGGCGGCGGGCGGTGCGTTGCAGGCGCACTCGGGCGCGCGTCGGGAGGGCACGGTGGCGATCGGGCGGCTGGCGGCGGAGCTCCTCATTTGTGGTGCTGGGACGTGGCGGGGGCCGGGTGCTGCGGCGGTCGCGTGGGACGGGCGCGCACCCAGGCGATGCTTTCCCTTCGCCTTCTTGCCCATCTTGGCCGGACCTGCGCTAGAGGCGGCTGTGCGGGGGGCGCGCGAGAGTGTACTTACGCGACCTCGCTGTTTTTGACAGGCCGCCGCTAAGCCGCCGCCGCCGCGCGTGCACCGGTTTAGGGTTCGTCAGGGCAGCGCACTTGCAGCGCGGGCGCGGGTGGGAAAGAAGGGCTTAGGGTTGTGTGTGTCCGCCTGTCACTATGGCAACCGACCGAATCGCGCCGTTGGTCGTTCTCGTCGACACGAAAAACGTTGCGCGCTCTCCCTCCAGTAGTCCGGCGCGGCGTTGCTATGGCGGACCCGCTCGGGGCATTTGGCCCGTCTCCCTCGCCGCCAGACTTGATAGAGTGGGAAGACGGCGAGGAACTCGATGGCGTTCTCCCGGGCGGCGCCGGCACCGGCGCTCGCCATCACTGGCCCCCGCACCTTTCCACGAGTGCGCCGGAAAATGATACCAAGGTGACGGCACCGCCCCAGGTGCTCGTCACGAGCGGCTCCGACCTGAACCAGATGGTGAGCGTCACCGGCCTCTCCACCCCGAGCCTGTCGCCGGCCGGCCCGAGCCCGTCACGGTCCACCGACTCCCGGCACTCAGTTGCGCCGGCGCCGCCCCTCCTCGAGTCCCCAGCCGCGAAGAAATCCATCGCTGGGAACATCACCGAGGTCTTCAAGGGGATGTCGCTCGGCGGCAGCAGGGGCCGGGCCGCCGGCCGCGTCGGCTCTGGTCTCGAGTCCGCCAACGAACGCGAGGTGGCGGCTACGCGAAGGGAGCACAACGAGCTGCACGGCGCTGTGTTGTGCGTGTCGTCCGACGCCGCCGAGGAGCTGCGCGCACAGGCCGCGCTCGTCGCCACGCTCAGCCGCGCCCTCGAGGCTGGGAAGCAGTCGTGCGACGCGCTCGCCTCCTTCCTCAAGGGTCTGGCCACGGCGGAGGCGGCGTACGCTAAGGCCTGCTCCAAGCTTCCCTCGCCCATGTCACCCGGTGACATTTTGAAACGCGGCGGCGGCGGCGCGGACGGCGGCAGGGACGGCGGCGGCGGCGGCGGCGGCGGCATCCAGCAGGTGCTGACCGCCGCCGCTGAGTTCCCGCGCTCCGCGGCGGTGTCGCACGGCGACCTCGCGACGCTGCTGACGGAGGAGGCGTCGCGGGTGTTGCAGGTGGGGAGCGATTGCGCGGCGGCGGGGCGCGCGATGGAGAGCGAGTGGGCGCGGCGGAGGAAGGGGTGCGCGGCGGCGGCGGCTTCGTTCGCGGTGGCGGGGGACCGCCATGCGAAGCTGGCGCGGGTGGCAACCTCCGGCTGCGGGTCCGGGTCCGACGGCGGCAGCGGAGCCGGCGGCGGAAGCGGGAGGGGTCAGGCTCAGACGCATCAGACTGAGATGCGGCGAGTGATGTCCGTGACGGAAGACCCGTGGGTGGCGGAGTCGGCGGTGTCGCGGCGGTACGAAGCGCTGCGGGGAGTGCAGCGCTCCGCCCGTGCCGCCGCCGCCGCTGCGGTGCAGACGGCCAAGACCCTGGACACCCGCCGCCTGGACACCCTCAACTCAGTCACCAGCGGGTACTTGCTCCTGCACGAGTCGCTGCTGCAGCGTGAGCTGGCGGAGCTGGCGAGCACGGCGTCGCGCATGCAAGGCAGGGGCTTACACTCGTCCACTTTTGAGCTCAACCTGAGCCGTTTTGGTCACACCTCCCCGTGTCCCCCTGTCTAATAGACTGAGGGAAGCTCATGCGCCGAACGTATCCCACCAAATGTGATTACGTTGAGCAGAATAGTGGACGAGTGTAAGCCCCTGATGCACGGCGTGAGCGTGGAGCAGGACAAGCGCGCGGTGGGCGCGGCGGCGGAGGCGGCAGCGCTAGACGGCGCCCTGCACGGGCTGCAGTCCGAGGGGTACGCCGACGGGCTGGCGGCGGAGGACCTTCTGAGCAGCCCGGAGATCCGCCGCCAGGGAAGCATGGAACGCCTGGTCGGCGGCGGCCAGTGGGAGAGCGGCCTCTGCGTGCTGACTCGCTCGGGGTTCCTCCACTGGGTGGCAGCTTCCCCGGGGGGTGATTCCGCCGGCGGCTTAAGCCCCATCCCGAGTCCTCCCGACAGTCCCTCAGCTTTGGGAGGTAATACCCCTAACACCCGACCTGCCACGCCCCAGGCTTATCCCGTGGAGCTCACCGAGTCGGGGCTGCGGCTCGCGGGGTGCCATCTGGCGCCCCCAGAGGACGACAGCCCGTACGCGATGGTGATCCGGGATGGCGGGGAGGGCGGCGGGGGCGGAGGCGGGGGCGGGGGGCTCGCAGGGGGCTGGCGGCAGCTCCTGGGCGGAGGTCGGGCGGGCGGCGGACGTGTTGCGGTGCACACGTTCAGAGCGCCGTCGGAGACCGAGTATGCGGAGTGGGCTCTGAGTATCAAGGAGGCCATCACCACGGCGAGCACGCGGGAGCGTGAGGCGCGGGCGGCGGCGGGGGGCGGCACGTGACGGGACGAGGGACGGGGGTAGACACGAATAGGGCTCGGGATTCATGCCAGGGTACGTGCTAGCGCTCGGCCGACATTTAATGGCAAATACGTGTATTAACACTGTATGAAACTGCATTTCAGTAGAGTGTTGGTCTTTATTCAACACCTTGTTAATTCTTGTACATCATAACAGTTCCTCTGGCATGTTTCCCCGGGGAGCAGACAGCTATGAACATACGAGTACGCGTGTTCCCACTCTGAGAGGCCCGAGAGAGTTGAGTAATAGACTCTCTGTCATGTGCACCCCCTCAAGTGGATCCGTGTGGACACGTGGAGACAAACCTTCAATACTCTTCACCAAACATGTCTCGTCAAGCAGTACGTACAAGAATCAGTCGGTTCACTCATCAGTCGGCGGATATTGCCTGCTCGTTGGCGCCCAGCGGGACCACCGCCCCCGCTGCCGCTGCGGCCGTGGCTTCCGAGAGCTTGGCCCAGCCCACGGGGGCCTCAAGTGAGCGACGAGCTCATCTGGGCCCGGACCGTCACCGGTGACTGCGTCGAGGACGTGCGCACAAACATCATCTCGCGCGTGCGCGTGGAGTTGCACAGCTAGCAGACGGCGCCCGAATTCGAAAGCACCCGCAAACCCGCATGAAAAATCCGAGAGCTAATCGCAACGACGTGATTAGAATAGGTGAATGAGAACAGCGTATGCATGTTACGCACGTGGCACAGGTACTCACTACGACATAGCTTGGTGGCCACGCGCTTAAACCCTAAACTAGACAAATTCGTCGACGGTCATTCACGCCGGCGCCGCGGAGCTGCTGCTCTCGCCGCGCTCGCTCACGCAGCAGTTGCGGCACACCTTGAGGCCGCCGCAGTCGAGCTTGAGGAACTTCCAATCCTTCTTCTGGCACTCGGGGGTGCATTAGCGGACCACACTGATGCCCCTCACAGACCGGCAGCCTCCGCGCGTGTGGTTGGCATCGGGGGCGCCGCATGACTCGCACGCATTGAGCAGCTTCAGGTCTTCGATGGCGGCATCATGGCCTTGCGCGGCGGCGGCCATCATGAAACTTCTCGCGCGCCGAGCGTTCTTGGAAAAGCCGCGCTTGCCGTGCATGTAGCAGAGACCGAGGCTGTGCTGGGATCTGGCGTTCCCGTTCACTGCGCCTTTCTCCAACCACGGTACCGCCAGAGCATCGTTCTGCTCCACCCCCTTGCCGGTCGCGTAGCTCGAAGCGAGGTGACTCTGAGCGCTAGCGTGCCCTGCGTCGGTAGCCTTGCGGTAGAACGTCACCGCCAGCTCGAGGTTCTGCCCCACGCCCGCGCCGTTGGCATAGCATAGGCCGAGGCCGCACTGGGCACCCGCGTGCTGTTGCTCCGCGGCCTTGCCGTACCACACTGCCGCCGCCACCAGGTCACGCTTTACCCCCTCCCTCCCTTCGTCGTAACAGTGGGCGAGTTGGTATTGGTCCTCCGCGTTTTCCTCCACCGCGCCCTTGCGCCACCCCTTCGCGAGCTTGCTGAGCCCCATGCCAACAACAATCTTGCTCCCTAGGACCGTCGCGGTTGGATCCTCGGCGACACCCGGTGCGCTAGCCCACAGTTGCGACGACGTGCGCGGCGGCGGCGGCGGCACAGCCAAAGCCCCACCAACCGGTGTTCCGCAGACGGCGGTGCTGCCCGTTGGCTTCGGCGGGGGTGGGAGCGGGGGCGGGGGCGAGGGAAGGGCGAGGGGGATGGCGGGGGCGGGAGGAGGCGGCGGGGGCAGGGGCGGGGGCGGCGTTGTGTATGAGCGGGCGGTGCACAACCTTCCCGTGGGTCAGACCCCACCTTCCGACAGCTTCTAAAAGCATCGATTTCGAAACGCGCGGGGTGTCCACCCATTTTCTGTATCAACTCCCAGACAGGCTGGCAGGCAGGTATGATATTCCAAGGAGCCCGCGGTCGTCCTCTTGTCTGGGGGCGATCGGTGAAGGGGGGCAAGGGAAGGTAGCGGCGGCGCGTGCGTTAGCGGCGGCGGCGGTAGCAGCGGCGGGAGTAGTGCTGCGCGCAGAAACTCGTGCAGCGCCCCCCCCTCGTGGCTTTCAGCTGGGCACCCTCTGCCAGGAGGTTTTCTCGGGAGGCAGGCTGGTATCGAAATTAAATTCGATAGAGATACGGAGGGTTCAGTGGAGAGGAGTTTAAGTGGAGATGCAAGGCGGCGACGGGCGGCGCGTGGGCGCGGCAACGTGAGGGACTGATGACTTATGAATCGTATCGAGGAACACGGCGCCTTCAGCTCTCGCTATCAAACCAGACGTCCCCAAGGCAATGAGGTGCCCAGGAGAATATTTTCATGTTCTTTTATGTTGTCGAGAAGAGATGCTGTGTATATGGAGTGCGTCATCATGTCCATGTGCGTCGCTTCGTGTGGCACCGACGCCGTCCCTTGAACACAGGTTGCTTGAATACATTGGAGGATCTTTACGGTTCACTGAGCTCGTCCAGCCACGTCAGCACCTCCTGCTTCCCGTGCACGGCGGCGCAGCGACGCACGTCATTCTCGTTCCAAACCTTGGCGTCGCCGTCCACCCTCATCCACTGCAAGACCTCCAGTTGCCCGGCCTGTGCGGCCCATATGCATGGCCTCGATTCAAACGGGCAGCCGTGCTCCCGCGCCCACTGCAGCACCGCGAGATGCCCGCCCCTAGCAGCCAACGTCGGAGTCCAAAAGTTCCACGGGCAGTGGTGCTTCCGCGCCCACTGCAGCACGCGCAGGTGCCCGCCCTCTGCGGCGTACGCACACGTCGTCACATCCCACGGGCAGCCACTGTTGTGCAGCCACTTCACCACCTCCAGGTGCCCGCCACCAGCGGCTGCACACGTCGTCCCAACAGTCCACGGGCAGCCGGTGTCGTGAAGCCACTCCAACGCATCCAGATCCCCGCCGTAAGCGGCGTATGAACAGGCCTTCCTAAAACACAGTGGGACCTGGAACCCGCGGAGGTACCGGGGGAGGAGGTGCTCGGGGGGTGTCATCTTCGCGCGTCTGGCCCACCTCATGAGCGCGGTCGCGGCCACCGCCGCCGCGCACCCGCGCCCCGCCCCCGAGAGCGACGCGAGGTCCGTGGGCCCCAGCCGCCGCAGCACCTCCTGCTGAAAGAGGTGAGCGGGCAGGGTCCCGAGCACGGGGCCGAGCAGCAACGCCGGGGGAGGGTCGTCTGGCGCCGCGGTCGTCATCGGATCTGGGGGCGACAGGCGAGGGGCGAGGGACGTGGCGGCGGCGCGTGTGTTTGAACGAGGCGGCGGCGGCGGCGGCGGCGGGATTCGTGCGGCGCGTGAAAAAATGTGCGGCGCTCCCCTCGTATCTTGTCTTTTTGCTGGGCACCCCTAGAGCGTGTCGGTATCGAAGTCAATTTTGACACATCAGAGCGGAGAGGACAGATGCCTAAGGTGCAGCATGCAAGGCGGTGGCCGGGGATGGCGCGTGGGTGGAGCGGCGCGATCGGAGAAGTACTCATTTATCGTATATTCAGCACGGTGCATGTATCTCTAGTTGCTTGTATCACACTAGCTAGTAGGCGTCCTCCAGGCTTTCAGGTCGTGCCCGCGCGGGCGAATATTTCCATGTATATGCAACGTTGTTGAGAAGAAGATGGTGTAGCAGGAGTGCGTCATGATGTACATGTTCGTTTCGTCTGGCATCGACGCCCTATTTCGAGAGCACATGGTATGGATACATGGGTTGGTCTTCACGGAGCAGTGAGTCTGCCCAGCCACGTCAGCACCTCTTGCTTCCTGGGCCCACTGGCGTGGATGCGCACGGTGTTCTCGTTCCAAACCTGGCCGGTCGCGTCGTTCTCCCGCACCCACTGCAACACCTCCAGGTGCCCGGCCCGAGCGGCGCATCGGGAGGTGCCCTCGTTCCACGGGCAGCCGTGCTCCCGCGCCCACTGCAAAACTTCGAGGTGCCCGTGCTCAGCAGCCCATGCCGGCGTCAACCAGTCCCAAGGGCAGTGGTGCTCCCGCGCCCACTGCAACACGCGCAGGTGCCCGGACCGAGCGGCATACGCACAGGTCAACGCATCCCACGGGCAGCCATGGTTGTAGAGCCACTGCATCATCTCTAAGTGCCCCACAAGCGGCCGCACGCGCCGTCGTGGCATCCCACGGGCAGCCGGTGTTGTGCAGCCACTCTAGCACCTCCCGGTTCCCGCCACCAGCGGCGTATGAACAGGCCCGCTTCAAACAGAGCGGTGGGAGGAGGTACCACCACACGGGGTGCTCCGGGGGTGGCAGCTTCGCGCGTTTGGCCCACCGCACGAGCGCGGTCGCCTCCACCGCCGCAGCGCACCCGCGCCCCGCCCCCGAGAGCGACGCGAGGTCCGTGGGCCCCAGCCGCCGCAGCACCTCCTGCTGAAAGAGGAGGTCGGGCAGGGTCCCGAGCACGGGGCCGA
>Ga0307488_10005030_pt1 | contig 10951 bp, 8 predicted proteins | sample SB02metaG_FD_202248 | JGI IMG/M metagenome (GOLD analysis project Ga0307488, IMG submission 202248) | Sea-ice brine microbial communities from Beaufort Sea near Barrow, Alaska, United States - SB 0.2 | ecosystem: Environmental > Aquatic > Marine > Coastal | place: USA: Alaska | collected 2017-05-06
TATGCCGATGCCGTGGAAGCAGCGGCCTGTGGATGAGGAGTGAGCCGTCACACTTTTGCATCATGGGCGGCCTTCAAAGGAGCGTGGATCAGTCGACGGAAATTCCCAGCAGTCAATCACTCACTCAGACTCCGCCTCTGACAAACAAAATGCTCGGGCATCGAGCAGGAGAGCCATTGCTATTGGGGCATCATTCGGGATATCGACGTAGCCTTCAGTACCCTTGTATTTCAGCAGAAGCACCTCGCGAGCAGGCTTGGGAAGATCATTAAGGTCGAGAACCCTCATGCTCCACTCATCGAAGCTTTTATTAGCGATCTGCTCGTAGGAAATCAGAGTGACGTCGGAGTGCAATTTGTCCTGAATGATCTTGCAGTAGAGCGCATTGACGGCGTCTTCAGGTCCTTCAAGGACTTGCAGAAAACTCTCATCGGAAAGCAGCAAAATACCCGTGATATCCTTCTCTTTATTCCGCGAGGTGCTATCCACCGCAAGCTTGCGCAACAAACTATTGGTCAAGAAGGTCAAGGAATCCCAGGAGGTTTTGCTTCGGTAAATCAATCTGCACAGCTTTGTCATCTGCTCCAAAATGTAGGGTATCAGGAGCGCCGGCACAAGGAAATCCGTTATGCGCCCGAGTGCGGGGAGAGGGCGCACCATGACTACTGGCTCAGGATAGTTCACCATCTGAGGATGAAAGGTGGACTGAAGGGCGGTCGGCCGAACAGGGTATGTCGTGGAACTTTTTCGGCTGCGTTCAAACTCAGGGTGATTCCCCGGGGGAGTATCACTTTCCAACCGCGGCGAGTTCATTGGGCTTCGACCAGGTGATTCGTCCGAGCAGCAGATCTCCCTTTGCTCCACGTTTAGGCATCCATTCTCCGACAGTCACCCACGACTCCGTGGGGCTGGCATTGGTGATATGAAAATTGCCCATCAACGCGACACCGTCGGGATCCTTCACACCGTCGCCCACAAGCGGCAACGCGACCCGTTCCGTCTTGCGAATCAGGCAAAGTTTTTTCGGATCGACCTGCGCGACCCACAACGGTGAACGCCATCGAATCACTTTCTCGTTCGATTCATCTTTGCGGGTATAAACGAGGAACAATCCATCGGAATGGGCCAGCCAATGCTGCTGGGTGGTGGACATACCGATCGGATCACCATTGTCCCACGACCACTTCTTTTTCTCGCTGTAATTCAAGCCGTCTGCGCTCACGGCGACATAGCCACTTCCGTCTTCGGCTCGGATGGTGAGATAGAATGTCCCGCCGAATTCAACGAGCGAAGGTTCGAGCAAGCCGCGACCAACATTCAAGGTGAGGGGAGGTCCGACTTCGGCGATCTTCAACGTCTCGCCATTAAAGGTGCAACGCACTCCGGCAACCATGCGGCTTTCGGATTTTGAACCAAAGGTGAACGACATCATGATGTCGCCGTTTGGCATCACGACGCGTTGACCGCAATTGTTGGTGTAGATGTGCGCCCCACGCGGATCATCCCACTCGAGAACTTTCCGCTCCGACCAACTGCCGTCTTTTCGGCGCACGCTGTATACCGGGTAGCGAGCGAGCTGATCGCCTTTTGCAAAACGCGGTCCCTTATAAAATACAACGTGTCCCATCGCCAGCACCGTTCCGCTTTGCGGATGATACTGCGGCACGACATCGCAGACGCCAGCTTTCAACCCTTCGTGGTCCGGCATGGGATCGCGCCCCAATGAGTCGATCGGTTTAGGATCGCTCCAGGTCTTTCCGACGTCCCGTGATTCGCTCCAATGCACTTGTCCAAAATAATCCGAACCGCCGATCTCCTGAAGATTCATCAATGCGACAGGCGGACCATTTTCCTGCGGCACCAGACAGGCGCGGGGGTGAAACCACGTGAGCGACGCCCCGTTTCGATTTTTTCTCAGGGTGACCTTTTCGATCGATTTGATGAGGGGTTCCTCTGCGAATAGAGAAATGGAAATCGATAAACACAGGCAGCACGCGACGAAGGCTTTCATGAGTCTGATTAAACTGGAGAAATCTGCTTGAGGGAAGAACGCAATGCGGTCGTTCTCAAGCCAGCCACTCGCTGAGAAGACCGCGGTGATCCTCCTCTTCGAGATGAGGGGCGAGAAAACCAAACTCGTCTCGCCCCGCGACTTCGGCCGCGTGCAGCAAGGTATTGTAAACCGTGTTGATGGTTCGATACCCCTTTTTTTGGTAGTCAGGATACTGCAGGTAGCGCCCCGCTTTCAACTTTCCGCCGGCTCTGCCGATCACCACCATCGGCCACTCGTAGCACTTGCTGTGATGCGTCTCAGCTCCGTCGCTGAGATAAACAATCACCGTGCGATCAAGCAAGGTTCCGTCACCTTCGGGCACGGCGTCGAGGGTCTTCATCGTGCGGGCGATCAGTTGAATATGAAACTCGCGAATCGCCTCAGAATTTTCCCAACCCGTCGGGTCAGCCTCGTTGTAGAGCGCATGGCCGATGCTGTGTTTGTTCTTTTCGATTCCTAACCCACCGAAGGTGATACTGAAGTTAGGGATGTCGACGCGGATCCACAACTCGCTGAACAGTTGGTAATGCCTGAATACCGCGGAAAAGTCGAACGGCTCATGCTCTACACTGTGCAGGCGATTGACTGGAATTGCCCTCAACAGATCACCCGCCGCTACTCGCTCGATGAAATCGTTGCCGGGATCGCTGCGGGAGACGCGACCTTTCTCGATCTCATCCCCAGCGAACACTCCCAGACGTGATTCACTCCGGCCGAGGTGGAGGCCGCTTACCTTTCTCACCTTTTGGGGGTCCGCCTTTACCTTTCCCTTTGCCGCCGCTTCCTCCCTTTTCAGTGACCTGATAGTTCATGGTTCCCTTGTCGTAAGCGCCAACGGTGCGGCCCTATGTCAGCCCGGCGGCAACGCCCCGGGGAAAGTAACCCCCATATCAATTCGGTCCAACGGGCCAACCCTAAGATCCCCTTTTTTTGGCGCGAACCATAGTGCCGCCCCGAGATAAGGACTTTCAAGGGCCGGTCACGCTGATTCCAGGCTCAGCTTCAATCTCTTTCCCATCAGTGAATTTCACGGAAACCGGCTCTTCGTCAGGATTGAAAACCACGTAGCCTTTTTCGAAAGCAACGGCGGTGGGGTGATTGGCCTGAACGTCGGATTTAAAATTCCCCAGCATCTGCAATGCCCCGAGCCACTGGCGGGTGTGAGTTACGGTTTCTCCGAGTTCACTTTGCGGATTTGAGCCGAGCCCTTCGTATCGTTCAATCGCTGCCGCGGGATCGGCCAACGCCAGGTATTCGAAAAGAATGTCCTGCCATTTGTCGAATTTTTCTGGATCGCCTTCGAACCCTCCGTTGTGAAAATTTCGGTTCGAGCTTTCGAGGTTCTTTAAATTGCGGAGTACGTAGTCTGGACTGCGACCGAGGTAGAGTGAACCAGCCGTGATCGGCAGATAATTGATCCCGTGAATTTCTTCGGGGTTCGCGGTCCACCAGGTGCCGTAGCTTCCTCCGTCTCCCCACACCATGCCAACACAGCTGTGGCCGTATCCGTCAGGAAAAACCGCGAGGTCTTCGTCGAACCAATAGTGGCGAATCGTTTCGGCTTCAGTGCTGTGCCAATAAATCCCGAGGTCGCGGATCTCGTCGCGTCCCGTTGCCTGGCCATAGAGAATCAGCGAGGTGGCGAAGTTCATCGATTCGGAAGACGACTCCTGATTGTTCCCCGAGCCAAAGCCAGCGTGGCCGGCTGCCCAGGAATGACCCGCGTAGGGATCCAGATTTCTCATCCAGGGAAAACGGGTGTCGATGCGGTCATAGTTGGCGCAGTCGCGAATCAGCACGTCGATCATGGCTCCGTATTGATCGTCCGACACCCACTCGGGATCGAACTGCGCAATGGTCGCGGCAGCTTTGATGAAATAGCTGTAGTGAAAATGATGATCGTTGAGTTGCTCGCCGGAACCATAGCTGTCGGGATAACCGGTGACCGTTCCCCAGCGCTTGTCGAAGTAGAAAAAATACTTGTCGTCGCCATCAAACCAATCGGCGATGCGCGTCTTCATCAGCTCAAGCAAGCGGTCGCGGATTTCCGTTTTCCCAAGCTGGTCAGCGATTTGAATCAGCTCAGAAAACTTGCCGAATTCTTTTCCGTTCCAGTAGGTGTCGTCTTTTTCAAAAGCAATTCCAGCGGTGTCAGCCTCGAGCTGTTTTTCTAGAACAGAGACATCGGCCGGCGCAACGGGCAACGCAGGCAACGCTCCGAGATAGGGAATCGCGGTGGTGAAACTTGTTCCCGTCAGCACTTTCATTTCGCCACGAGGACTGACGTAGCTGAGTTTCACAAAGCGATTGCGATCGGCCTCGACGACGTGGAGATGCTGGTGACGATACAGCGCGATAATAGTATTGGTGTTCGTGCCTTCCATCGCCTCAGTCGTCGCGGTGTAGGTGGTGGCAACCGTTCCTGATTCCGAGTCATAGCGATAGCTGATTTTTGTATCGCGGAGAAAGGCGTAGGCAAATTTAGCGAAGCCTTCGAGCGTCTTCACGCCGTCGTCAGGCAGAGCGGCGACGGAGAGATAATTTTTCTCGGCAATATCGGAGGTAAGAGAGTCGGTTTGATCTCCCGCTTTGATTCCCCAATCGGTTCCAGTCGGTGCAAAGATCCCGAAATGACTTCCGTTCAGCGTCACACCAAGAACGCTTCCATTGGCGTAGAAAACCTTTGCGGCTCCATTTTTGGCGTCACCGCCGCCGACGGTCGCGATTTCTTTTTCGCCCACGTTTCGTTCTGTTCCGTCCGGCAGGGTGACTTTGCTTTCGGCCAATTTCAGATCAACGCTGCCCTCGCCAAAGACTTTCCAGAACTCAAAACGGATCGTGCCGTTTGTAAAATCCTGCATGTCGCCACGAGTCAGACCGAGGTCGAGCGCCTGCTTTTCGGACGAATACGTTTCCCATGAACCTTCAACTGGATCGGTCGCGAAGAGCTGAAATGTCTCGGTGCGATCCGTTTTGCCATCGCCATCAAAATCATAAACCAGCCGCGCTTTTGAACCGACGCCGATGTTTTTCCCTGCGTTGATCGACAGCTCAATTCCAGCGGCTGACTGATTGTGTTTTGCGGTGATGCCTTTCCACTCCATTACATACGGCGCAACTGGATCGCGATTGGCATCGAGTTTTGCAGCGGTGAACTGAATGTGAAAAGGTTGTGCGCTGCGTTTTTCAAAATACACAAACGGACTTCCGTGAGCAAACGTGGCACGCAATTCATCGTCGCCCTTTTTCCACAATCCGGTCACCGCCCAGTCCGAAAATCCGTCCAAGACGGTGGCATCGGTTTCGATTTCTTTAAGCCCAACTCGCAGGCTTTCCCGATACGGAAACTTATAATTCGTGCCCATTTGAAAAACCTTGCCTTCATGAAGGTGATCCGAAATCTGAGTCTGAGTAGTGTAACCGATTCCGAGTCCATCGCCATGAGCCTGGACCGCGATAGGATGAGGAAACATCGCCAGCGAATGCGGCGAATGCATTGGCCAGACCAGCGACGACCACCAGTCACTCGTCGGAATCGGGATGCCGGTGAGCTTTTCCGAAACAAGCGGCGAAGCCTCGACTGACCGGCGCGCACTGCCATCGGCATTCGGCGGGAGATCCGTTCGATAGCTCCCTTTACCCGTCGGAACCTTGTCGGCGAAAGCCGTGGCCGCGACGGATAGAGCAAGACCGATCAGGAGAAAAGGAGGGAATTTCATTAGGAAGTCAGGGTCAAGCCGTTGGCAGATATGTCACGGGATATCCCTCACACACGGACTGTTTTTGTGTCTCTTTTCCCTCCAACGTTGTTCAAATGATAAAGAACATTCTATCAGTTGGGATTGCTATTTCTCTCAGCCTTTCAGCGCAGGCAGATAATTGGCCGCAGTGGCGGGGACCAGACGCAACCAGCGTCGCGAAACCAGGGGAGTATCCGACTTCGTTTTCGAATGAAAAGAACGTCGCGTGGAAAGTGAAATTGCCCGGCGTCGGCAGTAGCACGCCAGCCGTTTGGGGAGACAAAATTATCGTGACCAGCGGGATCGAAGGCGAAGACGGCGTGACCGCTTATTCGTGGAAGGGCGAGCAGATCTGGCAAAAGACTCTCGGGAAAGAACGCGCAGGAAAACACAAGAACGGCAGCGGTTCGAATCCTTCTCCGATTACCGATGGCGAAAACGTCTTCGTTTATTATAAAAGCGGCACGGTGGCTTCGCTGACGCTTGATGGCGTTGTGAATTGGAAAATCAATCTTCAGGAAAAATACGGTGAAGACACCTTGTGGTGGGATTTGGGAACGAGCCCAGTTTTCTGCGGAGACAATATCGTGATCGCCGTCATGCAGGAAGATGAATCCTACGTCGTCGCTTTGAGCCAGAAAGACGGAAGCGTCGCTTGGAAAACGGACCGCACTTACGAAGTTCAAAAGGAAACCGCCCAGTCCTACACAACTCCGCTGATTCGTGAAATCGATGGCAAAGAAACCATCGTAATTTGGGGTGCTGACCGATTGACGGGTCACGAGCCGAAAACGGGAAAAACTTGGTGGACTTGTGAAGGATTTAATCCAGAAGATAAAGCGATGTGGCGCGTGATTGCCTCGCCTGCATTTGATGGCGACTTCGCAGTTGTTCCCTACGGACGGACAAAATACACCGCTGGCGTTAAGATGGGCGGAAGCGGTGACATCACCAAAACAGCTCGTCTCTGGGAACGAAAAGATCTCGGTGCGGATTGCCCCACACCAGTCGCTCGTGATGGGAAAGCCTATGTTTTGTCTGATCGCGGCCAGATCAATTGCGTTGATGTGAAAACCGGAAAAGACATCTGGAAGGACGCGATTCCCCGAGCCAGCGCGAAGTATTACTCCTCCCCGATTCTCGCCGGCGATGTGCTCTACTGCGCTCGCGAAGACGGAATGCTGGCCACTGTAAAAATCAGCGATTCTGGGATGGAAGTGCTTTCAGAAAATGAAATGGGCGAGCGCGTTGCCGCAGCTCCCGTTCCAATCAACGGGAAGTTGCTCGTTCGTGGCGTTGATCATTTGTTCTGTATCGGAGCAGAGTGAGGTTGGTTCATTTTTATGAAGCAACAGACTACGTTCGACGAACAGACGCTGTTGCTTCGGAAAGAGCGATTTTTAACTCGTCGCCGATGGAGAACTCGCGGTGTTCGTCTTCGCTGAAAATCGTCCAGTTTTCGCCGCCGCTGATCGCGGGATCGGTGCTGGAAACGGTGAGCTCGATTTGCCGACCGGTGTGCCGTTGGTTTAAAATCGAGACGCTGTGGCTGCCGCCGCTGCTGGAAAATTCGGGCTGCAAGGTCATGGCCTCGGGGCGAATCCAGCGTGTTTTTCCGTTTGCGATCACGCAGTTGGCGGGGCCAAATAAGCGGGCGCAGTAACCGCTGGCGGGGTTGTGATAAAGGTCTTTGGGGGAGCCGATTTGATCAATGATGCCGGCGCGAAAAACGGCGATGCGGTCGGCCACGGCGAGGGCGTCTTCGGTATCATGAGTGACCATGATAGCGGTGGCGTTGACCTTCGCGAGGATCGTTTGAATTTCCTCGCGCAAGTTTCGGCGCAAGGCGGGGTCGAGATTTGAAAACGGTTCGTCGAGCAGGATGAGCTTGGGACGGGGTGCCAACGCTCGCGCCACGGCGACACGCTGACGTTCGCCGCCGGAAAGTTGATGCGGAAATCGTTTTTGAAATCCGTTCAGGCCGACGGTTTCGAGGATGGATTCGACGATTTCGGATTTCTTGGCGCGGTCGGTTTTCAGCAATCCGTAACCGACATTCTCTGAAACGGTGAGATGAGGGAAAAGGGCCCCGTCCTGAAAAACAAAACCGACACGGCGTTTTTCGGGGGAAATCCAGATGCGTCCGTCGGCGGTGGCGACTTGTGTGTTGTCGATCGTGACGGAGCCGGAATCTGGAGTTTCCAAACCGGCGATGAGTCGCAGCAGGGTGGTTTTTCCAGAGCCACTTTCGCCAACCAGCGCGAGGGTTTCGCCTTCGGGAACTTCCAGCGAGACGTCGGCAACGGCGGGGTGGGTGCCGCCGAGGTAGTGCCGGGAAATGTGGTTGAGCGAAAGCATGAAACGGAGCGGGAATTTCAATCGTGATGGCGCGGTTTCAAGAGCCGATTTAACACGCCGAGTCCCACCATTCCGGCGATGACAATGATCAAAGAAGGGACGGCGCATTCCTGAATGCGGCCTTCTTTGGCGAGGCTGAATGCGGTGGTCGCCAACGTGTCAAAATTGGCGGGACGTAGAATTAAAGTGAGGGGGAGTTCTTTTAAAATATCGACAAACACGAGCATGGTGGCGGCGAGCAAGGTGCCTTTGATGAGCGGGAGATTGATTTTAAACAAGGTCGCGAGCGGAAGTTTTCCCAAGGTGCGCGAGCATTCGTCGAGCCGTCCGCAAACGCGGGTGAGACCGGCATCGATGGGTTGGTAAGCGACAGTTAAAAATCGGACGAGGTAGGCAAATCCGATCGCCAAAAGCGTACCGCTGATCACGGCGCTGCCGGCCATTTTGTCGAACGCACCGAAGAGGACCATGACGCCGATGGCGATGACTGCGCCGGGCGAGGCATATCCGATTGTGGAAACGCGATTGGCGGTGCGAAGCCAGCGAACGGGGTGGAGTTTCGCTGCGTAGGCGAAGAGAACGGCGACGGCGGTGAGGGCGATGGCGGCTCCCAAAGCGAGGCCGATGCTGCGTCCGAACTGGGCGACGAAATCGGGTTTGAGGACTTTTTCAAACGTCATGGCTGACCACGAAATGAGCTGGAGGGTGGGAAGGATGAGGCCAATGAGAAGGGGGATGAAGCAGACCAGAAACGCGCCGAGATTTGCCCTGCGACTCAATTTTCTCCGCGCAAGCGGGGCGGCGGATTGGCTGTTTTCGGAAAAGCTGGCGTTGCCGCGCTGGCCTCGTTCAATCGCGAGAATGATGAACACGGCGACCATCGCCAGCCCGGCCAGTCGCACGGCGGAGGCGCGGTCTTGCAGGCCAAACCAGGTTCGAAAAATCCCCTCGGTCAGGGTGGGGACTCCGAAGAAATTGACGGCGCCGTAGTCGTTGATGACTTCCATTAAAATGAGCGAAAGCCCTGCGACGATGGCAGGTCGGGAAAGGGGCAGGGCGACTTTGAAAAACGTCTGGGTGGATGATTTTCCCAACATGCGGGAGGCTTCGATTACGGCTTTGCTCTGCTGCGAAAACGAGGCGCGGGCGCTGATGAAAAGGTAGGGAAAAAGCACGCCAGCCATAGCGATGGAAAGCACGCCGTAGCGCAGAATTTTTTCGGCAAGCAGGAAGGCGTCCGGCCCGAATTGGGTGCGAATTTTTATGAGAAGCGGGATCGCGGCATCGGGGACTTGGAAATAAACAAACGCGGCGACGTAGGTTGGAAGTGCCAGCGGCATGACGAGAGCCCATTCGAAAATCCGTCGTCCTGAGAATTCACATGTCGAAACCAACCACGCGGGAATGATCGCGAAAAGAATCGAGAAAATCGAGACGGTCGCGATGAGGATAAACGTGTTCGTGAGGTAGCTGCCGAGCACGGTCGAGGCCATGTGATCCCACTTGGGACCTTCGCGAAAAAGCCCAAACAAAACCAGCGCGATGGGCGAAATAATGATGAGCCCCAACACAAAAGTAGAGGCTGACCACAGATCAGCCTCTCTTCGAAATTTTGCTAGTCGTGGGGAAATCACAAGCGGTCAATGTCGCTCATTTTTTACTCCCAGCCAGCTTCATTGAATGCCTCAACCGCGGTGGAATTCAGCTCGCCGAGTTTGGTGAGATTGAGTTCGTCCATTTTGAATTTACCCCAGCTTTTCATCAAATCCGACCACTCGATTCCTTCAACAACGGGATATTCGTAGGTCGTTGTCGGGAAGCTTTTCTGGGCTTCATCGGAGGCGAGGAATTCGAGAAATTTGATCGCGTCTGCTTTGTTATCGGAATTCTTGATCAATCCGCCGCCGCTGACATTGGCGTGGGTTCCGCGTCCGTCTTGGTTAGGAAAGAAAATGCCGATGGAATTCGCGACTTTGCGATCCGCTTCGTCTTCAGAATTAGCGAGAAGACCGACGTAGTAGGTATTCACAATCGCGACGTCACCGAGCCCTTTGACCATCGCGCGCATCTGATCGCGGTCGCTGCCCTGCGGCGGGCGAGCCATGTTTCCGCGGACTGCTTTTGCCCAGGCGGTGGCTTTTTCTTTATCCGTCGCAGCGATGATAGATGCAATGAGCGATTGGTTGTAAACGTTCGATGAGGAGCGAGCCAGCACGCGGGTTTTCCAAGCTGGATCGGTGAGCGCCTCGTAGGTCGAAAGCTCTTCCGGCTTCACGCGGTCCTTTGCGTAAGCGAAAATTCGCGCCCGCATCGTAAAGCCAAACCACTGGAGATCGGCGTCGCGGAGGTGTTCAGGAATCCGGCTGGAAAGCACCTCGGATTCCACTTTTTCCAACACACCCGCCTCTTTCGCCAAATGAAGACGAGCCGCATCTGCCGTCATAAAAATATCAGCCTTGGTGTTTTCGCCCTCGGATTTGAGACGCTCGATCAGCTCATCCGCGCCGGCTTTGACGACATTGACCTTTATGCCGCTGGCTTCGGTGAACTTCGCGTAAAGCGCGTCATCAGATTCGTAGTGCCGATGCGAGTAGAGCGTGATTTCTCCGGCAAAAATCGAACCGGCTCCCAAAGCAGCGATTGTAATCGTAGAAAGAAGGAATTTTTTCATTTTGAGATTGAGTCTCATTAGAGGTAGCCGTAAAGGCAAAGGTTTCCACCAAAAATATTTAGATTGAAATGACGCGTAAATGCGATTGATTCTCAATAGCATCAATTTAATATCCAACTACCAAAATTC
>Ga0307488_10005031_pt1 | contig 10950 bp, 9 predicted proteins | sample SB02metaG_FD_202248 | JGI IMG/M metagenome (GOLD analysis project Ga0307488, IMG submission 202248) | Sea-ice brine microbial communities from Beaufort Sea near Barrow, Alaska, United States - SB 0.2 | ecosystem: Environmental > Aquatic > Marine > Coastal | place: USA: Alaska | collected 2017-05-06
CAATAAAGGGATCGGAATACGCCGCCGTCACAGCTGTGAATATGAAGCGCTTTCTCGCTAAACTAAACGTGGAATGGAAAGCCAAAGGCATCCCGACATTGGCTCAGGGAATCGGGATTCACCAGGGCGAAGCCTTGACTGGCAATATTGGGAGCGAACACCACCACGAACTGACCGCCATCGGCGACACGGTGAATCTCGCTTCGCGTTTGGAAAGTGTGACCAAACAGTATGGCGTTGAGATTATTGTCAGTGAAACCGTAGCCGATTTTCTTAATCCAGAGGACGGCTGGATTCTTCGCCCCCTGGATCGCGTCAAAGTGGTGGGTCGCAATCAACCGGTTGATCTCATTGAAATCATCGCCATGCCCGGAGAAACTATGCCAGACGAAACCCTGGAATGGGTTTCAACCAATCAACAGGCTTTTTCCGCTTATCAAGAGGGCGACTTCAAAAAGGCGGTCGATTTCTATTCCAGCATTCGCGGCCAACTCGCGGACCGACCTGTCCTGAAACTGCGAGACCGCTGCCAAATTTTCCTCGATAAGTCACCGGGAGAAAACTGGGATGGAAGCGTCTCGCTGGATTCGAAATGATGCACGGGCGTTGGCCGATTAGTCTCAGGCCTGGACCCCCTCAAACCAGTCAGGACCGACGCCCCGATAAAAATCCTTGAATAAGAAAATTCCTATCAGTTGATCAGCCCGCAGTAAACTAACGCCTGAGTCGCTCTCAGGAAAACTTGATCACAGTCACCTCACCATGGGAGCTCGCGGGGCTGCTCGGGCCCTTACTATCGCGCAGTAAGACGATGATACTTATCGAATCCTGATGACAGCCTTCGAATCACTGACGAGCTTGTGGCGTGCTCCCTAGGCCTTCGACCCAAGCGGCCTTCTGGTAAAGAAAATTAGGCAGCACCACCTTCGAGTTAAAACTTTTGTAGAAAGTAGGGGAAGTGGCGCCCGACATCGGTGGCACCAGCCAAGCCCAGTCCCCGTTGACGGCGCGCCCCTTAAGAGCCTCTTTTTGACAAAAATGATCGAACTCGGAGCTAACTGTGTGGTGATCTGCCATTTTGTAGCCCGCCTGATCGAAGGAAAAAAGCACGGCCTCATTGATGACGGCGAGGGCGCGGTCGATCCAAAGAGGGACGCGTTTGCTCGGTTCTAGTCCGATCGCTGCCGCAATTTGAGGAAGGCGGTTGTAGCGGTTTTTATCGGCTAAGTTGCGCGCAGCGATTTCAGTCGAAACATAGTGGCCACTAAAAGGAGCGGCTGGGTAGAGCGCGCCCTTGGTGGCAAAGAGCATATCAGCCACGATTGGGACTCCATACCAGCGGAGGCCGAGCGCTTCGATATTAGGGAAGTCCGGGTGCCGGATCGTGATTTCGTCTGTCGGGGCCGACGGCAACGACCGAAGATAGAGTTTTCCTCTGAACTGAATAAGCAAAGGCAACCGGTCAAAGGCCGTCCGAGTGCTGGGCGGCTTCCAGCCGAGCCCAAGGGCGATCGCGGTCAGCTTGCAGTTCATCGGGTCCCCTAGGATCGAGTTATCCTTCGCGCGGTAGCCAGCGTAGCTGATTAGCTGACGATTCCAGATTCGAGTCTCTGGCTCAGCAGGATCAAATTTTGAAAAGATCGTCATGATCGACTTCGCTGCGCAGCTTGCAGTGGCTCGCTCTATGTGAGTGCGCAGAGCATCAAAAAGCTCGTCCGCTGAGGCGACCGAGCGAGCGTCGATCACTGAGAGCGATTGCCAGCGAGACCGGCCAATACAGCGAATCGAATGGCGCCAAGCCAGCCGTGCTTCGGTTTCGAGGTCAGCGGGCGATTCGTCATGGACGGAGAGTAGGGGATACAGCTCTCTGGCCTCCCAACGCTTCTCGATTGGTAGGTCGAGGGTTGGCCCGTTGTCGCCGAGGCTCGAGTAGGGACACTGTGGAGATTCAGAAACGGGGATTTTCATTGGAGAAAGGATAGTGTGTCGGAAAGGCAAAGTCGAAAGAAGACACGGATTGTTTCTTGGGTTGAGGCCCATAGCAGGCACCAAATGTTTAAATTAAATATGGCTATTTAGGGTTCTTCACGGAAGAGCGCTTAGGGGCGATCTGCGCCACGGAACTACAGCAATTAGTGGCTTGGATTCAACACCGGAAGGGCAGGGGTTGGTTTAAAGTGCGGGTCAGGGCTTGATAGTATAAGCACAGGTTCCGCCTACAAAAACTGAATCTGTGTCAAATGAAATATCCCCCCCTGACTCGCGAAGAGAGATACCATTTTCACCCTGAATCGTAAAGGCGAATCGCCTGCAATCTTAACCTCCGCCCTTGGTTATGCTCTTCCCACGATCAGTCGTTCCAAGGAAGGAGTGACAGCGGCATTCTGTTTCATTGGGATGGATTGGAAGCTTACAGAGGAAAGGGGAATCGCCGGTATTCGCATGCGGACTGCCTAGGAAGCTCGCGGCCGAGCCAGGTCTGTCGGAGGATACCGATCGGGCTGATCGACCAAGAGATCACCTCGACGCCTGAACCCCCTTAATCCAGGGAGGACCGACGCCCCGATAAAAACCCTTGAATAAGTAAATTCCTATCAGTAGAATGATTTCCACGCTTAATCTCAAGCTCATGTTCGGTGCTTAGATTAAATGTAGGGAACATCTGAATTTAACATCAAATATAAAGGGGGAAAATATGGCTTTCATCAAGAAGAAGCCGAAGAAAATCGTCTTGGAACGTGCCGAAGGGATGCTTCACTCTGAATTCTTCCTTCAGTCTGTCACACTTGAATCCATTGGGATCGAGGAACTTGTAAATTGTTTGATTCGCGATGCGGTCGAGCAGAACGCAAGCGATATTCACATCGAGCCCTGGGAAAACGCGATTGCTGTCCGGATTCGGATCAATGGCATGCTTGTCGAGATGATTCATTTGACGCTGGAATTGCGGAAGACAATTCCCGGTCGATTTAAGGCAATGGCGGATCTGAAAAGTCACGTCTCCGGGGTTGCTCTCGATGGAAAATGCAACATGGGGCCTGAATTCAACAATATTCAGCTTCGGGTTTCGATCATCCCCACGATTTTAGGCGAGAAAGTGGTGTGCCGGATTTTTGATCCAAATTCCCAGCTTTTTGATATTTCAAAGCTTGGATTCGACGACCATACGCTAAACGAGTGGATTACGATGCTTGAAAAGCCGAATGGGTTGCTGCTGTTGAACGGGCCAACCGGTTCCGGCAAGACCACGGCGATTTATGCTTCGTTGATGCACTTGATCAACAAGATGGGAACTTCAATCAGCGTGGCTTCAGTGGAGGATCCAGTGGAAGTCAATCTGCCGACGGTGAGTCAGGTCTTTTTGAATCCCGATGTCGGATTCACTTTTGCCTCGGCTCTGCGGGGGCTGATGCGACAGGATCCTGAAGTCATAATGGTGGGCGAGATTCGTGATGAGGAAACGGCAGGAATTGCGGTTCAGGCAGGCCTCACTGGCCATATGGTTCTCAGCACGGTTCACTCCGGCACGACGGCGGGAGTATTTGCCCGTCTGCTCAACATGGATATCGAGCCGTTTTTGCTGTCCTCGAGTATTCTCGGGATTCTGGGCGTGCGCCTGGTGCGGAAAAACTGCCCTAACTGTCTCGTGAGTTACGAACCGGAAATGATTATCGACGGTGTTAGCGAAGATCGTTTGAAGGAAGCGACATTTGCGCGCAGCGAGGGCTGTGATCAGTGCTCCGGGTCCGGATTTTCGGGACGATTTTCGATTTGCGAGCTGTTAAAGGTCGATGACAAGATTCGAGATGCGGTTATGGCGAAAAAACCGACCCGCCGGATCGTGGAAATCGCCGAAGCAAACGGGATGAAGCCGCTCTGGATGACCGGAATCGAACATGCTTTGAACGGCGTGACGACGGTCGAAGAGATCATGAGCAAAACGGCAGCAGATCAGGTTTGATCTGACTAAGCCTGAAACGAACGAACAGGGTTGGTTCTCCAAACAGACCCTGCGGGTTCGTTTCACTGTCATCAAACCGCGGGACAAGCCCGCTTCTGCTCTGCTCGTTCGAATTAAAATTTGAACCCCCTCAATCCTGGGAGGACCGACGGCCCGATAAAAGCCCTTGAATAAGCAAATTCCTATCAGTTAATTCCTATTAGTTTATGACTACCACTGTTGTAGAAAATTTTGAGGGGACGCCGAGTGCGGAATGTCCGTTTTGCAAGAGGGTCTGCTGGGTCGGGTCGGACGAAGGTGCCTGCGAGCATCTCTTCGCAACCGGCGATTATCTGGGCGGATCGGAGCGCTGGAGCCGGCTGGATGACGAGCTGGACGAGAAGGCCACGATCATTGTGGACGCATTCGTCGATCTGGAGATAGAGCAGCAGACCACCATCATAGAAAAATTAGGCGGAAAAGCTGGTGAAACTCTCGATGCCATGCGGAATCATCAACTCTGGTGGACCGACTTTGTTGAGAGCGAGGTCTTCGAGGCCGAGATTGACGAGTCGATGTTCTCAACCACCTACTACTCCATCTTCGTGCCCGATGCTGAGGAGGCGCTAAAGATCCTGAAGCCACGTTACTTGGAGGCTGCTCGAGCAGCTGAGTGAACAGCTAGCTTGCACCCCCTCAATCTTGGGCGGACCGACGCCCCGATATAAAACCCCTTGAATAAGCAAATTCCTATCAGTTTAGAAACAGCACCCTGTCACGAACAGATCGGACAAGGAGACCGTGCCCCGCTCGATGTATTAAAAAGTGGGGTCGTAGACCAACTGGGCGTTGAGAATCTTGAGATAAGTCAAAGCGCCGGTTTGATCTGTGGGATCCATTCCCTGGATACCGAAGAGAGTACCCGCGAACGGTCCAGTTGTGGGCGAATCACCAGCGACAACAGCGGTGACAACAGCGGCCAGAGTCGCGTTGCCAACCAGGAAGTCATGACCCGCAGCTTGAGCGGCGGCGACCACCGAAGCGATGTTCTGGGCATTCCGCCGGTCTTTTCCAACCGTAGCCTTCGAGTTGATATTGGCGATCTGAGGTACCGCGATAGCAGTGATAACACCGATCACGGCAATCACAACGAGCATTTCAACAAGGCTGAAAGCCGCCGGCAGTTTGTTCTTCTTATTCAGTTTCATTGCTTTTTATTCTTAGGGTGTTGTTTCTTTGTTGTTGTTGTTTTAGCCAATTATCTAAAGGGTCTTCCAAATTTAAAGTAATAAACCATATTTATCACAATAAAAGGAAAACTCCATATTTTATGATATTTTTTCGCAAAATCCGATGCCGGTGACGGCGTTTCTCGCAGATGCGAGTGAGAAAAACCCTTATTTATAGGCTCTGGTCCGCTTATTTTTTCAGCAGGGCGTAGCCCAAGCTGAAGACCGGCGCGTAAATCGCATAGATCAGGCTGCCAACCATGCCGCCGAGAATGACGATCCGTGAACGGCTCGAACAGCTTGTCGAACAGCTTGTCGATCTGATTGGCGACAGTGTCGAGTTCGTCCTCGTAGTCCTCAGCGATCGCGTTAAGCAGATCGGTCCCGGCGCCCGTTTCGGCCGCTACTTCCATCATGCCACAGATCATTCGCCCTTTGTTGCCAAGCCAGTGCGATTCCACCAGGAAGGCATCCGGAAGGGTCAGACCGTTGAGGATGTGGTTTCTCACCTTGTCGAAGAAGATTTTGTAATGCACGTGCCGGGACGTATCACGGGTAATCTCCAGTGACTTCGTCAGGCGAACGTTGGCCTCGATCAACAACGCCAGGGTCAGAAAACTCACCGCCGAGGCCGATTTTCGAACAATGCCATTCACCACCGGAATTTTCAGGAAAAGCACCTGGACCGCCGGGATCGTGATGATTTTGCCCCAGCTCTTGAAAAACATGACCAAAGCGATGATTGGCGGCGCCGCAATCCAGGGCTGCTTCAGAAGAATCTGCGAAACCTTCATCATGACCTACGTCGCCATCGGCAGATCGGAATTGAGCGAGGTGTATAGCTTCGACATCGCCGGAACGAGGGTGAAACTCATCGTGATAAGTACTCCGATCGCCAGAGTAACGACGATGGACGGATAAACGAGGCCCGCGCACAGCTTGCGCAAAATTCGCGAGGTCTTCCTCTGGGCATTGGCGATCCGGCGGAAAATCTCCGGCAGCCGTACTGATTCCGGATCAGGGCGATGATATCTTCGCCGAACAGATCACTTTGGCGAGCCATGGCATCGCTCATCTTTTCGCCCTGTCTCAGGTTCTCGGCGATCTCGGCAATGGCGCCCCGATAACGGGGCGATTTCACCCGGTTAGCCTGGAGCTCGAAACTCTTGATGATCGGGATGTTCCGGTCGAAACATTTCGCCAGCCCGTTGAACAGCGCCATCCGGTCTGTCTGCGGCTTCTTCGGCCCGGTCATCCGGGGGATCGACTCGTCGAGTCCAGTGATGTCCGATACCTGGGCGGTTTCGACGTCGGTCTTGCCGGCCCCGATCAGGGCCTTGTCATCGGTGTTGGTATCGACGAGGGCGATCTGGGCCCGGCCGTTATGGATATTGGTGAGTGCGACTTTCTTGAGCATGATACGGGGACGGTTCGGATGGATAATTAGATGGAAAAATGAATGGCTGAAGGCGTTCAGCCGCTCTTACTCGACAGAAAGAGGAGGCAAGGAGCGATAGTCAGACACCGTGTCGCTGATCACCGTGTCCTTTTCCCGCTTGTCCAGAGATCGGCCGCGTAATTGTCATCGGCAGGAGACGGATTGTATTCGACCGTGACATCGGCGTATTCCATGTCGCCCAACCAGCCTTCGAATACGTCCACACCAAACGAAACTGATCTTTCAATACATAGGCGATGTTCAGTTTCTTATTGATATCCAACAAGTAAGAGAGCGCCACTTCACCTGTGTTACTCAGGTTCTCAGGGTTCCGGTAGAGATTAAATCGCTGGCCTTTGATCACGTTTTTGCCCTCTGCATCGGCTTCCAGATACGCCTCGCGCCGCACTTTATCGATGGCTCTGTTGATGTTTTGGATCAAATGAAAACGATCGTAAACTACAGCCGCATCGGGCAGCTGCTCTTTGATGACCGCGCGGTAAGCCCCGTTTCGATCAATGCAGACTGCTTCAACGGAGGCTTTTTGCTCATCGTTGAGATTTTCAAAAAATGCTTCCAGGCTGGCTTTCTTTTTACCCTCATGTAGGTGGAGGAGTTCTCCAGTGTCGGCATTGAGCACGCTGGTGACGTAGCCGTGGCCTTTATGAACGGCTTTTTCATCAACGAGAAGCGCTCGAATGTTGTCAAAATTCGGCGGTGGTAAATCAGCCTCTAACACGTCGCGATCATATCGATAAGCCGTCGCCGCCGGAACTTCGACCAGCATCGGCATCGCGGCGAAAGGAGTGGTAACAGCCACAGGATGAAAATTTTCCCTGAGTGATCGGATATTTCACAATGGCAACAGGACCAGCCCCGCAACCCAGATCAAAAGCAACGGAATGCCGCACCCGGTTCACTGCCATCTCCTTCCCGCAATCCGGGCATTTAAGCGGGCGCCGACCATCCCTCCTCAAATTGATTTGAATTCCCACCCCGGTGCAGTTTACACTCTCAGTGACGTAGCTCTTGAACGGATAAACGGCTTGGAAGTTTTTTATTTTCACACCGAATTTTTGAGCCGCTTTTCAAGAACTCGTCACCTGTTTTTTCAGCAAAATCGTCCGCAGATGTGAAAAGGAGCCAAATTTATTTCACGCATCGCGAAACTGATTGATGTAAATAAACGCAATAGGAACCATCCCGGCGAGCGCATCGAGGTATTCGGGGAAGACGTCGCGAAACGGAAGCCCCACGCACACGGCGACGAATACTACGCCGACGAGGGTCGCTGCTCCGATCACAAAAATACTCAAAGGCGAAATCCCGAGTGATCGGTTTGGCTGCATCAAACCATCAGCTAGTCGGAAGAACCGGTAAGCGACGAGAGCCAATATAAGCATCCTGCCGACGCTGCTGTAATCGGCCAAAAGAGCAATGCTCTGAACGGCGTTAAACATGCCGTGGGCAAAAACCATGAGTAAGAATTCAGCGAGAAAATGCTCCCATCCTCGACCACGCCGTCGGATCATTTGAAAAAAGGCAAGGCCGACAATCCCGGTTAAGGCGATATGAAAAAACGTCGCAGTCAGGAATCGGCCCCACGGTTGGAAATTTGGGCTGTATCCAAAATACACGCCAATATTCTCCTGCAAAGCGAATCCGAGCCCGACCATTCCAGCGCATAGCAGAGCGGTCAGATCTCCGGCTCGTTTCTTTAGAAAAAATGCGATGGGAATAAAGCATAGCAACTTTAGAAATTCCTCGCGTAGTCCCACTCCGGCAATCCAGAAAATTACCTGATCCGCTGGGGTTGCCGTGAGTTTGGGTTCGGTGAAATCGAGCAAATCCCGTTGCAAGATGATGACGAAAATAGTCAAAAACGTGCTGAAAATCCCCAGCACAACACTGGCGAAATATTGGGCAAGGTGTCCCCGTTCCAGACCGCGAAACTGCCCGATGATGACAAACCAAATCGCCGCGGAAAACAGACCAAGCGATACCGACCACCAGTTCAAATGCTTCAGGCTGGATTCGAAGATCATGCGGAAGAGGTATACGAAATTATGCACTTTTGCAGCAATCGCCATGCGTTCCGCGACCTGTAGCTCGCGGTTGTAGGGATCGGTCCGGTAGATCTGACGAAGCTGCTCCCAGTCGTGGCGCTGCTTTAGTAAATCGATCACTTTTCTGCGACTGAAATAAGCTTCTTTAAATAGGGCGGCCTCTTTCTGATATTCTAAGATCGCAGCTTCCGTCTCATCCGCTTTATCGAGGACCATTCCGTAGAATTCATGGCTGAAACGACGGTCCTCGCTGGCCAGATTTACCAGTTCAGCTTCTGCTGATTTTTTCTGAATCTCATTGCCGTGAAGCCCATGCAGCAACGAAATGAGCTGCACCCTTTCGGTCTTAGTAATCGATTCCGATTCTTTAATATTCGTCTCCAGAGTATCGATTGGTTTGTCGGAATCCCGATACAGAATCGTAAATCGAAAGGCGTCGATTTCACTCAATTTCTGTCCCAAATGTTTTTCGATTCGGCCGACTGATTTCTGAATTTCTTCGAGCTGATCGGGATGAGACGCCGAGCAAACTCCTGCTGAAATCGTGAGATGTGAAACGACAAATCCGATGACGACCGCGGAAATTCCAATGGTCGCTGCGGCTTTGATCAGGAAAGAGCGATCCCGCGACAGTCGCATTAGCTTAGGGCGATTGATCGGCATGACTCAGCGTTTGCGGGTGGATTGGACGGCGGCTTCTTGAACAGCCTGTCGTTGAGCCTCAATAATGTTTCGAGCCTTTTCCAAAAGCGGATGTTTTTGAGCCGCCGCGTCCGGTGGGAGTCCGAATTTAATTTCCTCTGCAACCTGCAGAAACTCAGCCAACTGATCCCGAACCTGTGGCGTGATGGCCACGTTTTCAGAGCCAGTTAATCGATGGAAAAATTCATCAGCCGTTTCAAACCGAACCGGATCATTGAATCGTTTTTGAACGAAATCTTTCAGCACGTCGGAAATCTCAATACTGAATTCGTTCGGCGAAAGTTCCGCTGCGCGTGGCTCCAAGTCAGATAAACGTTTCAGCGCGACGTATTCCGCCGTCAGCACGCGCTTTTTCTCGCGGGTCAGATACAGGATCAGAGAAATCACCACAGCGGCAACGGCAATGAATACAAGCACGCCGATTCCGATCCAAAGGTATAGTTTCCACGGATCGGGAAGCGCATCCGGCAAATCGATTTCTTCGATGTCGGGAAGCTGTGGGGGCGGCGTTTGAGCGATGAATGAATTTAAAATCACGGCGATACGAATCAACAGGGTATGTTCAACGAATCAACCCTGTCAGTTCGTTTTTTAATGATTCAATTTGTTCGGCCGAATGCGCGGCAGAAAGAGTAATCCGAAGGCGAGCAGTGCCACGCGGGACAGTTGGAAAACGAATGGCCGGCACGAGATATCCTTTATCGTGAAGCTGTTTCGCAACCGCAAGCGTCGCATCGTTCTCGCCGATGATTTTTGGGATGATTGCGCTTTCAGCGGTCTCAGAAAATCGACGGATATTCGCTCGCAGCTGATCGCGCAACACGTCGCCGTCGGAACTGTAAATCAACTTCAAGCTCGCTGAAGCCGCCGCAGCGAGGGCTGGCGGTGGCGCCGTTGAGTAGATGAAACTGCGCGCGCGGTTGATGATTAGATCGATCCACGACTTTGATGTACACAAATAGCCTCCACTGAGGCCAGCCGCCTTGCTGAGCGTTCCCATTTGAAAGTCGACTTCTGAATCAAGTCCAAGCTCCGCCGCGTAGCCACGTCCATTCGGCCCGAACACTCCAAAGGCGTGGGCTTCATCGACGAGCAGCAAAGCATCGTGCTCTTTTTTTAACTCAACGATTTCGATCAACGGAGCGATATCGCCATCCATCGAAAAAACGGATTCGGTGAGAATCAAAATTCGTCCATCACCGTTCCCAATTTGTTCACGCGCCCAGCGAAGATGCGATTCGAGTTTGGCGAGGTCGTTGTGAGGAAAAATCCGCATCGTCGCCCCGCTCAATTTTGCGCCATCGATGAGGCTGGCGTGGCACAATTTATCGAGAATCACGATGTCGTTTTTTCCAACAACGGTAGGGATCGCGCCCGTCGCGGTCGCATAGCCAGAGCCAAAAAATAACGCAGCTTCGGTTCGTTTGAATTCGGCCACCTCGCGCTCAAAATCACGGTGCGGAGCATGCGTGCCACTAATCAGCCGAGATGCGCCGGAACCGACTCCGAATTTCTCGATGCCTTCCACAAACGCTTTTTTCAAAACGGAACTGTTAGCGATTCCGAGATAGTCGT
>Ga0307488_10005032_pt1 | contig 10949 bp, 7 predicted proteins | sample SB02metaG_FD_202248 | JGI IMG/M metagenome (GOLD analysis project Ga0307488, IMG submission 202248) | Sea-ice brine microbial communities from Beaufort Sea near Barrow, Alaska, United States - SB 0.2 | ecosystem: Environmental > Aquatic > Marine > Coastal | place: USA: Alaska | collected 2017-05-06
CGACAGACGTTTTTAACCTCTCCAGTCTTAGTCTTGTATTGCCAAGCATCTAAATGATTTCTCCTGCATTTATCACAGCATACTAACCCCTTAATTCGCCTAGCTCTGATGCAGAGGTCAAGTTGCTTTAACTGCACACCTTCTCTTTTTGGCTGAGTTTTTCCCAGAGCCCTTATGGCTTTCCAAAATTCTTTAGACTTACTCTCCTTGACACCAAAACAAGTGGCGTAGCTATATTGGTCTTTCATAATCTTACCCTCTTTAGTGCTTTGCAAAACGCGGGCGCACAAGCTGGTTATCAAATGCCCGGTTCATTAGGTAAACCAATCCATTAAAACGAAAAAACCCGATTCAGCAGCACTAAATCGGGTTCACAGGTCGATATTTCTCGACAGTCCGGTTTAGCTGGAATTTATATAGCACCCCGCAATCTGGATCAAATCGGTGCTTCACTTAATATTACAACAATGTTGAGCGATACAACAGGAATTTGCCTATTTAGATTTTAGACATGAGCAATTCATTACTGAGAATTTATTTGGGGGCAATTTAGAGGCCCAGTGGGATCCTGCAGTTCCGCTTGTCTATCAAATTCTCGATATTAAGGCACAGTCCCACGCCCTAATATTTAGCCGCAGAGCAATACAAGTGGGACTCAATACTGCAAAAAAACTCTTTACACCAACACCATTCAAAATACGGCAATTCACTAGTGTTTATATAGCACACTTGGATCTTGGGCCAGATCAAGCTATCACCTTAGAGGCTCAACTAACGGAGGATATTAAGGAGCAATTTGCTGCCGGGATATCTCTACTTGATTACGTAACCTCCTATGCGCTCAGCCAATTCGGTTTCTTCGCCAGAGTATTAGACAAGAAAGGCGTTGAGGGCAAAGAAAAATGGATAGAGGAGAACGGCCGCCCTACGCTGGAACGTCTAATACTGTCAACAATAGCACCATCAGATACGCTGAGAAGAGCCATAGATACTCATGTACTTGAGTAGTAAGCCATCGGTCTTGAGCATACGGCTTACCGCTTGATATTTGTAACATTGTTACAAATTCTTCTGGCAGCTTCCTTAGCAATATCAGTGTAATCAGACACTCACGCAAGACCTATAGCGACTTAGGTCCTCAAGCTATGGGCGCTCTGCATTCTCTTTATCTCCTGTATTAATCACAGGCCCAGGCCGTAACTTGTCGGAAATATGCGATGGACGTTCCACAGAAGACCCCCTCTGAAGTTAGTTTTGGTGAGCGACAGCACTTACAGAGTGACTAGCAAATCATCCAACCGCCTTGGGTGAAGAGTTTCTTAGCTAAAGCCCTGTAAGCGTCTAAGGCAGCGAAGAATCGGTTTTGCCAGTCGGGCTCGTGGGATAGATTAATCTCAGAGACGGTGCGGCCCGAGAGACCTCTCCCGTATTCGTTTGGGTCGATGTGCTTGAGTAGTTGCTTGCCATAATGTACGGCTGAAACCCTTTCACCGTCCGCGGAAATTCGTCCAAACAGGAGATCTCCGAGATATCCCACCCCATTTCGATCAAGCGCCTGATTTCTTCTTTGGTCAGCAAGGGCGGTCCCTCCGTAGGTTGCCAGGTTGCTCAAGTTGCCGGTTTTCTCCACGACATATATTTAGTCTAGCACACCCGCTGTCCCGTTGAATTCCCAGTTGGGGCCTAAGCGCACGAACAAGTTATGGCCCCTACTCCAGAAAGAATTTGACGAATTCGATGATGTTCAAGAACGTCTAAACGTGCTGCCTTTTTACCAAGCCCAGGGTTAAACTACGAACATTCACTTTCTGATGACTGTAACAATGGATCCAGCGGCGGGAACTGGATAAATTCGACAACCCTATGATTTAAATAACTATAATAAATCATGATGTTAAGATGTTAGTGTTATTGTTACATAGAATTTATTTAATCAAGCACGCTAATTGAGAGTAATCAAATCCCATTGTGATTGTGCAAACAGCCTAAGAGGTATCACACTAGTCCCTACTCCCGAGCTGACGAAAACCTGCCGCTGTCCATCCTCGTATATCCCACAATGCGCCTCCTTTGGAGCCGCGGATGGGACGTATAGCGGTCCGACAAAAGGTAATGCGATCTGCCCACAGTGGGTATGGCCAGCTAATACCAAACCTCTAATGCGTGGATCAAACGCCGCAGCTGGATCGTGGGCAAGGCTAATGTGTAATTTCCCATCACAACGTGCAGGGAAGTCGATATAACTGAATTGTCCGGTGAAGGCGTCTCCAAAACCGCGTACACATACACCCAGGCTATCTAAAGTAGCGACTTGATTTTCGAGCACTATTATTCCAGCTGCACGAAGATCCCTCGCCCAAAGCGATGCCTTAGACCACTGATCATGGTTTCCTAACACCGCTACCACAGGGATGTCTCCCGCTGCCCCGATGACCCGAGATATCTGCAGACGGAGTTGGCTTATATCTCGCCGTTGGCCCCCATTATTAACATAGTCACCGGCCAACATGATGATATCCGGATGACTTAACAAGACATCCGACCAAAGCTCGTCAAGGTCCTCAAGAGATCTAACATTATCGGCTACATGTAGATCGCTCAATAGCGCTATACGAAGAGGCTGCAAGTCCTTTGTGCCGCCCGCAAGCCTTAACTCGACGTTATTTACCTTAGGCGTTAGGCCCTGATCTACGTACAAAATACAGCCACAGGCTAGGGCCAGTATCGCTATAATTTTCAGCTTCGGATATTTCAAATGCTATTCCTGTTAAATTATCTGTCTAAAGTAGGTTTACTCATTGGAAGAGCGGACAATGTAACGAGATGAATCAACCTCGGCTGATTACATGACGCGACTGAGTAACGCTTGACCAGGAATGTCAGCACAGTAAGGTATACGCTGGCAGTACGAATGATAGCCGACGTGTCGTCTCCCTTGGGTGCCCTTGCTTTGAGCTATCAACTCTTCTAGCGACTGCGTGGCCCGGATGCGTTCGATGCCCGTGTTCACTGAAAATTCAACCGTCAATAAAAGACCCCAACTGTGCTAAAAAACATTAATATGGTCGAGGCTAGAATATTATTTAGCTATAAAGCATCGGCAACCAAATTATTAGGGCAGTGTGATCTCTTATTGCCAGAAGATACTCTAACATTTGATTTAAATATGGCGAAATTAGAAGCAATCGATTTATTTTGCGGGGTGGGCGGCCTAACGTGTGGACTGCAACAAGCAAACATCAAAGTCCTCGCCGGCGTCGACCTTGATCAGACTTGTAGATATCCGTTTGAAACCAACAATACTTCAACGTTTATCCATAAAAGCGTGAAAGATGTTACCGGTGAGACTCTCACGCCATTGTATTCTGAGGGCGCCATCAAGATACTCGCAGGCTGCGCGCCCTGCCAGCCCTTTTCAACTTACAGTCAAGGCAACCGGCGAGCTTCTGACGACCAGTGGGCACTTCTGGACGAATTTCAGAGATTAATCAATGAGATTGAGCCAGATATTATAACTATGGAGAATGTTCCTGCGCTGTTAAAGCATCATGTATTTGAGGAGTTTGTCTCTGGTTTGAGAGATGACAACGTAGCGACTGCCAAGTACTCCGTGGACTATAAAGTCGTGGCTTGCGATGAATACGGGCTCCCACAGACTCGCAAGCGGCTAGTTTTACTTGCGTCTAAACTTGGCAAAATTTCAATCAAACCTCCAACATACGAGTCAAAAACAGTCCAAGATGTTATTGGGCGTTTTAAGCCCATCGGTTCGGGAGAAGCTGACCCGAGAGACCCGATGCATCGTTCAGCCAAACTGTCCGCCTTAAACTTGAAGCGAATCCGTTCTTCAAAACCCGGTGGCACCTGGCGGGACTGGCCGAAGGATATTATTTCTGCTTGTCATAAAAAAGAAACAGGCAACGGTTATGTGTCGGTATATGGCCGGATGGAATGGGATAAACCATCTCCGACCATGACGACTCAGTTCTTTGGCTACGGGAATGGGCGATTCGGTCATCCATCGCAGGATCGCGCATTGACACTGCGAGAAGGTGCAATGTTACAGAGCTTTCCTAAATCTTATGAATTTGTTGAAAAAGGTTCTCCAATATTTATGTCGAAAGTAGGTCGCTTGATTGGCAACGCCGTCCCGCCGTTGCTAGGCAAGCTAATTGGAGAAAGTATTCAAATGCACCTGAAAACCTTATCTAACCACGAGGATGCCATTCAACCTTAAGCCATACAGAGGGCATCTGCCAATCTTGGCTGGCAGTGGGGTGCTCGTTAGCCACCAGGAAAAGTCGGTTTTGATTATGTACGATAAGAGAGTCGATTAATGCATCAGTTGCATAAAACCCTTTACGTATTGGGTGTTAAAGACTGGCACGAGGATTAGCGGTCCAGCCAGCAAGAGTAGCTTGATCCGTTGAGGCCGCTATACCCGTCAAGTATGATCACTAGAAAATTAAGACACCCGAGCAACTGAAACAACACCAGACCATACCCCACCGATGATGACGTGATACCAGTGTAACTCTAATGATCCAATTCCATTAATTCTCTTTATGTATAACCACCAACAAATGCTTGGCCCTAGAGCAAGCCACATAATAATCTGACTGTTTGAAAAAGCTTGTATCTTCCTCCTCAGGGATATCTATGAGAAGGACGGCGTCTGCTTCAAGTCCTTTAAAGCTTTTAACCGTAGAAAACAAAACGCCTTTATCTTCTCTCCAAGCATCTATGTCTTCAGTTATTTTTATGCCCTGAGCTGCGTTTAGATCGCTTATTGAGCTGCGCTCTTTTTTGTTAGGGCTAAGGATGGCGATTTGAGAGGGCTTTAAGTTGCCGTCCTTTACCCATTCATTGATATAACGCTCTACTCGCTTCTTAACGTCGTAATTAAGACCGAGTGTAAGCACCGTTGGCTTTTCACCCAGAGGAGCCTCCTCTCTTGTTGGAATATCGACATTCAATATCTCGCTACATTTACCGGCAATTGCGCGCGTGTTGCGACAGTTGGTGGGTAAATTATAGGCTTCACCCATTGCCGGCAAAGAACCTTTCTGATCAACATACAGATTTTGCCGGGGATCATAAAAGATATACATCGCGCCCTCATCACCCGCACAATTGATCATTTCTAAGGGCACCCACCAGTTGGGATAGAAATCTTGCCCCTCATCCACGATCACCGCATCATACTTTTCGGGCACCATATCAATGGCGTCCATTAGTAAATCAGCAGCCTCATCTTGCCAAAATTCATTGGCGCCTTGCCTGGGCGGGGTAAAGCTCATGCCAGCCTTGCGGATCCAGTCCGCACATAAACCGTGGAAGTGCTTAACCGTAATTAGAGACTTGTATTCATCCGCAATCGAATCACTAATCCATTTAGCGAGGTTTTTGTTATAACAAATAAACAGAACAGTTTTACCTGCATCGGCAAACTTTTCTGCTTGTGCCTGTGCCAGCATCGTTTTACCAGAACCGGCCACACCTTCAATACATGCGCGCTGTTTTTGACCTAAGAAATTCAATAGGTTTTGCTGTTCATTGGTTAAGCGAAATAGCTTCTCCTCTTGCTCTTCTAACTTTCGAAACAATACAGGGAGGAGATTAAACCCTGGGGAGATTGCCTTAGTAATTTTTTTAACATCATCAGAGGATAAAGATCTGGGGTTGTCCCTACGGGACCATTGATTGAGTGCTGAGGTAATACGACGATCCAGATACGGTAAATCACTGGCGGAAAAAATGATGGCGGGCTCAGCTCCTACAGGTGTTGGACCTTTGTATTCACAATCGGGGAAAACCACAGCATAGCCATAAGTAAAAGGAAGGCTATTAGCGCCTTGATAGCCCCTGCGTTTGATGGCATTTTCAAGGTAATGGGTATTACGATTGGCCTGTTCAAAAGGATCCTGAATGGATTTCAATCGTCCATTACCTAGCACCCTACTCCAGTCACGAGAATCCTCATCATAAGTAATCTCACCACCTTTCACCTCAAGGATAAGCATGCCATGGCTAGGTAAGATAATGACAAAATCCGTTTCACCTTCTTTGATCGTGGTATTACCACGGTCATTGCGGTCTGTTTTTAGCCAGGGATAACTGTGGTAGATAATGCAATCATTTGGTAATTGATCGACAAGGCAGCGTGCCGTATCCCGCTCTGATTTAACCGCGATCTCGTCAATATCTACCTTCGGAATTAGTCTGGCCAAGCTCCCTCTCCTATACGTTTATTTCTACTGCCCTAGGCATGAAATTTTCCCAATCATTTTCTTCCACTTCAAACTGCTGTTTGGGACCAAACCCTCTTACAACTATCAAATAAAATATACGGGTATCTTCAGTATCTTGTTGTTTTGACCAAGCATACTTACCAACCAGCCATTGATCCTTGTGGCGGATTAAAACAAGAGCATTCTGCTTGGGTCTTTCCACATCTTTACCCAGCACTTTAAAGAGACGCTGCTCTTCAACATCAAGAGTAGTATTTTGGAAGCTAAGTAACTTCTGTGCACCCGCCTCTAAGTTATCGTCTAGTTGCGCTACCGGTGTTGCCGTTGGCTTACTGGTAGCTTTCAGTAAATAGCGGTCGGCCCCATAGGGCACAATCTCTTTCGCTCGGATCATACCAATAAACTGTTGGTAGATAGTCGGTGGGACATTGCCACCTTGTATATGCACACCCATTTCTATATTTTTATCTAAGGCTGCTGATGTTAAATTAGCGCTGGTTAAAAACGCATCCACTTGATCAGCCACAGCACACTTGGCATGCACGCGTGCAAACCCCCCCTCAATACTTTCTCGCCGTTCTCGAGGCCAGACATACAGTGTTAATCCCGGGATGTCGCCCTGGAGGCGCTTAATCGTGTCACGAAAGTTGCTAGACCCTTCTTTATCCTCTGACTCCAATAACATTCTTACATCTACGCCTCTCTCAAGGGCTTGCCGTATGGCGTCTTCAACCCTTGGGATATTCACAAGCACAAAGGAAACGAGAAAAAGCGACGACTGGGCCGAGTTGATTAACTCCAATAGAATTTGCTCAGAGCGTCTCACAGGGATCTGATTAAGATCCGGGCCCGTCCAGACTAACTGAACCTGCTCCCTTGCCTTCTCGGACAGATACCCGTGCGATGCGCCCCTCAAGATACCTGCCATCTCATCGGGCGAGCAACCAAGGCGTTGCCACTCCTCAAGCACTCTTGCTAATGCGCTATTAGCCGCCTCTGTCGCAAAAAAATTCTTTAGTGTTAATGCATCCTCTACAGAACACTTTTTAATCATTGATGTAAGTGCACTAACCTTATTCGAGTGCTGGTCAAGCACCAGCTCATAAACGGCATTTAAGAGCTTATCCATTACGGGAACCACCAAAGAATGCCGCCTCGGCGTTATCAAGCGTTGCAACGACTAACGCGCGGTCGAGGTAGCGGTTACCTCGTTCGCAAGAGGTCTCTGCGGCAAAGGTGCAAGCGTGGCAGGCAGCAGCATGCAGTGTTCGATCTTTCTCAGGTTTATGCTCTGAGCACAACGGGTCAGATGAACAAATTTTTGCACGGCCAATAGCTTGATCTAAAAGACGCCCTAGATTGTCAGGCTTACCCAGCTCAACCAGTCCACCGAGTGTGCCGTCAGAATCTGCCGCTGCCGTGTAGATGAGAATACCCGCTTGTGATTTACCATCACTGGTATCTGCATAAATGCGTTCACGAATACTGGCGGCGTTGTAGCCACACTCTAAGGCCAGCTCTCGAATCAAGAGGTGTGACAAAGTATGGAGGAGCACATAACGTATCCCAGGGTAACCGTCGTTTGGATCGAGTTTGCGAGAGTTCCTCCATCCCTTGTGACCTTCAAATAATTGCGCGTCTAAGGCCTTAACGGCAGACTTTGCTTCCCACGTTTTAAGCATGGCCTCATCAAAACGAACGAAGATCCCTTCCCCGTGTACCTGGCTGGCAGGTATCCAATCGGGCGTATCATTGGACAATGAGGCCATCGGTGGCTGCTCATCGGGGTTATTGCTCTCTTCTGGTGCTTCAACACGGGTAAAGCCGATCAGAGCATTCACCTCACGCAAGCGTTTTAATAACAGAACATTCGCAATTTGTTTTTTATAGCTACTTGGGACGTCCGTACTTTCACTTAAAAAGTGCGGCCAATCGGTGGGTGGATTGGGTTCAATAAAGACATCCCATTCGGGCCCTTTGATGTCATCTTGCGACACGGTGTTATCGATATCGCCGTTTTGGATAGCCTCAACAACCGCCCATACCTCGTCGGGTGTGTATTCATTAATTCCGGGTAATATGGCATTTTTAACCAGCGTTTTAATAATTGCTTTTACTTCGACAACTGACTCTGCATCAACAAAGTTATCCCAGCCATCCTGAACTAACTGAATAATTGGGTCACGCGTTAACGGAATTGCCAATGCTGACAAAGTGATCGGAAACCAACTATTAGTTGCCCCCAACAAAACAGCCCTCGGGTCTTCATCGCAATTAGCATCATAACGATCAAGGTGCGGGTGGCGCCCTCGACAAGCCGGCAAGTTCTCCTTACCCGACTTACCAAAGGCTTGCGCCATATTTCGTTTGGCGTCACAGCCATCGCATTTAATCCAAAGGTTCTCGGTTTGCAACGAAGCCCCACTTTCAAAAAAGCGCAGCCCGGCAGCACAACCAGGTTTACCACCATGCACATAATACCGCCAGGGGAAATCATCTAGATGACCATTGCGACAAGCCAGCAAAAAACGAGCAGGCACAGCATCGGCGTCACGTGCTGGTTTATCACCTTCAGAACCTCGACAGGACTCATGGACAAAACGGGTATTTTCAGGACGAAACCGGCTTTCTTTTACCTTAAATAAACCAGAATCGTATTCTGCTAACATGCCGCATTTAACGCACCGCAACCAGCGAGGGAAGGGCCTAACCGGCACGCCAACACGCGCCTCAGCCGACCAAGGGTCAACCCTATCGGCTTTAACATAGGGTGGCATACGCATGGTTTCTACTTGAGGCCCTAAAACTTTTTGCACAGCGGCTAGCAACCTAGCCTCTACGATCGGAGGGCAGCGATCTTTGTCCCAACGATCAATACCTAATGTGACAACCGATAAACTAGGCATATCAACCAAAGCGCCGGGGCCATAAGTCCACAGCAACTGGGTTGGCCGAACTTCACCTACTGGGGTTATGTTAGAGATATATTTAGCTTTACCACTCATTCCGTATCCCCTTCATTTTTTGTTTTTTTAACCTGAGCTTTCCAGTCGGGCCCTGAGTCAACAATTATGCTGAAATTCATTTGTAACTTCACACCGGGTTCCACTTCTCGCATCGACATCGGGACAGTAAAGCGATCCCACTCTTTGATTCCTGGGGATTTAATAAGCGCCACTTTTGAATCAATATGTTTGCCTCTTTTTTCATAAGCCACTGCTCTACCTGCAACTCCATTCTCCTTCACCCAGTCATCAATGCGCTGTTTAATCGATGCCGCCGCTAGCTGCTGGGCTTCAGCACTTTCAGCCACCATCGACACGCGCTCTGTGATGGCATGTGCAACCTGACTAACAATTGGATCTGTGGTGTTCTTAAGCGATGACGCGCCATCATTGGGATTTAAGTCTTCATCACCCAGGCGCATCAGGCTCAACATTGCCCCTGTTAAACCTCTGTCCATCGCTCGAGGGGAAAATGGTGTGACAGACTGCGCTTCAACATGCTTGTAAAACGTGGCGTGGTAATGCTCGAAGGTCTCGTAGTGTGATAAATCCCGAGGCCTCGCCCAGGTAAGTACCGTGCAAACCAAACCAGGGAAACTTCGACCTACTCGGCTGGTGGCCTGAATATATTCTGCTGTACTTTTAGGCTGGCCATTGACCGCCATCACACCCAAGCGATTAACATCCACACCTACCGATAACATATTGGTCGCAAGCACCACATCAATCGCGCGACTTTCGCCCTCCTCCCAGCGCGTGACGAACTGTTTCTTTTCATCATCAAATTCAGCACGAAATGGCACTTCCAGTTGATCTAAGTACTTGGGTATATCCTGACTCGATACTCGCGAGGTTAGCTCCTTAATATTGTTCACGCTGCGCTGTGCTAACCCAGGGCGATCGACCAAACTCATCTGCACACGATACGAACGTGTCTGTACATCATCTTCCGCTAAGCGCTTCATACCGCCCAATTCACGCAGCGAATTAAAATAGCCCACACTGGTCATATAGGGATCGGCCACTTTACCGAACCGATCAAACAGTGCTTGAGATGACGTTAAAAGTGCTGTGTATAGCCGAATCAATACCGCAGGTCGCGCGCTACCCGGAGAACATACCCCCAAGTAACGACGGCCATATTTTTGCTCAACCGGGCGCTGTACAGAGAAGAAATTGTCTTCAATATCTAAACCATGCGGTGGGAAGATTGCAACGCGCCGATTAAATACCCCACTCATTTGAGCGTCTGCTTTTCTAACGGTGGCGGTTGACGCAATGATTTTGGGTTTAATCGTTTTCCCATCAAGCTGCCAACCTGTTAACTCATCTACAGCTGTTTCATACAAACCTACCATCGTCCCCAAGGGTCCGCTAATTAGGTGAAACTCATCCTGGATAATTAAGTCAGGCGGCCTGATGGGTTTAATCACCTTAGCTTTACTAGCGGCCATTTTCGGTGTCTTGGGGTGATTGCCCGTGCATTCAGCATCAGGCCACAATAAACCATGGCGCTCACATTCAACCGTCGCCTTGCCAAACAACGAGCGTGTTTGTCCACGCCATGCCATCATGGCGAATTTATCAACCGTCGCAATCATCATCGAGGGCGGGCGGTGGTAGATCTCTTCATCCACCACCAGTGCGGGTAACCCGGGATGTGGTAGGTGAGCCGTTTTGGCTTTTGAAAACT
>Ga0307488_10005033_pt1 | contig 10949 bp, 10 predicted proteins | sample SB02metaG_FD_202248 | JGI IMG/M metagenome (GOLD analysis project Ga0307488, IMG submission 202248) | Sea-ice brine microbial communities from Beaufort Sea near Barrow, Alaska, United States - SB 0.2 | ecosystem: Environmental > Aquatic > Marine > Coastal | place: USA: Alaska | collected...
TCTCTATGCTGACGACCTTATTGCAGAGAAAGTTGCAGAGCATGTTTCAGAGTAAGTCGCTGGCTCTATTGGGCGTCGTGCTGGCCCTGGCCGGTATGTTTTTTGCCAACGGCGCCATGGCTTCCGCCGCTGAAAGTGCCAGCCCGACAAATTTGGGTCTCACCGGTAGTTATCTGGGTTTGCTTTGCGTTGCTATTTTTGTGATTGCCTACGGGTTCGTCATGGTGGAGGAGTTTATTCATCTGCCGAAATCCAAGCCGGTGATTCTGGCGGCAGGCCTGATCTGGATTTTGGTGGCCTATATGTCCGCCACCAGCGGCCATGACTACCATGACCTCGAAGCCATCATTGAGCACAACCTGAATGAATATGCCGCACTGTTCCTGTTCCTGCTGGTGGCGATGACTTACATCAACGCCATGACCGAACGTAATGTCTTCGAGGCCATGCGTGCCTGGCTTATCCGCCGGCAGTTCAGCTACCGTAAGTTGTTCTGGATTACTGGCCTGGTTGCTTTTTTCCTGTCGCCTATTGCGGACAACCTGACCACGGCCCTGCTGATGGGTGCGGTGGTACTCTCGGTGGGTTCCGACAGTCCCAAGTTTGTTGCTGTCGCCTGTATCAATATTGTCGTCGCCGCTAATGCCGGTGGCGCTTTCAGCCCTTTTGGCGACATCACAACCTTGATGGTGTGGCAGAGTGGCCATGCTGAGTTTTTCCAGTTCTTTGCCTTGTTTGTGCCAGCCCTGGTGAATTTCCTGGTGCCGGCGATCATCATGAACTTTGCCGTGCCCAACACCCAGCCCCAAGCCGGAGACGGTGTTGATGTGCCGATGAAACGCGGGGCGCTGGTTATTTGCGGTTTGTTTATATGTACCATCGCCACCGCCGTGTCCTTTGAGCAGTTCCTGCATCTGCCGCCTTTTCTGGGCATGATGTTTGGTTTGTCCTATCTGTTCCTGTTCGCCTACTTCATTAAAATGACCTCGCCCAAAGACCATGCGGACTTTAGCCAGTTCAATATCTTCAATAAGGTGGCGCAGGCTGAGTGGGATACATTGTTCTTTTTCTTCGGCGTGATCTTCTGCGTTGGCGGCCTCGGTTTCATTGGTTATCTGGAAATCATGTCCAGCTACTTTTATGTGGGTTGGGGAGCTACCAATGCCAATATCGCCATGGGGCTCATTTCTGCTGTGATCGACAATATTCCGGTGATGTTTGCGATTCTGACCATGAACCCGGATATGAGTCACTATGAGTGGCTGTTGATCACCCTGACCTGCGGTGTCGGTGGCAGCTTGATGTCCATTGGCTCTGCCGCAGGTGTGGCGCTGATGGGTCAGGCAAGTGGTGTGTATACGTTTTTCTCTCACCTGAAATGGAGCTGGGCAATTGCCCTGGGTTATATCGCCAGTATCTATGCCCACTACTTGTTGAATTCAAACATGTAGTCCGACAATGGGGTTTAGTGCTGCCTGGTGGTGGTTCGAGCCTGCAGCTATTGAGGAAAAACCGGGTTCTGCGGAACCCGGTTGCTGTTATGAGATTACTGAAAATTTAAAAAATTGCTGAATAAGGTTAGATGATGAACGACAAGCTGAATATTGCCGTGTTAACCGTGTCTGATACGCGGACACTGGAGACTGACACTTCCGGCCAGTTCCTGTGTGATGCCCTGCTTGAGACAGGCCATCAACTGGCAGATCGCGCTATTGTGATTGACGATCGTTACCAGTTGCGTGCCAAAGTTTCGGCCTGGATTGCCGACCCGGGTGTTGAAGTAGTGTTGCTCACGGGCGGCACGGGGTTTACCGCCCGGGACTCAACGCCTGAATCAATTTTGCCCTTGCTGGACGTCGAAGTGCCGGGTTTTGGCGAGCTGTTCCGGCACCTCTCATATCTTGAAATAGGTACTTCTACGGTGCAGTCGCGGGCCATTGCGGGTATTGCCAACAATACGCTGGTGTTCTGTATGCCCGGTTCCACCGGTGCCTGCCGGACTGCGTGGGAGGGTATCCTCAAGCAACAACTGGATATCAATAACCGCCCTTGTAACTTTGCCGAATTAATTAAGAAAGGATCTCATTAGTGTCTGCCATGACCCCTGTAGATGATGTGGTTGAGGCGTTGCTGGCGCGCGCCATACCCCTGGCCCGTGCCGAACGGCTGGATCTGGCCGAGGCCCTGGGCAAGATATTGGCGGAAGACATCGTTGCCAGTATTGACGTACCAGCCGCCGACAACAGCGCCATGGATGGTTATGCCCTGGATGTCACTGACCCTGCCATGCATGTGGGTGGTCTTTACCGGGTAGGGGATCGCATCGCGGCGGGTTACACCGGCCGGCCACTGACGCCTGGGACCCTGACGCGGATCTTTACCGGTGCGCCGATCCCGGCTGGTGCCAATACAGTGCTTATTCAGGAAAATACGCGCCGTGTTGGTGATCTGGTGGAGATCCTTGAAATGCCAACTCAGGCCGACAATGTCAGGCCCCGGGGCCAGGACATTGACCTGGGGCAGACGGTGTTGAGTATGGGGCGGCGCTTGCAGCCGCAGGATTTGGGCCTTATCGCCTCTGTCGGCGTGGCCAGGGTGGCGGTTTATGAGCCGCTGGTTGTCGGTTTGATGTCCACCGGTGATGAATTGGTAGAGCCTTCTGGCGCCATTGGGCCGGGGCAGATTTATAATTCCAATCACTACACATTATCCGGCCTGATTCGGCGGCTGGGGATGACCGTTATCGATCTTGGGCTGGTAGCGGACAATGCTGATGCCACCCAGCGCGCCTTGTTGCGCGGTGCTGAGGAAGCCGATTGTATTATCAGCAGTGGTGGTGTTTCAGTAGGCGAGGAAGATTACGTCAAGGCTGCCGTTGAGGAGTTGGGAGGGCTGGATTTCTGGCGTATTGCCATCAAGCCTGGCAAGCCGCTGGCATTTGGTAATGTGGCTGGTGTGCCGTTTTTTGGTTTACCAGGTAACCCGGTGTCGAGCTTTGTCACTTTTCTGCTTATTGCTCGCCCCTATCTGTTGAAATTGCAGGGCTGCACAGATACGGCCATGTTCCATGTCTGGGCGCGGGCCAATTTTGATCGTCCGGCGGGTAATCGACGTGAGTATCTGCGGGTGCAGTTGGATGACAATGGCGGGACTGAGCTGGAGGCTACTGTGTACGCCCAGCAGGGTTCCGGCGTTATGTCGTCGGTGAGTTGGGCGAATGGCCTGGCGGAGCAGGAAGTTGACCAGGTGATCAACACGGGCGACTGGTTGAAGGTTTACCCGCTGTCTTGAGCGGGTAGTACAGTCTTGAACGGGTAATACAGTCTTGAACGGGTAATACAGTCTTGAACGGGTAGTACAGTCTTGAACGGCTAGTGCAAGGGGCCTAGATGTCGGCCAGATCTGCGTAGTCTGTCAGGTTGAGGCGTTGCAAGGGGCCTCTGTTGACGATGACGCCAATTTCCACATCAAAAGTATATTGTTTGTTGGCAATAACTTCTGCCGGCATATGTTTGAGCAAAATGGTTTCCAGACTACGGCTGTCGCCACCCAGGCAATAACGGCAGGTGTGGTTAAAATTACCATGGTCATCGTACATCATAAGCAACAGGCGATTAGCGTTCTCGGTGACGCCAGCGCGGCTGTAGATGGCGCGCTTGCTGTCAAATTCTGCTTCAGTCAGCCACAGGCAAAGAGTTGATTCGAGAATTTTGAGACCGTGGCGAGTGGTGATCAGAAAGCGCCAGAGGTCATAGTTGTCTTTTTCTATGAGGCGATAGCTGGTGTCACCCTCGGAGTTTTCGACGAGGCATTTGACAAGCTGGATGGAGTCGATATGGTTCATGTGCCGGGTAGTCCTATAAGTCCACTTAGTCCATTAAATGGTGTCTATCTTGGGATCTTTTTCACTAGGGGTCGAGTTTGGCAGTTTTTAGCCCCGAAAGAACAGGAAAATTTTGTAAATTATTGCTTACATAGCCGGCTCAGGGTTTGCCCCTAAATGTCGCGGAGAAAAAATGCCACTGTTGTTATTTAGTTTTATCTTGTCGATGGTCTGCGGGGCCCTGTTATGGCTGGTGATAGGCAGTCGCCTGCCGCCGGGGGCCGAACAGAAATGGCCGGCGATGAATAATATCGCCTATTATACCCTGGCCTTGCTGGTGCCAGTTTTTCTCATCATTTTCTCTATTTTCTAGTGGGTTGAATATGTCAGTTGAATCTCTGCTGCAATTGCCCGTTGATATCGACGGTATTAAGGGTTTTCTCGATCCACGGGAAGGTCAGGAACTCTATGAGCGCTGTCTGGCAGCGGGGAGCATAGGCCCAACCCTGGAGATTGGCAGTTATTGCGGCAAGTCCACCGTTTACCTGGGCGAAGCTTGCCGGCAGACCGGTCGCAGCCTGTATGCCGTGGACCACCACCGGGGATCGGAGGAACACCAGTTAGGCGAGTTCTACCATGATCCCGAGGTGTTCGATGCTGCCGCGGGCCTGGTGGACACCTTCAGGCTGTTTCGGCAGACCCTGCGGGCAGCTGATCTGGAGCAGGTAGTAGTGCCCCTGGTGGCGGCTACGGCGGTGGTGGCCCGCGACTGGCAGACGCCTCTGGGGATGGTGTTTATTGATGGTGGGCATAGTTTTGCCGCGGCCCAGGCAGATTACGATTGTTGGTCAGTGCATATCAGGCCCGGTGGTATTCTGGCCATTCACGATATTTTTCCGGACCCCAATGAGGGCGGCCAGGCGCCTTACAGTATCTGGCAGCAGGCCCTGGCCTCGGGTCTATTCGAGGATCTCGGAATAGTTCACACGCTGGGTATCCTGCGACGCACGGACCGTTGAAGACTGGCGAAACAAGTGGGCGGCAGGCGTTGCGTTGGACAGCGCATCCGCGGCCAGCAGCACAGCGGCAGCGGTCCAGGTTGGTTTCTCCAGAGGCCACAGGGCCTTGTCCCTGAACACATAGCCGGTCCAATAGGCGCCATCTGTATCACGAAATTCATGTAACCAACTGAACAGCTGGACGGCACGTTGGTATTCGCCAGCCGCAAGCAGGGACATCACCAGTTCGCAGGATTCGGCAACGGTCACCCAGGGTTCATCTGCGACGCAACGACTGCCGAGGCCATCCACGACAAAATGGTCCCAGCGTGATTTCAGGTGTTGCTGGGCCCGCGGACCGCGAATGACGCCGGTCATTACCGGATAAAACCAGTCCATGGCAAAGCGGCTCTTGCTGTCCCAGGTACGGTCAAAAGCTTCGGGATTGTGGCGCAGGGCATTGCCAAGGCGGGTCCGCGCCAGAGCCCATTGAGGCACCTGGATATCGAGGGTTGTGGCGATGTTGAGGGCGCATTCAAAGCTTTTGTAGATACTGCTGCAGCCGGTAATAAGAGAGTCTTCCTGGATACCCTTGGTGGTATCCTCAGCCCAGTAGAACTGGCCATGAGGCCCCTGCAGGCGCAGTACAAACGCCATGGCGCGCTGCACCACGGGCCATATATCCTCAAGAAACTGCCGGTCTTTGGTGATCAGGTAGTGGTGCCAGACCCCGGTGGCGATATAGGCTACAAAGTTGGATTCGGCCCTTGTGCCATCCTCAACCTTGCCATCCTTGTAGGATGCCAACCAGCTGCCGTTTGGCAACTGGTTGTCGCGGAGCCAGTAATAAGCCTGTTTGGCCTCGTCAAAACGGCCGCCAATGCTCAGGCCCATGGCTGACTCGATATGGTCCCAGGGGTCCAGCTTGCCACCTGTAAACCAGGGTATGGCGCCATCGCTGGTCTGGGTGGTGGCGATATAATCTATAGTGTCCTGGAAATAGTCAGCGGGGAAAAAGCCCATGGAGACATAAAGCCGGGTCATCAGCGGACACCCTTAACAAAATACATCACCACGCTCTTACCCATCAGGGGATTCAGGATCCGCTCCAGCCAGCGGGTGCTGGCGGGCTGTTGCATCAGGTCCCACACCAGGAACCGGTGATAGGTGCTTACGACCCTGGCTTCGGTCATCTCGGGCGCGCGCCAGAACAGGCACTTCAGCCACCAGAAGGGGACATGCAGCGCGTGGGCATGGTGGCGGCGGTAAAAGACGAAGTCCAGCTTTTCGATATCGAGGCGCAGGTGGCGGGCGTTAAAAATGCGAATATGGCCGCCCTCCATGGCATGGTAGGCATCACTGAGTTGCCAGCAGACCCATTCCGGGAAAAACCGCGGAACGCTGGCGGCAAATATACCGCCAGGCTTCAGGACCCTGGCAATCTCTGCCAGCACAGCGCGATAGTTGGGGATATGTTCAAGCACCTCGGAACAGATAACCTTGTCGAAACTGTTGTCGGCAAACGGCAGTTGCAGGCCGCTGGCGACGGCAATCAGCAGGCTTTTACTGGTGTTAGATGGTTCTTCGAAGTCCTGGAAGCGCTCTCGGGTTATACCCAGATCCTTGTGGCTCAGGTCAACCCCGACGGACTCAACGTCTTTCAACATGTAAGCGGTGATAGCGTGTCGGCCTTCACCGCAGCCAAGGTCCAGAATGCGGTCCCCGGCTGCAAGTTGCAGGTGGTCGAAGTTGATGGTTTGCATAGACATTATTGGCTTTTGATAATCCTGTGATAAGTGTGGGCCATGCTGGCGGCAGCGACCTTCCAGCTGAATAAACGCAAGATGCGTTGCCTGGCGCGCAAGCCGAGGGCAATGGCCTTATTGGGGTTTTCTAACAGATCCTTAATGGCGTCAGCGATGGCTGGCGCGTCGCGGACCGGCACTAAAATACCATCTTCACCGACGACTTCTGGTAAGGCGCCGCCGGTGGTAGAAACCACGGCAACGCCGCAGGCCATGGCCTCTCCAGCTGGTAAGCCAAAGCCTTCGTAGATAGACGGTACAACAACAATGCTGGCCTGGGCATAGAGGGTCACCAATGCCTCGGTACTAACGCCGGAAACAAATTCTACCCGTGGACCGATAGCCAATTCATCAATCAACCTCTGGCTCTCGCCGTCGGCATTGATTTTGCCCAGCACTACAAGATGGATTGCCGGGTAGTCCACAGCCAGCAAGGCGATGGCCCTGAGCAGATATTGCAGGCCTTTCAGGGGCTGGTCGGCGCTGGCGGTGGCCATGATTCGAAAGGGCACTCTTGGGGTTTGTGGTTGCGGCCGAAAAACCTCGGTATCTATACCGTTGTGCACCACTTCGATGGCCGCAGCATCAATATTGAAAGCGCTGGCGATATCTTGCCGAGACTGCTCCGAGACGGTAACTATATGCTTGAGGCGCGTGACGACCTTTTTTTGCATGCCGAGGAAACCATGCCAGCGCCTGATCAGCAGGCGCAATTTCCAGTCATCGGTATTTGCCAGGGCGATGGCAAGGTCACTGGTAATGGGGTGATGGATGGTGGCCACCAGAGCCGTACCGGTATTTTGCAACTGCAGCAGACCGTAACATAAGGATTGGTTGTCATGGACTATGTCGTAGTCGGGTTTGTGCCGCCGAAAGTACTTCACCAGCCTGCGGCCAAAGGTATAAGGCTCTGGAAAACCGCCGGTCAACATGCTGAACCACTCAAAAAAGTCCGTAAAGGAACCCAGGTGGCGGAGGCGCAATGCGGTGACATGATTGTCTGCCTCATACAGGTTCAAACCCGGCAGTTTGATCAGGTTAACCCCGGGGTCGAGTAGTGGATAAGGTTCGCCGGAGATAACATCAACCTGATGGCCTGCCTGGACCAGTGCCTTGCTCAGGTAACGAATGTAGATACCCTGGCCGCCGCTATAAGGATTGCTGCGATAGCCGAGCAGGCAGATTTTTAATTTGGCGGGGTTGTCAGGAGTGGTAGTGGACAGTTCAGCAGTGGACGGTTCAGTAGTTGACACGGCAATATCGTCAGTGACTGCTGTGCCTGGGGTTGGCTGCCGCTTCGGTGATTGCAGTGCGGCGCTCTGCTGCGTGGCGTTGTTACGCTGTGGCATGCAGATTAACCGGAATGTCGTTGATTGGTTGCGGCGCTCTTGCCGGTACCCGGCTCGAGGTTGACGCTAACGAAAATAATAATAGGGGTGAATTCGAGCATTTAGGGTCGTTAGCAATGGCGAAGCCGCGAAGCCTCGGATTGTACGGTTTTATGCCTTGCTTGACAATTCCGGCGGCCTGCAGGACTGTTGTTCACCAACTCGGCGTCCCCAACCAGGCGTCCCCAACTAGCTGCTGGCGGCTTCCTCGCCGGGTAGGTCAAGATTGCGCCGGCCTTCCTGGCGCTGTTCTTCTGCGGTCATGTCGGCGATTTTGAAGACCGCTTTAGCTTCGATGCGTCTTTCGCTGTCGGTGCGACGCTCCGGGCCGTAAGCGGGTGCCTCATGTTCTTCAGTGAAGACGTTGGCATAAAGGCTGGCAACCCAGGACTGGCCTTCCTGGGTGCGGCGCAGGTAGCGCAGGCCTTCGCCGATAAATGGCGTGACCACATTCCAGAAGAAACCCGGGTAACCGGTGCGCAGGTCCGAAGCATTGGTATAACTCATTTTGGCAGCCTGGCCGGTTTCTTTGAATTCAGCAAACAGTGAGGAAATTTTGCGAATGTATTGCGGGTCGGCCAGTTGCCCGATCAAATCTGCGGCCCGCAAAAGGCCGGGAAAGTCGGCGCTGTCCTGGTGGTCTTCTTCGCTGGGCACGGGAAAACGGGTGCGTTCGATGTTCTTGCAGATGATTTCGGGGTCCAGATTCTCATCGTTACGAAACCGTTCTGTGATGTAAAGCTTCGCGCGATCCACATGGTATGGGGTCAGAAAAGCGTCTGTGGCACCTGCTGGTGGCGCTATAGTGTCGTAGTCAGAGTTGATGGCATAACGACCAGAGCGATCCGCACGACAAATGCCGCGGACATAGCCAACATCATGATTTAACAGAGAAACTACAAAGTGAACCCATTCCCGCGAGGAGACGCTGCCTTCGATCAGGATTTTGCCACGGAGGATTTCTGTGCCGACCATAGTCACCATAATGGTGTGGTTCATGTCGTGATAGGGTGCATCACTATTGGCGATGATTTCCAGTGCGTTGCGGGCATTGGCAACAATAAGTTGGATGTCAGTCTCGTCATTGCCATACATATTAATGTATTTGTTGGCGAGTTCTTCCACGAACGCTTCGATCACTACAAAGGAAGGGCTAAACATAAACCTGTGCCTATGAATTGTTTTTAGATCCTTGTTACCCATTGTGTCGTTTGAATTGCCTGAGTCAAGCCGAATTTTGGCTAAAGGGTACGAATCCAGTGACCGCTGGTACAAGCCTTAAAATTTACCTATCATGACCCAGTTGTTAGATGCCCCTATGGTTCGTTGAATATTAATCATGAAGGGGCGGTGCTAGTGCGAGTACGTCGAAGGAAGGTTGGTACAGATGATTGAACTCAGGCATTTAAAGACTCTGGTAGCCCTGCGGGATACGGGTAGTCTGGTGGAGGCCGCCGAGCGTTTGTTCCTTACCCAGTCGGCGCTGTCGCACCAACTCAAGGATCTGGAAGAGCGGCTTAACTGTGTGCTGTTTATCAGGAAAACCAAGCCGCCGCGCTTCACCAGTGCTGGTCGCCGCTTACTGGCGTTGGCAGATGAGGCGATACCGTTGTTCAGGGCCACAGAGCGCGATATTGCCCGTCTGGCAGGAGGGGAGGCGGGGCGCCTGCATATCTGTATTGAATGCCACAGTTGTTTTCAGTGGCTGATACCGTGTATTGATCGCTATCGCAGTAATTGGCCTGAGGTAGAGCTGGATTTGACCGGTGGCTTTAACTTTGCACCCCTGCCAGCGCTGGTGCGTGGCGACCTGGACCTGGTGATCACCTCCGATCCGGTGGACCTGGCGGGGATCGAATATGTGCCACTATTCAGTTATGAAGCGATGCTTGCCGTCGACAAGCAACATGTTTTGGCCAACAAGGCTTTTGTGGCGCCTGCGGACCTGCAGGACCTGGTGCTGATTACTTATCCGGTGGAGCGTGACCGGCTGGATGTCTTTACCGGCTTTCTTGATCCGGCAGATATTGAGCCGCTGGAAATCAGGACTGCTGAGCTCACTCCTATGATGGTGCAGCTTGTGGCCAGCGGCCGCGGTGTCGCTTGCCTGCCAAGCTGGGCGTTAACAGAATATACAACCAACCAGACCATTCTCGCCAAAAAGATGGGCCAGGCTGGGCTCTGGTCAACACTTTATGCGGCAATCCGGGAAGATCAGAAGGACACGCCTTTTATGGAAGACTTTCTGGCCACGGCGATAGACACCTGTTTCAGCCACCTCATCGGGATACGCCATGTGGTGAAGGGGCAGGTCTGAGGGGCAGGGCTGCAGGGCTGAGGTGCAGGCAAAGAAAAAGCCCCGGGGAATCGTAATTCACCGGGGCTTCGTCACGTATGGAGAGCAATCTCCGAGATAAAGCGGGCTGTTAAGCTTGGTTCATCCCGAAGGCTCTCCGCATAGACTGATTATCGATGGGATCACCTCCTTTTACGTTCAGGGTGCCTATCGGCACATTGGCAGGTCCCCCTGGTTAGAACCACCAATGCGTTAACAGATGACTGTTAATACAAGATGAAGCAGAGCTAGCGCCTCTTGCCAATCACCATGATGGCTGAAAATTTACTCCACTCTGGCATGCCTGTCAAAGGTTGTTGTTGGGCTATTAAGGTAACAGCTAAGGTACCAGCACCTGGGCTGTCCATTGGTCGTCAGCAAAGGTAAACAACTGGCGATCATGAATCCTGTCATCACGATTCAGATCCAGCATTTCAATCCGGCTGGCCACCAGTTGCACACCACCTACATGGATTGGTGCTTGCATATCGTCAATTTTGTAGACCCGCTTCAAGCGTTGTACTTCCTCTACCAGTTGTTCGCGGTTATTCAGTTTGCTGCTCTGGGGGGCCATTTCCTCGTAGACATAGTCCAGATATT
>Ga0307488_10005035_pt1 | contig 10945 bp, 10 predicted proteins | sample SB02metaG_FD_202248 | JGI IMG/M metagenome (GOLD analysis project Ga0307488, IMG submission 202248) | Sea-ice brine microbial communities from Beaufort Sea near Barrow, Alaska, United States - SB 0.2 | ecosystem: Environmental > Aquatic > Marine > Coastal | place: USA: Alaska | collected...
GAATGCTGGTGTCGCAGTAAACGGAGACATACTTATTATCAGTTCATCTAACTTTTCTATCGGGCATAACAAGGCTGTTATCACTCTCTGTATTATTGTTCTGATAGGGTTTCATGCCAATATTCACGCACAAAACGATCTCGCTCCTGCGCCGGTGCAACCCATTGAAAAAGTTGCGCCATTAAATAACCCTGTAAGCAAAAAAGCTAAAAAGCGGTTACTGCCAAGAATAGAACTAAGCTCCTGTGCATTTACTCAGCAGTTTGATAAGTATCATGCAGACTGCGGAACGCTATTTGTTAAAGAAGAGCCTAGTGAGCTGCAATCAACAAAAAGCAATCCTCGCGTCGTGACGATCCCTATTATAATTTTTCAGCCTGCAGGCGAAGTTACCGGTGATCCCGTCATCATCACTGGTGGCGGAGGCCCGGGCAGTTCAATTTATATTATGGATGATTTTGATGGCGACCCGTCCATGTATTATTCCGGCGTTGAAATGAGCACATTACAAAATGGCCGTCCTTTGATATTGATGGAAATGCGCGGCTCGGGTTTGTCTATGGCAAACTTAGATTGCCCTGCGATAAGCGATTTAGAAATTGAGCTCTTAACCACATACCCTTACAAAGCAGATAATAGAAAGGTTACCAGCACGCTTACTCGCTGTGCTAATAGAAAAAAGTGGTTGGGTGTAGATGCTAATTTTTATAATACCGATTATGCAATCAAGGATATTGATACCCTGCGGGAATTACTAGGGTTTGAAAAATGGCACTTACTTGGAATTTCACACGGAACCAGAATATCTTTGCGTTATGCTCAGCGATACCCGCAACACACCGCTTCGCTGATACTCGACAGCATCTACCCATTTGAAGTAGATTCGTATGCTGATATGCCAGAACACAGCGCAAGAGTTTTTACTCAACCGTTTATATTATGTGATGCGGATCCAACGTGTCGACTCGAAAACGGACAAGCTTCCGTGACGTTATTTGAACATTTTATGGCAGAAATTAAGCAAAACCCGCCCACGTTAGACATCGAGTATGATGATGAAAACTGGACCACCGGCCAAAAGACACTAAAGATATCACCTGAGTTAGTGGCTTACGTCCTATTCAATAGCAGCTACGACAGTGATGCAATTCTATCCTTTGCGCAGATTATCAAAGATGCCCTCAATAAAGATTATACAGCACTGAGTAAGTTGATTGGCGAGACTATCGACTTGCAAAATTATACCTGGTTTTCAGAAGGCGCATATTCAAGTTACGCTTGCTACGAAGAAATTCCTTTTTCGAATTTCGAACTCGCTATCGAAAATGCTAAAAAGTATAAATCGATTTATTGGGACGACTTGCCCGCCATTCTTCTTGACCGTCAGCTTTGTGAAATCTGGAAAATAAGACCCGCTGATAAGAACATCAAAATCTTCGAACACAGTCAATTGACTGTCCCTGTATTGATACTTGCTGGTGACCTCGACCCATTTACACCAAGCATATGGGCGGTCGATTTCCATGCCAAGCTGCCGCGGCGAAACAAAACGCAACACTTGCGAATTTGGCCGTTAAAAGCGCATAATTTAGTATACGACGATAAATGTGTAGAGACCGTTATAGCATCGTTTTTAAATGATCCCGAGCAAACTATTGATAATGATTGCGCAGTAAATGGTAGGTGATTTTCACGCATCAATCTAATGGGTAAATTAATATTTATCTTGATAACCTAGTAATCGAATTACTTATTTACTATATTCGTTACGTAACAATTTTAGCTTTATAAGGATATAAATGAAAAATCATGTTCACAAAATAAAATTTTCTTTAATTATTGCTTTGGGTTTGGTGCTGACCTCTGGTTGCACCTCTTCAACCAAGCAAACCGTTAATGCAAGTCAAAACAATCAAGCAGCCATTAGCCCAACCATTGCAGCAGCGCCCGCAATGGGGTTAAAGCGCAAAGTAGCTATCGCACGATTTACCGATGAAACAAAAAATAGTAATAGCATTTTTGTTGATAAAAGTTTCGACAATATTGGTAAACAAGCGGCTGATATATTGAGCGCTCGCCTAAGTAATTCAGGTCAATTCATCATGCTTGAAAGAGACGACCTAGATAAAGTCAAAAGTGAACAGGCTATTGAAGGTGTCGCATCACAAATAGTGGGGGCCGATTTTCTTATTGTCGGTTCAATCAGTGAGTTTGGTCGTAAAACAACCAGTGAAACTGGCATATTTAGTCGTAACAAAATTCAACAGGCTATTGCGACTGTTAACGTGAGGCTCATTGACACAACTACCGGCCAAATTGTTTTTTCTGAGGAAGGTAGTGGCGAAGCCCGCGCTGAAGCGAATACAACACTGGGTGTTGGCGAGCGAGCGGCGTTTGATTCCACATTGAACGACAAAGCTATCTCTGCCGCTATTTCAAAAGTAGTCAGCGACTTAATGGAAAACTTGCTGAACTCCCCCTGGAAAGCCTATTTGATTGCTGAACAAGACGGTCAATACATAATGACCGGTGGTGCTTCACAGGGGATCGCTGCCGGCGACAAATTTACAATCTTGCAAAAAGGTAAAAAAATCAAAAATCCACAAACTGGATTCATGATTGAATTGGCTGGTAAGAAGATTGCAACAGCAACCGTCGTTCTGTTAAGCGGTGCTGGCAACAACGAAATATCGATTGTTTCACTCGATACACCGTTGCCCGCACAAATTGAATTAGCTCAATTAGTTGTTATGGAAAAGGAGTAAGAAATGAGTAGATCAAACTCGTTAAAAGGGATTATTTTTGTATTATTTAGTTTTTTACTGCTCGGGTGCACATCCTCATATGAGTCAGTAACTCAAGTTGATGACACCAAAGCATTCGTATTACTGACCGGTGATTTTGAAGATGCGTCACTACAAATCAATACAAATTCACCTATCACGCTGTCAGACAACATTGAAACTTTTATACTAGATGGTAATAAGGTAGCAAAATTTGAAGTCACCGCGGGCACGAATACGATAAAAGTATATAAAAATGGAACATTAGTGGTAAACCGCAAACTATATGTGACCAACGGAAACTCAATTGAGGTAAATGTTAAATGAAAATTAAAGGACTAATAATCATTAGCGCGGTGGTTTTATTATCTGCATGCAACACCACTCAAGGTGGCCTGTATTGGGGCAGTTATTCTGACACTTTATACAACTATAAAAAAGAACCCGGAGACCAATCACGTCAGCAGCATGTTAAATCACTGAATGACATTATTGCGACTAGCGATAAGAAAGGTATTCGAGTTCCTCCTGGTGTGTTGATCGAATTAGCCATCATGCAAATTGAAAGCGGCAGTCCGGAAAATGCAAATTCACTGTTAGATAGAGAATTGTCACTTTACCCCGAATCAAAGACACTTGTGCTTGAATTGAAAAAAAGAAATGGGGCTTAGGAAATGACTAATATACTCAAAAAAATAAAGCTAGTTTCCTTGCTAGTTATCATGGCTTTTGTCCTAAGCGGCTGTGCTTCATCTTTTATTACTAAAGAAGAAGCATTTCCAAAAATGTACCAAGCTAAACCTATTGCTATCTTAGTGGTGCCCGCAGTTAACAATACAACGGCTGCTGAAGCAACTGAGTATTATGCAACCACTATTGCTGAGCCTCTCACTCGCATGGGCTACTACGTGCTACCTATCGAAGTAACTAATAGACTGATCCAAGAACAAGGTATTGTTGATGGCGCCCAACTGGCTAACGTCGATACCGGCTTGTTTAAAACGATGTACGGTGCTGATGCTGTTATGTTTGTCAACATTAACCAGTGGGATACCTCTTATTTTGTGATTGGAGGCAATGTTACGGTAGGTATATCGTATGAATTGGTTTCAACCACGAGCAAAGAAGTACTTTGGCAATATGCCGATACCATTGTCGTTGATACCGGCGGTGACTCTGGTGGCGGTATCATTGGTGCTATTATTTCAACGGCAATCAATACGGCCTTCACTGACTATGTGCCGTTAGCGAAAAGGGTTAACTACACTGCGCTTTCGACTATCCCTTTTGGTGGATATCATGAGAAAACTGGAACCGATCAAAAAGCGCAGGCCGTTAATAAAAACAAAGCGAATGTTGTTAACTCGGGTAATTGAGCCTCATAGAAATACAAGTAAAAATGGCTAGTTTGTATTTTAATGTAGCCCAACATCGCTTGTATTAAACCCGTTTGGCTATGCTTTAAATTGAAAATACTGCCCCAAGTTCAATCGATAACTGGGGCTTTTTTATATTCTCCTCTTGCCACTTCCTCAACCTCATTGAGAAAAGCAGGTTTATTGCCGGTCATCTCCCAAGTACCCAACGTAATCGGAATACCGCCGATGCTGTTTAGTTGGTCAAAGAATGATTTTAGAACGAAAGTTCGGCCCTGCTCTTCATCAAGTTTAGCTTTTTGCGCTATCGCACTATCCAGTAAAGCTTTGCCCGTAACGTAACTTGTCCCATAACCGGGTTGACGTAAATAAAGATGTTGCTCAAAGATAAGTAAATCAGGTTCTGTCTTCATCCATCCTCTGGGCGTGTAATTCATATGAATTTCACCGGCTTGTTCCATCGTCATTTGGTTTGCATGAGCATACAAAGACCCAAGACCTCTAGCGGCCCTCTGAGCAAGCATGATCCAAACAATTTCTCGGGCTCGAGGATTGTGATCGTAAAGACCCGCATGCATAAATATTTCTTCAACAGCCGTGGCAGTGCCTTCGTTACGACTATCAAAAATATTATACAAAAGTGCGTTCTTTCTAATGCTTCTGGGGTTGGGATCGTTCTCCATTATCGCTAGCTCAAACCAATGGTAAAAATGCGAATATAAAGGCGTGGGATCAAGATGAGTGCCGATGTAAAAAAAGTGACGAGTTGCTTCTGGTTCAAACTTACCTAATCTTTCATACAGCGCCGGTTTAAAATAATCAGCAACAGTTACAATATTTTTTTCATCCAAAAAAGAAAGAAAAAATTCAGCCGACCGTTCCGCCAACAAGTTATATTCTTCTGCATTTTTAACCGATACTAATGCTGGTAATCCGATATTGCGTTGTTCTTCTAACTTTAATGACGACCAAGCTCTGTCGAGTTCTCGACGCAGTAACCTTTCTTCGTCCTGCCAAGTCATAGACAGTAAATGCACGTGTTTTTGATACCAACTATACTGTTCAATTCCAAGCCCTGAAGGCCCGGTTTTGCTTGCGCTTTGCTGTTGCAACCACGCCACAAATTGGCCCGTAGATTGTATCGCTTGTTGGTGTATTTTTATTAGCGTTGCATTTTTAGTTGTTTCAATTTGTTGCGTAATGTCGATTAAGTTCTGTTGCTGCATCTGAATATCACGAATACCTGCTATCCATAGCTCTCTGGCGTTGCCAGTTAAATTCTCTTTAGCTTGGATATGAAAAGGTTTTATGCGAGACAAATCATTAGTTAGCCTACTCTGCTCGCTTGCACTAATTGGGAATGAGTAGCTCCATAGCTCAGTGAGATAATGAGGGCTTGGCCCTTCATGCGCTGGAACATCACTTTTGTATGTCCACACCTGCTTGTAAAACGCAGGATCTCTTTGCCAAGGCTTCAATACGCTCTCATTAAATTCATAACCGTTCAGTTCTGCCAGCATCACAAACCAATCGACCTGCTGGGCAACTGTCCATTGTGACTTATCAAATGCTAACAATTGAGTTCTAAAATCTGCCCATTTGGTATGACGTTTTTCAAAGGTTTTTTCGCGATAATCAGGCGCCAGTTTATGCAAAGGAGCAACCTCGAAGGCGCGCCACTGAGTAAACAGAGTTTCTAATTGGCTAAAATCTGACGACGACTTTGCGCCAAAAGAGAGAAATAACAGTGCTATCGCAATATAGGTGGTTTTCATTTTTATATCCCTGTATGAAGTGCTGATAATATAGCAGAACATTTGCTGATCAATCTATCTGTCATATTCTGAAGTTGCAGTTTTGGCGCTAAAGCGCTATTTACCGCGACGTTGAAGTGAGCATATATTTATATTGAACCTCAGTTTCCATGTTTCCCCAACATAACAAACACATCCACATTACAGCAGACTTACCCTGCCGATTTAACATAACAATGCCCTCCTTGCAGCACTAAAACCAAAAGTATCAACGCCTGTTGAATAGATAAGGCACATCGTTTATTGTTGCTATATTGTACACAAATAGGTAAGCACCTGTTTGATGACACGCTAACGACTTATTTATGAGTAAAAAAATATGCCAACGAAAAGCCGAGAGCTTCACAACCATCATTTTGATTCCACAATTTGGAATGATGTTAACTTTAGAGATGATGATATTATTATATCAACTTATGCAAAGTCGGGAACAACGTGGGTTCAGCAAATTGTTTCGCAACTCATATTCAATGGAAAAGAAGGGATGGAAGTGGCGGAAATGTCACCTTGGGTAGATTTACGTGTGCCACCCAAAGAAGTCAAACTGCCCATTTTAGAAGCACAGACTCATCGACGATTTATGAAAACGCATCTTCCTGTTGATGCATTAGTCTTTTCTGATAAAGCCAAGTACATCTATATTGGTCGCGATGGGCGTGATGTTTTGTGGAGTTTATACAATCACCACCTGACCGCTAATAATGGCTGGTACGAGGCGTTAAATGAGACGCCAGGGAGAGTAGGACCGCCAATTCTGCCGCCAGCCCCATCCATAATCGAGTATTACCATGACTGGCTAAATAAAGACGGCTATCCTATGTGGCCGTTTTGGGAAAACGTGCGCTCTTGGTGGGAAGTAAGAAATTTACCCAATGTATTGTTTGTGCACTTTGAAAACCTTAAAAGAGATATGCCAAGCGAAATCAGACGCATTGCTAAATTTATTGACACTCCGATTGATGAAGATAAGTGGGAGTCAATACTCAAACAATGTAGTTTCGATTATATGAAAGAAAATGCCGCAAAAAGTGTGCCTTTGGGCGGTGCTTTTTGGGATGGTGGGGCGCAGTCTTTCATTCATAAAGGAACTAATGGCCGCTGGCGAGATGTCCTCAGCACAGAAGACGTCTCCAAATATGAATGCCGGGTTGATGAAGAACTCGATCCGCAATGCGCTCATTGGTTAGCAACAGGTCAGTCATAAAGTACTAAGCTTAAATCGATATTTGTCAGATCCCGAATATTAATCAGAGTCAGGCGAGTATCGCTCTTTAAGCTTAGTCACACGTTCGCGCAAGTCGTCAGCTTTAACATCTTTCGCTGAAACTGGCTCACCTACCGACACTGAAACTAATGACCATCTAAGGCGAGGTAAGCGCCACTTAGTCTTGCGACTAAACATGCTGCCCCATAAGCCACCTAAGTGAACAGGAATGACTGGCACGGGCGAACGCTCAATGATTTTTTCAATACCTCTGCGAAATGTGTCAATCACACCATCATCTGATAGTTTACCTTCAGGAAAAATACCCACTAATTCGCCTTTTTCAAGCGCTTTAGCAACCTCATCAAACGCTTTTTTAAACGCTTTTGGATTGGCTTTTTCACCATCAATAGGAATAGCTTTTGCCATTTTGAATAACCAATGTAAGGCAAGGGAATGGTAAATAGGCGCAAACACAACGAAACGGATCGGCCTTGGGGACGCGGCTAATATAAACATCCAGTCAACAAAACTCACGTGATTACTAACAACCACTGCAGGACCTTCATCCGGAATGTTTTTTTCACCATTAGAGTGCACTCTATACATGCAAATTGCGAGTATATAAATAATAAAACGAAGGAAAAATTCAGGTACTTTGGTATAAATATAAATTGAAATGAGTAAGTTTAAAGCCGCCACTAATAATAGTAATTGAGGAATACTCCACTCAAAAACTGACAACGTAACAATACTTAAAACGGCACTTCCCACCATGAATAATGCATTTAATACATTGTTTGCCGCAATAACTCTGGAGCGGCTATTTTCGGTTGTACGCTGCTGAATTAGCGCATATAACGGCACCGTATAAAAACCGGCGGCGATACCAATGGCTCCCATCCACACTAAATGCCAAAGCATGTCGCCAGTGTCTAATACTTGGCTCAAGGTAAGTAGCACTTCAGTTGGCTCGTTATATGCGGTAATGGCCGGTTCTTGACTTAGTAAATACAAAAATAGGGTGATAAGAATGGCACCAAAAGGCACAATACCTAATTCAATTCTTGAGCGCGATAGCTTCTCACAAAGTAAAGAGCCGATAGCAATGCTCAGCGAAAATACGACCAAGGCACTGGTTACTACTAGTTCGTCGCCACCCATAACGTGTTTGACGTAGTTTGGCAGCGAGGTCAGAATAATAGCGCCAATGAGCCAGAACCAGCTGATACCAATAACTGACTTTCCAACAGATTCCACCTGCACATTTAGCGCTTCAAAGACATTTTTTGTGGAGGAAAAAATGTTGAAGCTAAATCGCAAGCTTGGATCGTTAGGCGCACTAACGGGAATAAATCGACTACAAATATAACCAACCGCCGCTAGGCATAAAATGGCAATGCTGATATAGACAGGACCCGCTTCTTGGGTAATGTAATAAGTGCCAAATATAGTGCCTAACAAAATAGCCACGAAGGTACCTGACTCCACCAAACCGTTGGCCTTGGTAAGTTCATTGCGGGCGACATGTTGCGGTAAAATAGAATACTTTAGAGGACCAAAAAATGTGCTTTGCAAGCCCATAAAAAAGACCGTTACAAGCATTAACCACACTAATTGAGTCATGATAGAAATAGCACCAATAAGCATAATTGGCATTTCGCAGAACTTCACAATCCGAATGAGTTTCGATTTTTCAGTCTTCTCTGCCAATTGACCTGCCATACCCGAAAACAGAAAAAACGGCAGTATAAAAAGACCTGCTGCCAAATTGGAATAGAGTGCACCGTCGGCTACCGTTGCTGCTTGAAATATGAGTAGCAACAACACTGATTGTTTGTAAACGTTATCATTCAATGCAGAGAAAAACTGCGTAATAAACAAGGGCAGAAAACGCTTACTGCTAAGCAATCCGCCTTCAAACTGATCAGCTATAGACTGTTTATTCCGTGCTGAAGGCTCTTTATCCTGCGGTATATTCTCTTGCATAGAATTCCGTTCTAAATGAGTATCAAATGATCGTTAATAGTAACTATTACACATTAAGTTGCTTAAATACGGCCTAACTTTTTACCAGTGCTTTTACTGCTTTGAGAGCGTCTACTGAAAATCCATCAGCATAAAAATATAACACTTTACCATCAGTATCTAATAGCATAACGCGTGCATTATTGGGGCGTTGATTACCGGTATAACGCTGCACTTTGTCGCCGTCAGCATAAACTGTTACTACGCCTTTCCAGAGTTGTTTAGGTATGCCTTTACGCATGCCTCCATCGATAAAGGTTTTGAACATTCTTGGCAACATGCCTGCAATCGTTGGTATTTCATAAACCGCCACTTGCGTTTCCGTCATATCCAAGCCAATTAACCATCGGTCAATATCAAACTGAGAATCTTGAACATAACCAAATAATAAGAGTGTTTGCTCGCCCGCAAAATCCTTAGGCATAACAATAATATCTCCATCTAAACTCTCACCAGACGCTTCAATCATGGTCTCACCAATCTTCACTTGGCTTGGATAATCGTAACTAGCGCAACCTCCCAAAAATAAAGAGACAACAAACAGACTCAATAAACGCTTTATCGATAACATGACTTTTCCTATTGGTTAATGCTGAGTAAATGATAGTAAACAATCTACAAGGACCTTTACTATAGGTGTGCACCTCATTAAATAAAAGTTTATTTATGTAAGTATTTCAATTTGTGGATATTTTGACTACCTTATTGCAACGACGTGTTATTTTTTACAAACTTGAAACGCAAGAATAATTATAAGGCAAGCATTAAGACACTGCTAGCTTCGTAACATCCACTATAAATATAGGTATAAAAAAATGGCGAAAGGCACTCATCAGTACCAAGACGATCCGCGCAATCAAACCATCTTAATCAATATCAATGATGAGCTTTTCCCTAGAGCAGACGCCAAAATATCAGTTTTCGACAGTGGCTTTATTTTAGGTGACGGTGTTTGGGAAGGTATTAGGCTGCATAAAGGTTACCTTGCCTTTATTGAACAACACATGCGTCGCTTATACGATGGCGCTAAAGCCCTCGACATGGATATTGGTGTTAGTAAAGAAGCCTTAGTTAAACGTATTTACGAGACCTGTGACGCCAATGATATGCATGATGGCGTGCACGTTCGTTTAATGGTTACGCGAGGGATAAAGGCCACACCTTATCAAGACCCACGAGTTACGATTTCACCGGCTACCATCGTTATTATTGCTGAACATAAGAAAGCCTTAGCACTCGCAGAAGGAGACGGTGTTAGGTTATTCACTTCTCATGTGAGACGAGGCTATCCTGACGTACAAGACCCAAAACTTAATACACATTCCAAACTCAACTGTATTTTTGCCTGTATTCAAGCAGCTAAAGCGCAAGTAGATGAAGCCTTAATGCTCGACCCCCATGGCTTTGTCGCCACCTGCAATTCTACTCATTTCTTTATTGTGCGTGATGGTGAAGTGTGGACCTCTAGTGGTGATTTTTGCCTCGATGGAATAACCCGCAGAAACGTGATCAACGTTTGTAAAAATAATGGCGTGCCCGTATATGAAAAAAACTTCACACTAGCCGACGTATATGCAGCTGATGAGGCATTTATTACGGGTACATTCGCTGGCTTAACTCCGGTATCAGAGGTAGACGGCCGAAAAATTGGTGAGGGCTCGCATACCGTGACCAAACACCTTGAAAAGCTTTACGTCAATCTAATTGAGCAACACCATGCAGCGCAGAGCTGCTAGAGCT
>Ga0307488_10005036_pt1 | contig 10944 bp, 11 predicted proteins | sample SB02metaG_FD_202248 | JGI IMG/M metagenome (GOLD analysis project Ga0307488, IMG submission 202248) | Sea-ice brine microbial communities from Beaufort Sea near Barrow, Alaska, United States - SB 0.2 | ecosystem: Environmental > Aquatic > Marine > Coastal | place: USA: Alaska | collected...
ATCAAGGTTTTGCCGGTGTTGCCAACATCTTTGCGACTCTAGCGGCGGTTCCTTGTCGGCAACCTATAAATCCAGTTATAAAATACGACAATGCATAGAATATATCCCTAATATGAATAGGGTTATACGGATTTTCAGAAGATCCGCTCACTGCAGGCAATGAGCCAGGTGTAGGTTTAAAATATAAATATAAATATAAATATAAAACACCAACCTTATTAATGAAGACCTTCTTATTATAGTTTTAGCCTGACACGCCAATTTCACGAGTCCCTTTGCCTGCAGAACCGCTAAAGAGCTGTGGTACACCACCGAAGCAGCGTCATGCGGTGTGATTCTTCTCGTAATCCAAGACATTCTCCACTCGTTTTTCATGCTCGGAAGGGCTTATAGATATGGCAGCAGCAAACCCCACCGCGATAACACAGATCAGGCCTCGACCTTTAACGCTCGGCCACGTCAATGAAATGAAACTTGGCGCGGTGCTGGTATTGCAGGGTCTTGTCTCCCAAGAGCAGCTTCAGCAAGCCCTAGCGCTGCAACAGCAAAGCGGTGAAAAACTCGTGGATCTGCTGGTTAAAACTGGCGTCATCGATGATGGTCTGTTGCAGCCTATAGTGGCGCGAAAATTACACATTCCGTTTATCGAGATCGAAAGTCTTCCCTTTCGCGAGGATCTGGTGGCGCTTTTGCCCGAGGCGGTGGCTCGACGGTTACCTGCTTTAGTACTCGACGACAAGCACGATACGTTACTGGTGGCTGTAGCCGAACCGCTGGATTTGTCGGTCGTTGATGAGTTGAACTCGCTACTCGAGGGATCGATTACCATCGCCGAAGTGCCCGGAGATGAATTGGCATCGGTATTTGATCGGGTATTTTTGGAAAAAGATACGGTCAATGAGCATACAGAACATGCCCAGGCGTTGGCGGAAGATCTCAGCACTGAGGTTGAGGTCAACTTTGATGAATTGACATCGACCCTCGGTTTGGAAGGTACGGCTGTGGCGCGTTTGCTGCTGTCTCTGTTTGAATCCGCCGTGCGTATGGGTGCCTCAGATGTACATATCGAGCCCCAGGAAGCCGGCTTGCAGATTCGCGTGCGCATGGATGGCGTGCTGCAAGTTCAGATGCTTGCAGACAACCGCAGCGGGGGTGCGCTGACCCAGCGCCTCAAATTAATGGCCGGACTTGATATCTCTGAAAAACGCCTACCTCAGGATGGCAGTTTCAGGGTGCGGCTCAATGAACACATCATCGATGTGCGTCTCTCCACCCTGCCCACTATTTACGGCCAGTCGGTGGTGATGCGTCTTCTCAATCAGGATTTAGGTATCCGCGGCTTAGATGACCTGGGTATGCCAGAAGTCATGCTCAAACGCTTCCGCGACGTATTGTCGCGGCATTTGGGACTGGTGTTAGTTACCGGACCTACGGGATCGGGTAAGAGCACTACGCTGCACGCGGCGTTACTTGAAATTAATAACGTAGGCCTGAAAATAATCAGCGTTGAAGATCCGGTGGAATACCGAGTGCCAGGCATTACCCAAGTTCAGGTCAATGACAAGATCGACCTGACGTTTGCCCGCGCCTTGCGTTCTATTTTGCGACAAGATCCCGATATTCTTTTGGTGGGTGAAATACGTGACGATGAAACCGCAGAAATTTGCTTGCGCTCGGCCATGACCGGGCACTTGGTGTTATCCACCCTGCACACACGCGATGCTATTAGTACGCCTTTTCGCCTACTCGATATGGCGGCACAGCCTTTTATGGTGGCGACATCGTTGCAGGCCGTTATAGCCCAGCGGTTGGTGCGTCTCAATTGCGTCAAATGCATTGAGCCTCAGTCTCCCACCGTCCAGGAAGAGGCCTGGTTAAAGTCAATGCTCAAGTCAGGGGATTCTCTGTCCCCGCTGCATGGCCGCGGTTGCATGTCATGTAACGGTAGCGGTTATAGCGGTCGGCAAGGAGTTTATGAATGGCTTGAAATGGATGCGGCTCTGGTCTTGGCCGCGTCTCGTTCGGATCCTACCGCCTTTATGGCGGCTGCGAGCGCACGCATGGACGGGCACACTCTGGCTAATCACGCGCTGGAGCTTGTCCGGCAAGGACGTACCTCTCTGGCCGAGGCACTGCGGGTTGGCTTTGATGTGGGCCAAGGAGCTTGATTCCCGTGATTGCTTATAGCTGGCGTGCGCGCAATGACCTCGGTGAAATGGTCGAGGGTCAGCTTGAAGCTGTGAGCGAAGGCGAGGTGGTTGACCAATTGATGGCGATGGGCATGGTGCCCGTGCGGATTTCCAGTGCAGCAGAGCCGGCCGAGAATAACGCAGAAATGTGGTTAGCCCGCGCAGGAAGCTGGCTAGGCCGTGTGGACCAGTGGGTGCAGCGAGTGAGCCGAAAACCGATTATGGTGGAGGATATTCTGCTGTTCTCGCGGCAGATGTACACCCTCAGTAAGGCAGGTGTACCCATACTAAAGGCACTTAAGGGCCTGCAATCCTCAGTCACTAAGCCCGCTATGGTGGATGTGCTCAATGATATGTGCCTCAGTCTAGAGAAGGGGCGTAATTTTTCGACAGCAATGGAATCTCACACTAACGTGTTTGGTGCCTTTTACATTTCGATGATCAAAAGTGGTGAAATGACTGGCAGGCTCACTGAGGTGTTTTTGCGTATGAATGAACACGTCGCGTTTGACCATGATGTGAGAGAGCGTATCAAGCAGGCTATACGCTACCCTATCTATGTCGTGGTCGCCATTCTAGCCGCCCTGGTAGTTATCAACATCTTCGTGATGCCGGCTTTCTCTAACGTATATGCCGGGCTTGAAGCCGACCTGCCGACCATCACTCGGGGATTGCTGGCTTTCTCAGAAGTGATGGTGAGATGGTGGCCCCTATTACTTAGCGTCTGTGTCGTTCTGACACTGGCAATCAAAGGTGTCTTGCGCACACCTGTCGGCTGCTACTATTGGGATGCGATTAAAATCAGGCTCCCCGTAGTCGGCGATATCATCCTCAAGGCCACGCTGGCACGCTTTTCACACGGCTTAGCCCTGACCAGTCAAAGCGGGGTACCGTTAGTCCCCTCGCTCACTGTGGTTGCAGCAACTGTCAACAACACGTTTATTGGCCGTCGTATTAAACGAATGCGCCGCGGAATTGAGCGCGGCCAGAGCATAGCGTTTTCCGCTGCCGCTACAGGTGTCTTTGAGCCTGTGGCGCTGCAGATGATTACAGTGGGTGAGGAGGCTGGCGAACTCGACGACATGCTGGTTGAAATTGCTGATATGTACGAGCGTGAAACCGACTATCGTATTAAGGGTTTGTCGGCGGCCATTGAACCTATTTTAATTTCATTTATCGGTGTGATGGTGCTGCTGCTGGCGCTTGGCGTCTATTTGCCAATGTGGGATCTGGGCGGCGCAATGTAGTGTTCTGCGGGGCGAGGTAAACATTTAATAGACTTAAGTTTAGCCGCATAAAAAGGTGTATTTAATGGGCTGCAGTGCAGTCAATTAAGTTGATGGGTATTTTGCAAGGCTATTTTTTTGGTTGTAAAAAATGTTGCGAAAAATGGTATTTATATTAGTTTGAATAATAATGTATTTTTTTTATAAAGAAAATATTCCAACATTTTTAAATAGACTTGTATTCAAGGCTATCTAAAAATTAAGTATTATTTATTAAAATAGTAATTCTATGCATTAATGATAATTTCTTTATGTTTCACTGAGCTAGTGAGAGGGATTTGGATTCAAATTTTTCCTAAGAATAATTATTTACTTTGGAGTTAGTATGAAAAATTTAATAAGCAGTAAAAAAGGACAGCGCGGTTTTACGTTAGTTGAGTTAGTGGTTGTGGTCGCAGTCGTGGGTGTTTTAGCTGCAGTTGCAACTCCGAAGTTTATGGGTGTAGGTGATGATGCTAGGATTGCAGCGCTGGAAGGAGTAGCCGACGCGCTGACTGCGGCATCTGCCACCAATTACTCACAACGTGAGGCTGGTGGGGTGGCTGTAACCAGGGTTGTCGACAGCGATGCAGCGGGAAAAGCCACGGAAGCAGCACACAATGCGGCTTGGATTACGGGTGGCACCAGCGACGATGATGCTGCCAACTTACTTTTAGACATCATGAAAGATGAGAATGTGGCCGTGGGCATTGCCGTTGATAATTGTGATGATGTTGCAGCGTCGTTAGAAGGTGGTGTAGTGCCTGATGGATATACGGTTTCGGCCGCAGTATTAGCAGTCGGTGGAAATCAGGAATGCACACTAAGCACAACTGATATGCCGGTTAAAACGCACACTTTTCTGGCTTATGCGACACCAGCTGTTTAAAGCTGGTAAAGAATGGTTTTGCTGCTCGTTAAATCCGGAATTTTCACACTACCGATCATTTGATTGGTACGGTACCGGGTTCCTTGCGAGCAGTCATCTGTGCCTGAATACGCGAGGGCTTCATCACGAAGCCCTCGCGTTTTTGTATCCGCCTGAAGTCAATTTTTGTAACGAGACGTCTGGGCGGGTTTTGCTCGCCTGAGGAGAGGCTAACGTGATACTTTTACCCATCAGCCGACAATCCTACCAGCGTGGCTTTACCCTGATCGAGCTGATTCTGGTGATCGTGCTGCTGGGTGTCTTGGCCGTTTTTATCACCCCCGTTTCTCTTAGCAACAGCGTTTTTTACGCGCGAGGGTTTCACGATGAAACTCTGGCACTGCTGCGCTTTGCGCAGAAGTCAGCGATTGCCCAGCGGCGTACGGTCTGCGTGGAGTTTTCAGGTGTTCTTGGTGCAACACTGGGGATTGCCGACAGCGCGGCCGCAACCACTTGCAGTATCGACCTGCAGGGCCCCTATGACGTCAATAGTGCAACTGTAGCCATCAACGCCCGCTCCTCTGTCGTCTACAGTGCCACACCCAGTGATTTCAATTTTGACGGGCTCGGCCAGCCAGTGGATGAGCAGGGCGCTCTGGTGCCCAGCAAAACTATTCAGGTTGTCAATGCCTCCAAAACCATTACGGTGGAAATGATCACGGGTTATGTCCATGACTAGGGCCGCGCAACGTGGCGCCATGCTGATCGAGCTAATCCTCTGTATTGTCGTGGTAAGCGCCGGGCTGGCCGGCATCCTGTCGGTGATGAACGTTGCGGCTAAATCCAGTACCGAGCCGATGGTTCGCAAGCAGGCGGTGGTGCTGGCTGAGTCGATTCTGGAGGAGGTTCTGCAAAAGGAATATGCCGATACGGATCCAGGTGGCGTGCCAGGCAACGAGACGACGCGGGCCACCATGGATGATGTGGATGACTATCATGGGAAAACGGAGGCTATTTTCACGGATTGGCCCGCGGGATTAAGTGATTATCAGGTCGCAATTCGTGTTGCGACGGCCGATTTGGACGGGGCCAGTACGGTGCCGCTCAAAAAAGTCACGGTTACGGTAACCGGCAGGGGTCATGTAATTTACCTGTCAGGCTACCGTGCGGACTACTAATGATGACAGCACGGTGTGATCAGAAGGGCTTTAGCCTGCTAGAATTGGTTGTGGTTATCACCATAACCGGTTTGATTGCAGCGACCCTTGCGATCTTTATCAAAGGTCCTGTGGATAGCTACTTTTCCAGCCTCCGGCGTGCCGCATTGACCGACGCTGCTGATACCGCGGTGCGGCGCTTGTCACGGGATATTCGCAAGGCTTTACCCAATAGTACCCGCATCCCCAACTCGGACGCACAGTGCCTTGAACTAATTCCCACCAAGATGGGTGGACGCTACCGTGGCGCTGTTGGTGTGGCTGCATTCGGTGATATTTTAAATTTCGTGGCCGCGGATAGCAGCTTCAGTATGCTGGGACGCAACAGCGATCTTCCGGAGGATCAGCAAATTCGAGTCAATGACCTGGTCGCAGTGTACAACCTCGGGGTGCCCGGCGCAGATGCCTATGCGGAAGATAATACAGCGCGAGTGTTGTCTGTGGTGGATGGCGTCGAGACCAGCATTGGTATCGCCGCCAAGCTGTTTCCTCTGGCCTCGGGGGGTAAGCGATTTTATGTCATTCCAGAGGATGAGAATGTGGTGGCCTATGTGTGTGACGATGATGGCAAATTGCGGCGCACGGTCAGAGCCTTCGGCGATGAGACCTGCCCAGCGACCGGTGCCATCCTGGCTAGCTATGTGGGTTCGTGCAGCTTTACTCACGACGTCACCGACCTACAGCGTAATGCGCCGGCGCAATTAAGTATTACCTTTACGGGCAGTGGAGAAACGGTCAGTCTCTATCTTCAATTCTATATGAATAACACGCCATGATGGGCCATCGCGCAGCACAGGGTGGTTTTGCCATTATCGGCGCCCTGTTTCTGATGTTGGTTTTGACCGCATTGGGTGGCTATATGCTCACCTTCTCTAGCACCCAGCAGTTGACTGCAGCGCAAGACATAAAGGGCTCGCGAGCCTATTGGGCGGCCCGCGGCGGATTGGAATGGGGTATGGGTCACGTTATTCGTCAGCCCATAGCGACGGCGGCCTGTCCGGCCGCCTCCACAACCTTGCCCAGCGGGAGCAGGGTGTTTGAAGGAGGCTTTACTGTGGTCCTCACCTGCACCATGCTCCCTTTCACTGAGGGGTTGCCGATTGCCAAGAGCAAAAAACTATTTTTTTTCACCTCGGTTGCCAGTAATGGAGGGTTGCCCGGTGACGTCGGTTTTATTGAGCGCAGCCTGTCGGGGAGTGTCGACAAATGAAACGGGTTCGCCAAGTCTGGAATCAGCCTAAATGGACCGTGCTGGGTGTTGCGCTCTGTATGCTGATGACCAGTACAACCGCGAATGCGACCGCCATCGCTTTTGGCGGCGGCGTCATAGCAGGTTGTACACTCTCTGGCACGACCTATACCTGCGCGTCTAGCCCTAGCACGTTCAAGGACGCCATTGCCGTTGGCGCCAACTACATAGTAACCATCACCGGCTCCGGCGATATCCACGCATTTACCGCTGCACTGGGTGTCAACGGTGTCATCAACGGGAATCTAATCTCGGCCTCCACTGTGGCCTTGGGTGTTGGGGCATACGTGACTGGAAACCTGACTGCGGGGACTACAGTGGCGCTGGGTGTGGACTCCTATGTGGTTCGAAATATGACGGCGGGGAGTACTGTGGCTATGGGTGTCGGTTCCTACGTGGGTCGAAACCTGACGGCGGGAACCACGGTGGCACTGGGTGCAAATTCCTATGTTTGCCTGAACCTCACTGCGCTCACGGTGGCCATGGGCACAAATTCGTTTGTACATCGGAACCTGACAGCAACGACGGCGACTCTGGGTGCGGATGCCTATGTTAATCGAGATCTCACCGCCGTGACGGTAACCATTGGCGCCAACGGCTATGTGAATGGCGTCCTGGCCGCGGGAACGACGGCGACGTTGGGTGCAGGGGTCTGTTTTGGCAGTAGAGGTCCGGGGACAGCGGCCTATACGATAGGTGCCGGAGCGGGGGAGGGCGTGTGCCCACTGATTCGTCCGCATACCAGTTGCTCGCCGATCATCTATGGCCGTGAAAATTATTGAGACCCAACAGCCTAGCCAAAAGTATCCCAGTCACCGCAGTGCTCACAGGTCTGCCGAAGCGTTCGGGGTGCAATCCTTTTTCTTTCGGGAGGCTAAATTGTAGGGCAGGTTAAGCTAAATTACCCGCCACCGAGAGTTAGAATCTGGTTTCTGTGATGGCCTTCATTTTTGTACGTCAATTATGCCCCAAAACGCCCCGGAAAATTCTAATATGCATAGCGAATTACTCTACTGTGGAAGGCTATATAATAAAAATAATGCCGATCTGCCATGCGCATAAACTGCTCAATTAATAACACCCTAATTTCTACGGCCTTGCCAATATCGCAGGCCGTTCTCTAAGTATGCGCTGGCCTTGGTGGCGCAACGGCTCAAATGACCGATTGACTGTATCTTGGTCGGGTCACACCTTGGCTTTTGTTCACTCGAAAATGCTCGCCGACGGGACCCACAAGGTGGTCCGTTGTGGCGTCGAACCGCAGGGTGCCAATAGCAGCGAAGAGTTTATTGGTCGATTGCAGAATTTGGGCCTCAAGGGTCTTAACGCTCAGGTTATGCTGTGCTCAGAGCAGTACCAGTTTTTAACTATTGATGCGCCGGCGGTGCCGGATGATGAGTTGCATTCAGCGGCTCTTTATCAGATTAAGGGGATGTTAAAGAAAGAGGTGAACGACATCACTTTAGACGTGATGCGCGTAGGCACTGTTCAAGAAGAAAAGCGGTCCGGACAGCTTTTTGTGGTGGCTGCTGACAATACGGCAATGCGCGACATTCTGGCACTGAGTGACGCCATGAATTGGAATGTTGCCCTGATTGACGTTCAAGAAACCGCCCAACGCAACCTTCAGAGTGCCCTCGCTGAACAAAACGGCCGGGCTACTGCCGCATTGATTTCGTCAAGTGGGAATTCACTGATTTTGACCATTGCCGCCAACGGGGCGTTGTTTTATTCGCGCCAATTCAGTTTGCCTGAACAGCCATTGGTGGCGCCCTTAGAGTATGGCAACGATACATCTGAGGGGACTTTTGAGAGCAACTTATCGGTGTCCCCGATCACTGGTGAGGCTCTCGACGACACTCCGCATGACGCTAAAATGCAGCGCATTCTACTAAAGGTACAGCGCTCGTTAGATATCTGGAATCGTTCCTGGACCAGCATGCCCCTTGACGGAATACAGATTTATGCTGGCGAGCGCAGTGAAGAGTTGTCATCAAAATTCGCGCTGGCATTTGGACAGACAATACTGCCTATGGATGTCAGTGGACTGTTCCCTGAATTTGATGATGGAATCGAGAGCGAAAAAGCTCTGTGCCTGCCTTTACTGGGTACTCTGTTAGGCGCGCCTTCAGTTGTAACACCTCAGGAAATTAATCTATTTATCCAAATTAAGGTAGCGCAGAAGCGTTACTTTTTGGCTCCGGCGATGCTTAAGAGCCTGTCTTTTTTACTGCTACTAGGCGGCTTCTGGAGCAGCGATTGGTTGTCGAGTATGGAGACTGAATTCGACTTGGTTAAGCAATCCATGGCAATGCAATCGAGCGAGATTGTAAGCGTGCAAGGAGCCATAGAGCTGCGGAAAAAATATGACAAGGCTAGGTCTGAACTGGTTCAAGAACTTGAGGCTAGTCGCCGCGAGCTGCTGCAGGAGGAGCAAGCAGTGCTACAGCGGCACCAGGGTCTGCTGCGTCCGGGTTGGGGTCATGCGGCTCGGCTACGGCTGGTTGCCCAGAGTATCCCAGCGCAGGTTTGGGTGACGGCGATGTCAGCCAATCAAGGGAAATTTAACATTGAAGGCTTTACTCTTGAGCCTGCGGCGCTCAGCCAGTGGGCTGCCGCCCTTTCGGCGAGCCCCCTTCTTCAAGGGCAAAAGCTATCCAACGTCAATCTGGACGATACCGGCAAAGCAAAGTTTAAAACACTGCGCCCGGTGTGGTCATTCAATCTTGTCAGCGCGATCCCTAAGCCTTCGGCCACAAGCGCAGTAAAGTTATGACGCGCTGGTGGCTAAGAAACTGGGATTTGCAGTCTGCGCGCATTAATGCCTTGGGACTGCGCGCCCGCGTAGTGTTATTTTTATTGGTTATCGGTATCTCTACATTTTTGGTATTTTGGTTATTGTTATGGCCAGCACAGGCGGTGCATGAAAAGTTAACAGAAGGTTTCAATATACAGCGCGCTGTGTTGCAAGAGGCGCGGGATGAATTGGGGTCCTCGGCTATGCCGGTGGATGAAACTCAAGTGCTGCGTGATCAAATCGCTGTCGTCAAAAACAGCTTTGAAACGGTACACCAAGTCCTCTTAGGCGCAGAGCTGCAGCAAAATAAGGCACCGCTGACGGAGATTTTGTTTGAGACTTTACGTCGACATGACGGATTGGTACTGCTGCACAAGTCCGCTTTTATTAACGGCTCGTCAATCGATGACACCAGTCAAATAGATACGACCACCTTGCCTATTGAGCTGTCACGCCAGCGCGTCGAGTTGACGGTTTCGGGACCCTATATTCAGTTGATGCTATACACCCAGGCACTTGAGGACGCGCTGCCCACTGTGCGTTGGGGTAACATGGAATTAAAAAGAGATGGGGCGCCCACAGAGTTGACGCTGCAGCTGTTTGTGATCGGTGAATATCCACTATGACCTATATCCTATCAGGCATATCGCCAAAGCCGATGCTGGGTTGGCTTGTGGTCATTTTATTATTTTTTACCTGGGACCCGGTTGCAGCGCAAAGTTTACGTGACCCTACCTCCCCGCCCCAAGAGTTGGTGCCGACTAGTTCTCAGTCGGCGGCAGATATGTTCGATATTGAACCGGGCACCATGACAATTATTGTACGCAACGGCCGGCCGCATTTAGTGATAGGTGCCTTGTTCTATGCGCAAGGCGATAAAATTGGCAAGGTCCTTATTGAACGTATTACCGAAACAGAAATCTGGCTGCGCGCAGGGGGCGTGTTGCGTAAAGTGTCTCAGTTTCCAGGTGTACAGCGACGCATGGTAACACCGCATATCGCGGCGCCCACCTGTGTACCCCATTCTTTCGAGGCATCGTCGACAGCCGATCCTTGCTTCAAGGCTCAACCATGATATTTTTTTCGATGACCAGAGAGGCCCTAAGATGAACAAAATCGCAGCGAAGGGAACCCTTGCACCAACGCGATCTGTCGCAAAATTAGGTCTGTGTTTAGCTATATTTCTGGGCCTGCTGGCTGGATGTGCCGCTGACCGGCCACTGCGGACACCTGATGTGGGTGAGGCTATCCGCGCGGTTTTGCCGCCAGCCAGGGAGGTCAATCCAGTCTCTGTGCCCTTAAGTATCAGTAACGCACTGGCAGAGCCCGCACCCCCCGTAGTGCCGCGGTTGCCCGAAC
>Ga0307488_10005037_pt1 | contig 10943 bp, 9 predicted proteins | sample SB02metaG_FD_202248 | JGI IMG/M metagenome (GOLD analysis project Ga0307488, IMG submission 202248) | Sea-ice brine microbial communities from Beaufort Sea near Barrow, Alaska, United States - SB 0.2 | ecosystem: Environmental > Aquatic > Marine > Coastal | place: USA: Alaska | collected 2017-05-06
TGGCGCTGCTGCGCTATGCACAGAAGTCGGCCATTTCTCACCGGCGCACGGTGTGCGTAGAGTTTTCAGGTGACGTTAGTGTTTCGCTGCGAATTTCCGCCAGTGCGGGCACCTCAACCTGCACCAATGCCCTGCAGGGCCTCGTCGGGGGAAATGCTTCAACCGCAGCTGTTACAGCTCAGTCCGATGTATCCTACAGCGTTGTACCCGGTAATTTCAGTTTTGACGGATTGGGGCAGCCAGTGGACGGGTCGGGTGCTCTGACCGCCACTCAAAGCATTCAGGTCGTCAACGCCTCCAATAGCATCACCGTGGAAGCGGTCACTGGCTATATTCATGAATAAGGCAAGACAGCATGGCTACATGCTGCTAGACCTTATCATCTTTATTTTGGTGACGAGTATCGCGCTGGGGGGGATTCTGTCAGTCATGCGCGTCGCTGTTAAATCGTCTAGCGACCCGATGATCCGAAAGCAAGTGTTGGTCCTGGCTGAGTCGGTTCTGGAAGAAGTGTTGCAAAAGGAATATGCCGATACGGATCCGGGAGGTCTGCCAGGCAATGAAACAACCCGCGCCACCATGGACGATGTGGATGACTATCACGGTAAGACTGAGGCAATTTTCACCGATTGGCCAGTGGCGCTAAGTAGTTACCAAGTGGCCGTTGCAGTGACAACGGCCGATCTCGACGGCGCGAGCGTGGTACCGATTAAAAAAGTCACAGTTACAGTCACCGGCAGCGGGCATGTAATTTCACTGTCAGGCTACCGAGCGGACTACTAGCCATGATCGTAGAGCGTAATCAAAAGGGCTCCACCCTACTTGAAATGATCGTCGTGATCGCCATTCTCGGCGTGATCGGCTCTACGGTTGCGATCTTCGTCAAAGCCCCGGTGGACAGCTACTTCGACAGCCTTCGCCGTGCCGCCTTAACCGACACAGCCGATACGGCAGTCCGGCGCATGGCGCGGGACATTCGTAAAGCGCTACCTAACAGTACACGTATCCCCGACCCTGACGAGCAGTGTCTTGAACTCATCCCCACCAAGATGGGGGGGCGATACCGTGCCGGTTATGGTGCGGCCCCTTACATTAATATTTTAAATTTTGCGGCCTTGGATAGCAGCTTCACTATGATCGGACGCAACAGCGATCTTCCCGAAGATCAGCAAATTCGAGTCAATGACCTAGTTGTGGTTTATAACCTCGGTGTCCCCAGTGCGGACGCCTATTTGGAAGAAAACACATCGCAGGTTATGGCTGTGGTCGATGGTATTGAGACTGTCATCACCATTGCCACCAAGCTATTCCCCTTTGCCTCCGGCGGTAAGCGCTTTTACGTGATTCCAGAGGACGAAAACGTGGTCGCCTATGTCTGCGATGATGGTGGCAATTTGCGGCGTACGGTCAGGGCCTTCGGGGATGACAGCTGCCCGGCGAGCGGTCCGATTCTGGCGAACAATGTAAGCGCCTGCAGTTTTGTGCACGACGTCTCTGATTTGCAGCGCAATGCCCCTGCGGAATTAAGTATTACACTCACGGACAGTGGCGAATCTGTCAGCCTTTATTTTCCAGTCTATGTTAATAACACTCCATGATTGGCGTTCGCTCATTGGAGCGTGGTTTCACGACCATCATGTCCCTAGTTCTGCTGCTGTTTCTAACAGCCATGGGCGGTTATATGCTCACCTTTTCCAACACGCAGCAGTTGACTGCGGCGCAGGACATTATGGGTTCTAGGGCCTATTGGGCCGCCCGTGGCGGGTTGGAATGGGGCATGGGTCACGTTATTCGTCATCCTGCGTCGACGGCAGCCTGTCCTGCCGCCTCGACAAACTTGCCCGGGGGGGGGGCGGTGTTTGATGGGGGCTTTACTGTGGTCCTCACCTGCACCATGGTGTCTTATGTCGAGGCGCTGCCACCTGAGACTCCAACGAACTACAAAGTGTTTTCTTTCACTTCCGTTGCCAGTAGCGAGGCGCCGCCCGGCAGCGTCGGTTTCGTTGAGCGCAGCCTATCGGGGAGCGTCTGGAAATGAAGTGCGTTAGCCAAGCCTTGGGCCGGCTTAAATTGGCATTAGTGGGTGTTATGCTGGGGATGATAATGGCCAGCACAACGGTTAATGCGGCTGCCGTCGCTTTTGGTGGCGTTGTCGTGGCAGGCTGCACGCTCTCTGGCCTAACCTATACCTGTGCCTCTAGTCCTACCACTAACGTCGACATCGTTAGTCTCGGCGTCAACTACATCGTCAGTATCGACGGCGGCTCCGGCGATATTTATGCTGATACCGCTACGTTAGGTGTCGGCGCTGTGATACACGGAAATCTGATCGCGACAACTACTATTACACTGGGAGTTGATTCTTATGTGACTGGGAATGCGACCGCAGGAACCACGGCGATTCTGGGTGCGGGCGCGTATGTGATTCGAAACATGAAGGCGGGCACCACGGCGACTCTGGGTGCGTTCTCGTATGTGGGTCGAAACATGAATGCAGCTTCCGCGACCTTGGGTGCGAATGCCTACGTGTGTCTAAACATCACGGCGGGAACGGCGCTTTTTGGTGCGGATGCCTATGTGCATGGCGATCTGAAAGTAACGACGGCGACTCTAGGTGCGAATGCCTATGTGAATCGAGATCTCATCGCAACCACGGTAACCATGGGTGCGGGCGGGTATGTGGGTGGCGCTCTGGTGGCGACAACTGCGACGTTAGGAGCCGGCGTTTGTTATGGCAGTGACGAGACGACGGGACTTAAGACCCGCACGATAGGCGCTGGAGCGGGCGTGGGCGTGTGCCCACCTATTCGTCCGCGCACCAGTTGCTCGCCGATAATCTATGTGCGTGAAAATTATTGAAACCCAGCACTCTAGCCTGAATTATCCTAATTAACGCCGTACTTACAGGTCTGTCGGATCGTTCGAGATGAAATTCTTGCTCTTTCGTTAGGTTAAGCTGAAGGGCTAGTTGGGCTAAATTACCTGCCATTGAGCGTTTGATTTTGGTTTCTGTGATGACGGTCCTTTTGTATTCCAATTATGGGCCAAAACCGCCGGAAAATTCATCTACGCATAGTGAGTTACTCTACTATTGTCGGCTATATAATAAAAATAATGTCGATCAGCCATGTGCATAACCTTCGCCATAATTAACACTCCGATCCCTAAGGCCTTACCTATAGCGCAGGCCGTTCTCTAGATATGCGCTGGCCCCGGGAGCGCTTCGGCTCACATGACCGATTGACTGTATCTTGGTCGGGCCAGAAATTGGCTTATATTAAGACGCGGTTACTCCCCGATGGGACCCATAAAGTGCTCAATATGGGTGTCGAGTACCAGGGCGCCGACCACATCGAAGAGTTTGTTCGTCGATTGCAGAATTTGGGGCTCAAGGGCCTTGATGCTCAAGTTATGCTGCGCTCAGATCAGTACCAGTTTTTGAGCATCGAAGCGCCAGCGGTGCCCGATGAAGAATTGCGTTCAGCGGCGGGCTATCAGCTTAAAAGTATGTTGAAAGGGCCTACAGGCGACTTTACCCTTGATGTTATGCGGCGGGGCCTTGGTCCGCAAGAAACTCAGTCTAGTCATCTGTTTGTGGTGGCTGCTGAAAGCAAGGCTATTGGTGAGGTTCTTGCGCTGGGTGACGCCATGCATTGGAATATTGCCCTGATTGACGTTCAAGAAACCGCCCAACGCAACCTTCAGGGTGCCCTCTCTGAACAAAACGGCCGGGCTACTGCCGCATTGGTGTCATCAAGCGGGAATTCAATGATTTTGACCATTGCTGCCAATGGCGTATTGTTTTATTCGCGCAAGTACACTTTGCTAGAACAGACGTTGGTGATGCCCTCAGAGTATGACAAGGATACATCTGAGGTACCTATATCCACGATCGCTGGCGAGGTTCTTGGCGACAGCCAGGACGACACTAAAGTGCAGCGCTTCGTTGCAAAGGTACAGCGCTCGTTAGATGTCTGGAATCGTTCCTGGACCAGCATGCCCCTTGACGGAATGCAGATTTATGCTGGCGAGCGCAGTGAAGAGTTGTCATCAAAATTCGCGCTGGCATTTGGACAGACAATACTGCCTATGGATGTCAGTGGACTGTTCCCTGAATTTGATGATGGAATCGAGAGCGAAAAAGCACTGTGCCTACCGTTGCTGGGTATTCTGATACCAGCGCCTTCAGCCTTGATGCCCCAGCAAATTAATCTCTTGGACCAAGTTAGGGTAGCGCAAAAGCGTTACTTTTTGGCTCCGGCGATGCTTAAGAGCCTGTCTTTTTTACTGCTAGTAGGCGGCTTCTGGAGCAGCGATTGGTTGTCGAGTATGGAGACTGAAGGCGACTTAGTTAAGCAATCAATGGCAGTACAATCACGCGAGATTGTAAGCGCACAAGGATCCATAGAGCTGCGAAAAAAATATGACAAGGCTAGGTCTGCACTGGTGCAAGAACTTGAGGCTAGTCGCCGCGAGTTACTGCAGGAGGAGCAAACTGCGCGACAGCGGCACCAGGGTCTGCTGCGTCCGGGTTGGGGTCATGCGGCTCGGCTACGGCTGGTCGCCCAGAGTATCCCAGCGCAGGTATGGGTGACGACGATGTCGATCAATCAAGGGAAATTTAAAATTGAAGGCTTTACTCTTGAGCCTGCGGCGCTCAGCGAGTGGGCTGGCGCGCTTGCGGCGAATCCCCTTATTGAAGGGCAAAAGCTATCCAGCATCAATTTGCAAGAGGCCGGCAAAGCAAAGTTTAAAACATCGCGCCCGGTGTGGTCATTTAATCTTGTTAGCACGATCTCTGAGCCTTCAGCCAAAAGCGCAGTAAAGTTATGATGCGCCGGTGGTTAAGAAACGGAGATTTGCTGTCTGCCCGCATCAATGCCTCGGGACTGGGCGCCCGCGTAGTGTTATTTTTATTGGTTATCTCCATCCCTACGTTTTTGGTATTTTGGCTTTTGTTATGGCCAGCACAGGGGGTGCACACAAAGCTGACAGAGGATTTCAACATACAGCGCGCTGTATTAAACGATGCGCACGAAGAATTGAAATCCTCCGCTATGCCGGAGAATGACATGCGAGTGCTGCGTGATCAAATCGCTGCCGCCAAAAAAAGCGTTGAAACGGTACGCCAAATCATCTTAGACGCAGAGCTGCAGCAAAATAAGGCACCGTTGAGGGCGATTTTGTTTGAGACTCTACGTCGACACGACGGATTGGTACTGCTGCACAAGTCCGCTTTTATTAACGACTCGTCAATCGATGAAACCAGTAAAATAGATACGACTACCTTGTCTACTGAGCTGTCACGCCAGCGCGTCGAATTGACGCTTTCGGGACCCTATGTTCAGTTGATGCTATACACCCAGGCACTTGAGGACGCGCTGCCCACTGTGCGTTGGGGTGACATGGTATTAAAAAGAGATGGAGCGGCCACAGAGTTGACGCTGCAGCTGTTTGTGATCGGTGAATATCCGCTATGACCTATATTCTATCAGGCATATCGCCAAAGCCGATGCTGAGTTGGCTTGTGGTTATTTTATTATTTTTTACCTGGGACACGGTTGCAGCGCAAAGTTTACGTGACCCTACCTCCCCGCCCAAAGAGTTGGTGCCAACTGGTTCTCAGTCGGCGGCAGATCTGTTAGATATTGAACCGGGCACCATGACAATTATTGTACGCAACGGTCGGCCGTATCTAGTGATAGATACCTTGTTCTATGCGCAGGGCGATAAAATTGGCAAGGTCCTTATTGAACGTATTACCGAAACAGAAATCTGGCTGCGCGCAGGCGGCGTGTTGCGTAAAGTGTCTCAATTTCCAGGTGTACAGCGACGCATGGTGACACCGCATATCGCGGCGCCCACCTGTGTACCCCATTCTTTCGAGGCATCGTCGACAGCCGATCCTTGCTTCAATGCTCAACCATGATATTTTTTTCGATGAACAGAGGGGCCCTAAGATGAACAAAATGGCAGCGAAGGGAAGCCTTGCACCAACGCGATCTGTTGCAAAATCAGGTCTGTGTTTAGCTATATTTCTGGCCCTGCTGGCTGGATGTGCCGCTGACCGGCCACTGCGGACACCCGATGTGGGTGGGGCTATCCGCGCGGTTTTACCGCCAGCCAGGGAGGTCAATCCAGTCTCTGTGCCCATAAGTATCAGTAACGCTCTGGCAGAGCCCGCACCCCCTGTAGTGCCGCGGTTGCCAGAACCGAAGCTGGATCTGCTGGTGAACGATGTTCCGGCCCGTGATGTGTTTTTGGCCATTGTTGCCAATACGCGCTACAGCATGTTGATGCACCCAGATGTAGCCGGTAGTTTGTCGGTGACCCTGCGTGGAGTTACTGTTTTGGAGACTCTGGAGGCTATACGCGACGTCTATGGCTACGACTTTAAGATGGTGGGTAGACGTATCACTGTGTATGCGCCAACCCTGCAAACGCGGATTTTCACTGTTAACTACCCGTACGCCGAGCGGACTGGCTCGAGTAGCTTGCGGGTCGCCTCCGGTGGGCTGCAAAGCGGCATAAGTGGATCCTCCGGTGACAACCGCTCTGAGAGTCAAAATGAAAACAGCGTGGTGATGACCTCGTCGCGTACCGACTTCTGGGGCGAACTCACCGATGCCGTGGAGTCGATGCTACGTGGAGGGGTTGGGCGCAACGTGACCACCAGCCCCCAGGCTGGAATTATGGTGGTGCGGGCCATGCCGGATGAGTTGCGTCAGGTCGATAGATTCCTCAAGGAGGCGCAGATTGCGGTCGAGCGCCAAGTTATGTTGGAAGTTAAAATCGTTGAAGTTGAGTTGAATGACGGTTTTCAGAGCGGCATCGACTGGTCTGGATTGGGATCCAGAGGCGGTGTCACGGGTGCTCTTGGGACGATCGGCGGCAACACCACGGGTAATTCCCTGGTTAGTGGTGTGCAATCGGGGCTTTCGGGTTTTGAGGCAGGTGCCGCGTCGGCGATCACGGGGGGCGTCGGACTTCCCTCCGCCGCATCAGGCCTATTCGGGTTGGCGCTAGCAGCCGATGGTTTTCAGGCCGTGCTGGGCTTCCTCGAGACCCGCGGCGGAGTGCAGATTCTCAGTAGCCCGCGAATTGCCACCCTCAATAACCAGAAGGCCTTGCTAAAGGTGGGTACGGATGAGTTTTTCGTTACCAATGTGTCGGGCGGGGGAACCGCTCTCGACAATAACACCTCCAATAACGTAACAGCCATACCGAACCTCTCGCTCACGCCCTTCTTTTCGGGTATTTCCCTCGACGTGACACCGCAGGTTGACAGTACCAATAACATCACCCTGCATGTGCGGCCTTCGGTCACGGCGGTCTCTGAAAAGGTCAAGGAAGTGGATCTTGGTACGGTGGGCAATTATCGCCTGCCGCTAGCGTCCAGCGCAGTCAATGAATTCGATACTATGGTGCGGATTCAGGATGGCAATATCGTCGCCATTGGCGGATTGATGCAGCTGCAATCGAGTCGCAAATCGTCTGGCATGCCGGGCACGATCTCGGGACTGCTGGGCAATCGGGTTAGCTCTGGGCGAAAGCGGGAGCTGGTGGTGCTGATCAAGCCCACCATCATCCGCAACGCAGAGGATTGGGAGACCCAAACTCTTCGCACAAGGGCCGCGCTGGACGATATGGAGAGTTCACGCGCACGGGTTATCCGCATTGATGGCACGGACGACTATGTCAAACCGACTACGTTTGCCAAATGATGTATCTAGGCCATTTTCATCTGCGTGAGGCGCCATTCTCGATCACGCCGGACACTGACTTCTTCTATCCCCATGAAGAAGCGCAGGCTGCACTCAACATGTTGTTGGTGGCCCTACGCAATGGCGAAGGCTTTCTAAAAATTGTGGGTGAGGTCGGTTGCGGAAAGACGATCCTATGCCGCCAGTTGCTGAAGACGCTAGATGGTGAATTTGTTACAGCTTACATACCCAACCCGTCTCTGGGACCTGATACGTTGCTGATGGCACTGCTCCATGAGCTCGGTGTTGAAGTACCACCGCCCCTGAACCGCGATAAGGTCTTCAATATGCTGCGTAACTGTCTGCTGGCCCATGCTGCGGCGGGAAGGCGGGTGGTGGTGTGCATTGATGAGGCTCAGGCCACTCCTTTGCGCACCTTGGAAAGTCTGCGTCTGCTGTCGAACCTGGAGACCGAGAAACAGAAATTATTGCAGCTGGTATTACTCGGGCAACCTGAGCTAGACGACAAACTCTCGCGTCCCGAGATCCGTCAGTTGTTGCAGCGCATCACATTCAGCGCCTATCTCGGGCCGATGAGGGCCGATCGTGTTTCCGCTTACCTTGAACATCGGCTGGCCACGGCGGCATTGGGAGAGGCCACCGATACCCAGGTGTTCCATGCCAACGCGGCCAAAGAATTAGCCCACTTAAGCGGTGGCGTCCCGCGCCTAGTCAATTTGCTGGCCAATAAGTGCCTGATGCTGGCCTACGGTGAAAAAATGCGTCGCGTCAGCTTGCAGCATGTGCGGATGGCCGCTGCAGATACGCCGGGCGTGGGAGTGCGCGGCAAAGCGCCGTGGTGGAAAAGGGAAGGTGTCTGGCGCTCTAAAAGGTCAGGTGATCCGAATGCATCCAATAAGCAGTTAAAACATTATTTTTTCCGGAGATTTACCGTGAGCGTAGTCAACAAGATGTTGCGTGACATTGACAGTCGGCAGACCCCCGACAAACAGCCGGTGAAAGCCGGAGAAGCCCGCACAGGCATGGAAAGTGACACGGTAATCGTAAATGATTCGCACCGGGGAGAGCGCAGCACGGGTTCTTTGTCTGCTGGCACCATACTGACGGTTGCAGTGATCGTATTGGCAGGTTCTGTAGGACCCTGGTGGTATTTGAATGAAAGCGGCTTTTTGGAGCGCAACCTCGAGCCGACCACCGCTATTAACCCGCCGGTGTCCAGCCCGGCACCCAATACTGAGTTCGTCATCGCTCCCAGCCCAACGCCTGCCACTGTCACCCCAGACAGCGCGCAGCCACCTGCGGCGATAGCAACACCGCCGGTTGGCGCCAGGTTGTCGGCAGTGACACCTAGCCCTATGGAATCCTCCCAAATTGATGCCACTCGTATGTCCCAGGTTTCGCCGGATCAGCCAGCTAATGAACGGCGCACCGCTGTGGAACCTCTAGGGGGCTCAGCCGTCGTGTCCACGCCTGCCAATTCAGGGAACTTTCAGCCATCTGCTGCGATAGAAACTCCGCCCGTTGCCGCCAGGTTAGCGGCAGTGGCACCTAGTCCTGCTTTATCATCCCCGTCGGCTGCGATCAGTGCGCCGCCTGCTACGCCAGACCGGCCTGTCAGGGAGGCGCCAGCCAAGAAAAGACCGGTTACTGTGGCCCCAGTAATGCCGACTGCTGCTGCCGTGGCGGCTCCTCAGCCCCAGCAGGCTAGGTCGCCAGTACTTGAGGCATTAGCGCAAGCGCAGAGCCTCTGGCAGTCGGGTTCTCGTCAGGCGTCTATGAGCCTTCTCCGCGAAGGATTAGCGGTAGCCGAGCGCGCCAACCCTGTGGGCTTGCCTTCTGCCGATCATTCCGAACTGGTGCTGTTGGCTCGTGAGCTGGCTCGTACCAATTTGATCCTCGGTCAGCCAGGCCCAGCGCTGGCACTACTGAGGCGTCTGGAACCAGCATTATTTGGTTTTGCTGATGTCTGGGCGGTTCGTGGCAACGCGGCTCAGCGCCTGGGCCGTCATCAAGAGTCGGCTACAGCTTATTTGATGGCGTTAAAGCTGCGACCTAATGAACCGCGTTGGATGCTGGGTGCGGCGGTATCCTTAGCGGCTCAAGGAAAGGTTGGCAAAGCGACGGAGTTGGCAGAAAAAGCCCGTATTGGTGGAGTGCTTAGCCTTGAAGTGGCGGCTTATCTACGCCAGCTGGGTGTTAATTTAAGCGAGCGATGAGGTATAGGTGGGCGGGGGGCGGATAGCCTCGCTAGGAATAGCCGCGGAAAGCCCTATGCAACGGCGACAGCAATGACGTCTGACCAGCTGAAGATTCGGGAATTAGAGAAGCGAATTCAAGGAATTGAGATGGAAAAAGAGATCCTGAAAAAGGCTACTGCTCTCTGGATGTCGGATTCACTGAACAGTTAAAACTAGTTCACCGCCTTCAAGTGAGCTATCCGACCACCGTGCTCTGCGAACTGTTTGGTGTATGCCGAAGTAGATATAAATACTGACGCAGTCGTCGGCGCGTAATTAATGCTAATAAAGTCAAACTACTCGCGCTTGTTAGTGAAAAGCATGAGCTAAGTAATGGCTCCGCGGGCTCAAGAAGCATTGCGTCTATGGTGCCCCAGGACGGCACGGACCTAAGCCGGCACCGCGCTAGGCCTAAAAGAAAGCATTACAGCCTCATATTGCGATACCTAACGAGCTGAGACAGCAATTCAATTTTACCGCACCAAACCAAGTTTGGTGCGGTAACGTGACCTATATTTTGACCGGTCAACGGTTGAGCTACTTAGCTGTCGTCATGGATTTGTTTGCTAGAAAGCCAGTTGGCTGGGCGTTATCTAGATCGCCTTGTAGTAACTTAACGAAACAGGCTCTAAATACGGCCTACGAACTGCGTGGAAAGCCACTGGGTGTCATATTTCACTCCGACCAAGGCAGTCATTACACAAGTATTAGTTTCCGCCAAAACCTATGGCGCTTGCATATAAGGTAAAGCATGAGTCGCCGTGAAAACTGTTGGGACAACGCCCCGATGGAGGGATTTTTTAGAAGTTTAAAGAGCGAATGGGTGCCTACAAAAGGGTACTCAAGTTTTAACGAAGCTCAGGTCTCAATTACACAGTATATAATTGGGTATTACAGTCAGTATAGGCCTCATCAACATAATGGTGGCTTGCCACCAAATGCAGCTAAGGGCAACGTTCAACCTTGTCTCTTGTCTCTTGTC
>Ga0307488_10005038_pt1 | contig 10943 bp, 4 predicted proteins | sample SB02metaG_FD_202248 | JGI IMG/M metagenome (GOLD analysis project Ga0307488, IMG submission 202248) | Sea-ice brine microbial communities from Beaufort Sea near Barrow, Alaska, United States - SB 0.2 | ecosystem: Environmental > Aquatic > Marine > Coastal | place: USA: Alaska | collected 2017-05-06
AGTGGGTACAGGGTGAAAACATTGCCCAAACCTACCAATTTGTGAGTACTCGAAATGCCGACTTAGGTTTTGTCGCGCTGTCCCAAATTGTTCAAGTTAGTCAAACAAGTAAACTGTCCCAAATTAGGCAAATAAGTCACATTAGTCAAAAAAGTAAACTGTCCCAGATTGAAAGTAAACTGTCCCAGATAGGGGGCGCTGCGTGGCTTGTGCCGGCTGAGCTATATCGGCCCATTATGCAAGATGCTGGGCTGTTGCGGCGCGGCGAGACAAGTCAGGGCGCGCAAGCGTTGTTGCGTTATGTGCGCGGCGCTGAGGCCCGCGTTATTATCGAAGCCAACGGCTATCGGTGGCCAGCGCTGTAGTTTTGCCGAGTGGGGTTGGCATCTCTAGTCGAGGGTGGCTGGCATCAGTTGCAACGCTATCCAGTCAGTCATGATGGTTTCCAATACCGACAAGGGAATCGAGCCATTGGCTAGTACGGTGTCATGAAAGTCTTTGATATCGAACTTGTCGCCTAATTGTTGTTCTGCTCTGGCGCGTAATTCTGAGATCTTCATTTGTCCTAGCTTGTAGGCGAGGGCCTGACCGGGCCAGGAAATATAGCGATCAATTTCGTTGATAATGTCGAGTTTGGTCTTGGGGGCGTTAGCGCTGAAATAGTCGATTGCCCGCTGCCGAGACCAGCCCTTGTAGTGCATGCCGGTATCAACGACAAGTCTGACTGCGCGCCACATATCGTAGGTCAGTTGGCCGAACTGTGAGTAGGGATCTTGGTAGAGGCCAAGGTCATACCCTAGACGTTCGCTGTAGAGACCCCAGCCCTCGGTAAATACGGTAAACCCAGAATAGCGTCGAAAATTGGGTAGCTGTTCCAGTTCTTGTTGTAGGGCTATTTGTAGGTGGTGACCGGGTACGGCTTCATGTACCGACAGCACTTCCATCTCGTATTTAGGCCGAGTTTCAGGTTTGTATAGATTGACGTAGTAGTAACCGGCGCGACTGCCGTCCGCTGCGGGCCGATTGTAGTAAGCCGTGGTCGTGTCTGGCGCGATCGCGTCAGGTATTGCTTTAACGCCATAAGGCATGCGCGGCAGTTTGTTGAACAAGGTCACCAAGTGCGGGTCTATGCGCTTGGTAATCGCCAAGTATCCCTCAAACAGGGCTTCAGGTGTTTCGTAGTAAAACTGCGGATCAGTGCGCAAGAACTGTAGGAACTCGGCAAAGCTACCCTCGAAGCCCACTGTCTTGATAACCTGGTCCATCTCACCGCGAATCCTGCTGACCTCCTGCAGGCCGATGTTGTGTACCTCGTCGGGGGTGAGTTCCGTGGTCGTAAATAACCGCACCACGTGTTCGTAGTAGACCTTGCCGTTCGGCAGGTCCGACGCGGCAATGCTGTCCCTGCACGCTGGCAGATATGTTTGAGTGAAATAGGTGTGTAGTTTCTCGTAGGCAGGTATCACCTTTGCGGATATTACGCTCAGAGCAGCCTTGCGCAGCCTTACTTGATCAGCCGTGGAAATGCTCGCGGGCATCTGCGCAAACGGTTTGAAGAATAGGCTCTCGGCAGGGTCTGTTACCAGCTGCTGCTTAATCTGCGCGGGCACGCGTTGCATGGTTATTTTCGGTGGCACCATGCCCTTGTCGATGCCTTCAGCCATCAAGGCAATGGTTTGTGCCATGAGTACGTCGATCTTATCGAGTCGCGCCAGCCAGTCTTCAAAGTCAGACACCTGGGTCATGCGCAATCGATTGCCCACCTCGTCGAGGGTTTGGATGCCGCCGCGCTGACTAATGGGCATAAGCTCTGTGGCGAACTGATCGCTCGCGACATTCTGTTGATAAAGACGCTCGAACAAATCCAGGTTCACCCGTTCATTGCTATCCAACAGTTCAAGATCGATGGCCTGCACGCTATCTAGCGCTGCCAGATTGCTTTGCCGCTGTTGCTCACGACTTGCGGGGCTTAGATCTGCCCACTCACGGTTGTAGCGACGATCGCCAAGGAAGGAGGCCCAGGTAGGGTTGCTTTGCATTTCCTGCTGCCACTGGGCGTCAAACGCGCTGTGTAATTTTGTTACCTCCGGCGCCAGATTGACCTCAGCCGTTGCTGGCAATGCGCTTAACAGCAGGCTTGCCACCCATGGTTTCCACGTGATGCGGGAATAGCTCATCTGTTGCTCCTGATTGCTGTCATTCTTGGGAAGTATGACAGGTTTTTCGGTTGTAGACGTCTGGCACGCCTACCTACCATGCAAGTTACTGGGTTTGCGTCTACACTTATCAGTGGTGCGACTGTTTTGGGCGTCGGTACCCGAAGAAATGTGGTGTGCTTGGAGTTGTTTATGACACAAGACAAAGAACCGCTGGCAACTGACGTTGTCGATGAAAATCGCCGTCGAGTCTTGAAATCTCTCGCAAGCGCCACGGTGGCAGTTTCTGTCGGTTCGCAGGCCCCCTATGTGTTTGCCCGAACCAAAACCAAATTACGTGTGCTGGGTACTCATGTTACGTTGCAGGAAGAGTTGCGACAGCAGGCCATGAGCGACTTAGGCTTTGATATAGAGTTTACTCCAGGAGGCAGCGCCATAGTGTTGCAAAAGGCGACCATGTCACCGAGTTCGTTCGATCTTTACGAGCAATGGTCGAACAGCGTCAGGGTGTTGTGGCGATCCGGTTCAGTGCAGGCGATTGAAAAATCCAAAATCACCCACTGGGATGAAATCAATGCGCTGTCAAAGACGGGAAAATTAACCCCAGAAGCGCGACTTGGTGCGGGTGATGCGCCGTCGAAACTATTGAATATCCAGTCTGACGGCAGTCTTGGGTCGACATCAACAGAGCGTATCAGTTTTTTGCCTTACGTACATAATACAGACTCCTTTGGCTACAACACCAATGTCATCCCTCAGGGCAAGGCTTACGAGACGGAAAGCTGGGGTTGGCTGCTGGACCCGCGCTATGCGGGCAAGGTGGGTATTGTCAATGACCCGACGATCGGCCTGTTCGACCTAGCGCTGGCCGCCCAAGCTCGGGGCCTAGTGACCTTCGGCGATATCGGTGCGATGACCCGGGAGGAGCTTGATAAGTTGTTCGACCTGCTGATCGGGCTAAAGAGGAAGAATCACTTCAGCGGTTTCTGGACGTCGGTGCCAGAGTCGATTGATTTTATGCAGACCGAACGAGTGGTAATAGAGAGTATGTTTTCGCCCGCCGTATCGGCGTTGAATGGGCAAGGAATCCCCGTGACCTTTGCCGCGCCGAGAGAGAGTTATCGTGCCTGGCACGGCGTCATGTGTTTGTCTTCAGCTACCCAGGGTAAAGTCAAAGACGCGGCCTACGACTACATGAACTGGTGGTTGTCTGGCTGGCCCGGTGCGTTCATCGCGCGGCAGGGTTACTATATTTCTAATCCGCAGCGTTCGAAGCCACATCTTAGTGCGGCCGAGTGGGGCTATTGGTATCAAGGCAAGGCGGCTACCGAGCCGGTGAAGGGAACGGATGGCATCGTCTCTGTGCAGGTAGGTAGTGTGCGCAGTGGCGGCAGCTATGAAACTCGTTTCAGTAATGTCGCGGTATGGAATACTGTCATGGATACCTATGATTATAGTCTGCAGAAGTGGTATGAGTTTATAAGCTCATGAGCTTGTAACATCATCAAGGAGCCACTCCGGCTAATGTTGAAGTCTTTACGTGTCCAAGTTCTATTCGTCATCGCTGGCTTTGCCGTCATTTTGATTGTGCAAGGGGTGCTGTCGCGGGCGAGTCAGACACTGCTTATCTCGAGCCAAGAGCAGGCAGCGCAATCTGCGAATGAAGTTGCCGTCGTCTATGAGCTTGATCGCAACGTGATTGATTTGCAGCGCAATTTGTTGATCTATTCGGAAACTGCCAGTCAGTCGGCGCAGTTACGCTTTACCAGTTTAATCAGTGAGGTCGCAGGTGATCTTGTGGCGATGGAAGCGCTGATAAATCGTCATGAGGATGCCGAGGACTACGAAGACCTGATTCGTCGTCTGCGAACGCATTTAGATGTCTATGAAGATAGTTTTGGCGATGTTGTCATCGCTCGCCGTCGACAAGCTGATATCGCCGAGCGTCATGTTAAACCTGGTTTCGAGCGACTTAAGGCGCTTGTTCATCAACCGAGCAAGGTCGAGCCTGCTGGGGGTCAGCGCGGCAACATATCGCTTCTCGAATACCACGTCGCTGTCGCGGAAAGTCTGTCGTATCAGTATATGGCGGAATCTGATGCCCGGGTGGCTGAGAAGCTAAAAGGGCAGTTCGCTATCATTACGTCGCTCGCCTCTGGTAGCAGTGAGGTTGATGCCGAGATCAAGCGGGAAGCAACTGCTAGTTTGAAATATATCGCTCAGTTGGGTGCGCTTTCAGGGAGCTATGTTTTTAATGTCAATGTTGTTATGGCCGGCTCTGCCAATGAGTTCTTTTACTTAACTCGCGCGCTGCGAGAGCTCCTGAGCATAGATCAGGCGAAGATTGACGCAGCGTTGTTAGTTGAGGCGGAAAAGAATAAGTCGCGAAGTAATCTAGCGATTTTGGCGAGTGCTGTTGTGGGCTTGCTGATCGCTTACTTTTTGATCGCACGAATTCTACGTTCGATTCGGGCCATTACTCTGGTATTCAGGCGACTACACGAGGGTGAAGAGGTCGTTGTGATTCCGGGTAGTGACCGCAGTGATGAGATTGGTGAGCTGGCAGAGGCTGCCAGCGCTTTTAGCGAGAAGAGTGGTCAGTTGCGGACGGCGCTCAGCGAAATGCAAGCGGCTAGTCTTCGTCAAGAGTTGTTGAATCAAGCGCTGTCATTGGAAAAAGAAAAAGCTGAGCAAGCGGTGAAATCCAAGAGTATGTTTCTGGCTAATATGAGTCATGAAGTTCGTACACCGATGAACGGTGTGATGGGGCTTATCAATCAGGTGCTTAAGAGCGAATTAGGCGGCAAGCAGCGTGAGTATCTTAACAAGGCTAATTATTCCGGCCAGGTACTGATGGGAGTGATTAATGACATCCTGGACTTTTCAAAAATAGAAGCAGGGAAGTTGAGCATTGAACGGGTCTCATTTTCGACTGAGAAGATGATCGACTACCTGATCTCTGCCTATGCGCTGCAGGCGCAACAGAAAAATCTTAACTTTAGCGTTAACGTCATAACGAGCCTGCCCACGCACTTATTGGGAGATCCTTTGCGTATCAATCAGGTGCTGCTGAATCTCTGCAGTAATGCCGTGAAGTTTACCGATGCCGGTGGCATTGAAGTCAATATTAGTTTTCGCGACACCGCTGCAGGCACCGGGCTTTTGACCATCGGTGTGGTTGACTCAGGTGTCGGTATTAGTGAGCAGCAGCAAGGGCGTGTATTCGACTCGTTTGCTCAGGCGGATGGATCGACCAGTCGCAAGTTTGGTGGCACGGGCCTTGGGCTGGCTATTGTCAAACAGTTGGTTGAATTGATGGGTGGCTCTATTGATGTGTCATCAACGGAAGGTCCGGGAAGTGAGTTCCTGCTGAGTTTGCCAGTAGGCACGACCGGCACGGAGAGGGCCCTGCGGCCCGTATCAGCGGACATTATCGAGACCCACTATCTAGCCGGCGCTGGCGGTGCGTTGCTTGAAAATACGCAGGTCAGCGACTGTGGGCTGCGAGTGACGCGTAGCAGTCGTCAATTGCTGGGAGCTCTTTTGCAACGTCCGCTAGAAAAGACGGCGGCCGTGAAGCCTATGATCCTAATCGATCTTGCCGATCAGGACGTTGTAGAAGGTTTGCGCGATACCCTAGCAGCGCTGACCTTGGCGGACTACCCTGTGGGTTGTGTGACGCAGATGCAACCGCTTGGGCTGGCGGACTATGTGCGAAGCGAGTGGGGGTTGCCCGTGCTGCGCCACCCATTTTCACCGGCGCAGTTACAAGATTTTCTTGCCGAGGTGTGGGGTGGCTCGCCTGATGCGTCGAGTGATGCGTCGAGAGAGTCCGCTGGTGAGGCGCTTGGGGACTTGCCCTTGGACCCGCAGTTCGTTGGCCATGTGCTGGTTGTGGAAGACAACGAGGTTAACCAGGTGGTCATTGGTGCCATCTTGTCTGATCTGGGGTTGACCTATGATGTCGCGGGCGATGGTCTGCAAGCGGCGGCCGCCGTGACGAGCGCGAAACACTACGACCTTGTGCTGATGGATATTCAAATGCCGAATATGGATGGTTATGAGGCGACGCGTTTTCTCAGAGACAATGGCTATGCCGACCTGATTATATGCGGTCTGTCAGCCAATGCGATGAAGGAGGACTATGAGAAAGCCTATCGTGAGGGTATGAACGCTTATCTGGCTAAGCCCGTGCATATAGATGATGTGGTTGAGATCGCCAGCAAGTATCTGGTGCCTGGCGCATAGTGTGTCAATGAAGCTGGGGTAAAAGAAGCTATTTACACGCTATAACCACACGTTAAATAAGTCTATAGGAGCGATCCTAACGTCTTGACTACAAATTAACAAAAAAGTTCAACTCTTTGCTGTCATCTCTTAGAAATAATGTGGACAATGCCGCCCAGAGATTTATCCGTGCCCCGAGTGGGCGTAGAAGTCTGATGTCATCATTTAGGAGAGTGTCAAAACATGTTTCATGCAAAAATTAAAAACTGCTTGGGAGTTCTCGCCGCAGTTGTCATTCTAGTCGCATCCGGCTCGGTGATGGCCCGTGAGACGACCTCCGCGATACGCGGTAAGGTTGTAGACTCCAATGGTCAGTCCATGGCTAACGCTGAGATTGTTGTCCTCGACGAGCGAACTGGAATTGAGCGAACGTTTACGGCAAACGATTCAGGCACTTTTCTGGCGGCCAGATTGCCAGTCGGTGGCCCGTACAAGGTGACCGTTAACGGTCGTCGTTCGTTGACGGTTGAGTCTCTTGCGCTGGGTGATACATACAATCTGACCATCGACATGAAGACCTCGAGCATGGAAGAAGTCGTCGTCTATGGTAAGACTTCAGGCTTCATCGACGTCGCGGCTGGACCATCGGCAAGTTTTTCACAGTACGATATGGACAACGCCGTTTCTTTTGACAGAGACATTAACGAAGCGTTCTCCATTGACCCACGCATTAGTCTAGATCAGTCAGGTGGTGGTGGCGTTAACTGTGCTGGTAAGCACCCGCGTTTCAACAGTGTTTTGCTGGATGGTGTGAGCCAGAATGACCGATTCGGTTTGAACGGCAACGGCTACTCGACTGCTGTTGGTATGCCCTTCCCGTACGATGCGATTGCTCAGGTTTCTGTTGAGCTCGCGCCTTTTGATGTCAGCTACGGCGGATTTTCAGCGTGTGTTATCAACGCTGTGACTAAAAGCGGTACGAATGAATGGGAAGGTTACGTTTTCTTCGAACACACAAACGAAAGTTTGCGCGGTGACTCAATCGACGGCGTTGGCTTTTTCCCTTCAGAGCCATACACCGAGAGCAGAGTGGGTTTCAACTTCGGCGGACCACTGATTAAAGACAAATTGTTTTTCTATGGCGCCTATGAAGAGTCAGACGAGCCCCGCTTTATAGCTCAGGGTTTTGACGGTTCACAGAACGGCACCGAAAGAGACTGGCTGAGCGAAAGCGATCTGACGCGTATTTCTGATATAGCCCAGAACCTCTATGGCTATGACCCCGGTGGCCAGCCTAGCGATGGCGTACAAGAACAGAAAAAGTACATGGCCAGAATCGACTGGAGCATTAACGAGAACCACAATCTTTCTGCTATCTACAACTATTACGATGGTTTTCAGGATCGTTCATCCGACGGCGATCAAAATGAATTTGAATTCGCCAACCACTTCTACGTTAAGGGATCTGAGTCAGAAACCACGACGTTGAAATTGTCTTCGCAATGGAATGACGCACTCTCTACGGAGTTCTTTTACAGCCAGAACACGATGGACGACTCGCAGGTAACAACAGGCCCCGCGGATTTTGGTGATTTCCAGATCAGCCTTGGTCGCGACACCGTTTATTTAGGTGCAGATGATTCTCGGCAAGCGAACGCACTGAACACTGAGTCTGAATTTTTCCGCGGCGTGGCAACCTACTTGGTAGGCGATCACGTTATTACTGCTGGCTTTGAGTCAGAAGAGCTGACCATCTTCAACCAATTCGTGCAGCATGCGCGCGGCGGCGAGTGGGATTTCTTCGACGGTTCCGGTAATAACTCAGATGCCTGTGGCGTACTAGACGCGGCGGGTCGATTTGCAGACGCTAGCTGTGGACTCTCGGGTATCGACAAGTTTGAATTGGGTCGACCGAGCCGAGTTTTCTACGGTAGCGGCGGTGGTACCAACGATGCAGCAGATGCTGCAGCAAGCTTTAATACCACTCAGTTGAGCTTTTACATACAAGACGAATACTACATGGCCGATTACGGCGTCACTGTTGTCGGCGGCGTACGCTACGATGTCTTTCAATCGGACGATCGTCCTAACTTCAATCAGGCGTTCACAACGGCTAACAATGGTCTGCGTAACGACGAGAACGTTGATGGATTGTCTATCCTTATGCCACGCTTGGGTATCACCTGGGACGCGCGTGATGATCTAACCGTTCGCGGTGGTATTGGCTTGTTCTCAGGCGGTAATCCTAACGTCTGGATTTCTAACGCGTTTAGCAACGACGGTTTCACCAACGTTCAAACGACAACGGATGACCGAGCCTTCGGTGAAAGAGATGCTTATCGTGACAGCACAGTGTCGGTTTTTGATGGCACTATTGCACTCAACGGTCCGAATCCTGGCTTCGCTGTACCTCAGTCTTTGTTTGACAGAGTAGGTAACGCGACCCCTGCGAATGCATCCGAAACCGGTTTGGTTCTTTTGGACCCAAACTACGAGCAACCTTCAGACCTGAAAATCGCTCTGGGCGCAACCTATGATTTACCTTGGGGTGGTATCACGGCAGATGCCGACTACTTGTTCAGCCGCTCGAAAGATTCGGCTATCTATGTTGACGTTGCGCAGACTCAGACGGGGACTACCCTTGCTGGTACGCCTATCTATAGCGACACCACAGGTTCGCGAAACTTAATGTTAACGAATGCTTCGGTCGACGCTGACACGCACGTGTTGTCTTTAGTGCTGAAGAAAGAATTCGACTTTGGTCTTGATCTCTTAGCTGGTTACTCCTACACGGACGCCGAAGACGTCAGTCCAATGACGAGCTCTACCGCTGGCTCTAACTTCAGTAACGTCGCGACTAACGACCCACAGAATCCAGGTGTTGGTCCATCAAACTACTTTGTGCCACATCGTTTCACTGCGCGCGCTGTCTACGGCAAGGAGCTGATTGGCAACTTACGTACTAGCGTTTCATTGTATGGCCAAGCGAGTGAAGGTCAGCCACAGAGCTACGTGATGGGTTCGCAAGACCAGGAAAGCGATGGTCGAAATGGTCGTCACCTGCTGTATGTTCCTAACGGTCCTACCGATCCGAATGTTGTTTATGATGCTGGTTTCGATCAAGCAGCCTTCGCAAACTTTGTTAACCGCGAAGGGTTAGGTGCGGGCTTTGTTGGCCGTAACGCTCAGCATGCAAGATGGTCTTATCGTTTAGACCTTCGTGTTGACCAAGAACTGCCAACCTTTATTGAAGGCACCAGCGGCCGCGTTTTCTTCAAGATGTACAACCTCACTAACTTCTTAAACGATGATTGGGGCCAGGCGAACGATGCTCAGTTCTTCTCCGTGCAGATGGTGGAATCATCAGTGAATGATGCTGGTCAGTTTGTGTTTGAAGAGTTTAATGATCTCTCAATCGAAGACATCATCGAAACGCGTTCACTGTGGGAAGCGCGAGTGGGTGTGCAGTTTAATTTCTAAGCACATGATTTGAGATCTCTTTGGATCGAGAAAAAGGGCGGCTCTGAGTCGCCCTTTTTTATGGGCGAAAGGAAAGTAGACCGGACAACGCCGATGAAGATGGGCGATAGACCTCATCAAATGCCGGTGCTAGCATTGCGGCTCCAGCGATTTGGCAACACCTTGCATGAAAGATTTGTCCCTACCTCGCATCCCCGGTGTCGCCCATCAACTCGATGAGCGTATCAACCATCACATCGATACCAAGACCAAGCCTCTGGGTGCTTTGGGTGTTGTAGAGGACATCGGCGCACAAGTGGCGCGGGTTCAGTCAACGCTGACACCTGTGATGCGGCACTGCACGCTGTTGTTGTTTGCGGCCGATCACGGTGTCGCGCAGGCAGGGGTGTCGGCATTTCCTGCCGAGGTTACCCGGCAAATGGTGTTGAACTTTCTGCACGGTGGCGCGGCCGCCAATGTCTTTGCTCGTACGAATGATGTTGACCTGATTATTGTTGATGCTGGTGTAGCTGGCGAGCCGATTGTTGACGAGCGGCTGGTTTCACGACGAATAGCCGGCGGTACCAAGAATTTTATCGAGACGCCTGCTATGAGTCGACCCGAGCTCGAGTTAGCGCTGACTAACGGCATAACGTTGGGCATGCAAACAGCGGGTGATGCGCTTGCCTTCGGTGAGATGGGTATCGGCAATACCTCCTCGGCAGCGTTACTGGCGCATAAGCTGACGGGAAAGCCATTGGCGCTGATCATCGGTCGCGGCACGGGCCTTGATGATAAGGGCTTGCAAAACAAGCAGCGGTTGTTGGAGGTGGCAGCCCAGCGCACCACAGATAAATTGTCGCCAGAGTTGGCGCTGCAAGAATATGGCGGCTTTGAGATTGCCACCATGGTGGGCGCTATGTTGGGTGCCGCCGCCAGCGGTCGCCTCGTCATCGTTGATGGTTATATCGCCACCGCCGCGGTATTGGTGGCCGTGCAACTGCGACCCGAGATGCGTGACTATTGTATTTTTGCCCATGAATCTGCTGAAACCGGGCATCGGCTTATGCTCGATGCGTTGCAGGCCCGTGGCTTGCTCGA
>Ga0307488_10005039_pt1 | contig 10943 bp, 13 predicted proteins | sample SB02metaG_FD_202248 | JGI IMG/M metagenome (GOLD analysis project Ga0307488, IMG submission 202248) | Sea-ice brine microbial communities from Beaufort Sea near Barrow, Alaska, United States - SB 0.2 | ecosystem: Environmental > Aquatic > Marine > Coastal | place: USA: Alaska | collected...
TTGGGGTGTGTAGGGTGTTCTTGTGTGTCAGACACGGCTCAAGTTGAGCTGAAAAGTGAACGAGTGTAAGCCCCTGCCGCTATCTCCCCCCGCTGCGCCTCCACCACGGCGGAGAGCGACGCCACCAGTGAATGCTGCGAGTTTGGTGGCTCCGCTCGACGCGCGTTCCTCCCCATACCCGGAGCGGCGGTCTCGGGCGGCGCGCTTGAATGCGTTGAGAACAGCACGCACTTGATGACTTGAGCACTGTCAATTGTGTGAATCTGGCCTCTGGGTGCCGTCTCAATCATTGGAATATGCACTTGAACTTGAAGAACTAGAGCTAGTGCAGATTCCTCTGGACTTCGTCGAGCGCGCGCGCCAGACCCTGTCAGCATGGCTGGCTTGAGCGTGAACGACCTGGTGGAGGTAACCGGGCTGACATCCGAGAAGGGCGTCGTCATGAACGGGCGCTTCGGCTCCATCTGCTCCCCCGTCTCCGCCGACTCGGGCCGAGTGGGCGTGTTGTTCTACTCCATCGCTGGTGCGGATGGGGCGCAGTGCAACGTGTTGGAAGCGAGCCCCGGCGGCCGCGCGGAGGTGGTGGCGCTGAAGCCCGAAAACCTGCAGGCGCGCGCCGCGACGTGCCCGGTGTACTACCGCTTCCAGGGTAAACGCGTCGTCAATGGCCATTAAGGCCCAACGCCCGGGCGACGTCGAGGCAGGGGCGTTACAGGACAAGCACTCCACCGACGTTGAATCTCCTCCTCCTCCTCCGCGCGTCTGTATGAGGGGGTTATTGAGAACACGCACTCGACCGACGTTGAATGTCCTCCTCTATCCTCCGCGCGTCTATGTGCATGCACCCTGTAGGTAAGTCATCATGCTCCGATATCTGTTCGAGTGCTTTCTCTCAATGACCCTCCTGCGAGGCGCTCATCGAACAAATCCTGGCCGTCCACCCGCGCGACATGGCGATGACGGCGACGCTGGCGACCCACCTGCGCAACCGAACCCCGCACCAGCCGTAGGGTCGAGTGCCGTGAAGGAGAGACGCTTCTGCGTGTAAACGGAGGCACCAGGCTATCGTCCTGCCCCCCATGGCCGAGTGCCGTAGCTAACATTGCTCGCCACCTCGTAGAATGTCATCTAATCGTAACGCAATACACGAGGGTTTACAGTGCGGCTGATGACGTGGCGAGCAACGTGTAGTACTCTAGTATGCTCGCCACGTCATAGGATGGCATCCCACTTAATGCATGAGGATCTATCATGTCGGAGGATGACCTGACGTGGCGGGCACGGGGGCAAGGGCGAAAGCCTGGTGCCTCCTCATACGCGCACAATCATCTCTCCATCTCTCATGACGTGGCGAGCGTTGTATACTTGGCCCTGTCACACGGGGCGACTACGAGCGCGCCGGCGAGCTGACGCGCGCCGTGCTCGGCGCGGAGCGCGAGAGCGGCGCCCGGCCGCGCGGAGCGCGGTGGGCGGCGCGGAACCAGCCGACGGCCGCGTCCCGCGGATACGGCTCCACCGGCGGCCGCTCCGCGGAGCGGCGAAGCCTCGGCGGAACCGCGCGAGCGGCGCCCGGCCGCGCGGAGCGCGGTGGGCGGCGCGGATGTAGTCCAATGACCGCTCCGCGGATGGCGGCTCCGCCGGCGGCCGCTCGAAGCAACCGACCGTTCGGCAGAGAGTACCAAAGCAACCACGGAACAGGGAACAGCGGCGGCGGCGGGCGGGGGTTGGAGCACTGCCCTCTTATCTGACCGGACGGGCAACCGTGTCAGCAACGGTATTCCACTCGCGCGCTGAAGCGTCGCCAGTGTGTGCACTTTGAGGTCGATATGCAACATGCATTCGACCTGTCCTATAACTAGAACTGAGCTATGCGAGCTAGAGCTAGAGACCCTGTTGCCTTCTTCGTTTCTCATAAACTAGGCTACGAGTGCATAACGGAATAAGAGTCGCTGCCGCTCACCTTTCGTTCCGTCGCAGGCTGTCCCGGTAGACCCGCCGCTGGCGCCGCGGCTGGCTCCGCGGCTAATGCTGGCAGCCCCCCCCCGGCCGCCACCACCGCCACCACCGATGACACCACCGCTGGCAGCACTCATCTCAGCATTCATCTCAGCGATCGCCCTATCACCGCCGCCACCGTCAACGCCGCCGCCGCTGACGCCGCCGCCGCTGACGTCGCCGCTGACGCCGCCGCTGACGGGGGTCCACGGCTGACGATGGCATCTCTCCCGCCTCCGCCGCCGCCGCCGCCGCCACCGATGACATCACCGCTGGCAGCTCTCATCTCAGCCTTCAGCTCAGCGACCAATCCAATGCCGCTGTTGCCGCCACCACCACCGCCGCCGCCGCCGTTGACGTCATTACCGTTCGAAGCAATCATATCAGCGACCGCCCCACCGCCGCTGCCGCCGCTGACGGCGCCAACTACCCTCTCAGAGACCGCCCCACCACCGCCACTGCCGCCGACGCCGGAGCCACGGCTGGCAGCTATCATGTCCCCCACTGCGCTGCCGCTGCCGCTGCCAGCCAAGAGACCCGTGCCAACAAGGTAAGCCGCGACCAGCGGGACCCCAATGTTAAGCCCCTTCATCCACACCTGGCACCATACCCCCCAATACCGTGCCACTTTTCTCAGCAAAAGTATTGACAGCCCGTGCTGAGGGACTTACGACCGTCCACTTTTCAGCTCGACGTAAGGACTTTCTAGGGATTATTAGTTGGTATCAGTAACAAGGGTTTAGGGTTTAGGGTTTAGGGTAGCTGAGAAATGGACGAGTGTACGTGCAGGGGCTCAGGGGCTTGCGCTCGTCCACTTATCAGCTCAACCTGAGCCAATTTTGTAACTAAAGCCACCCACACCACCCCACGTGTCCCTCACAAAGTCCTCACGTCAAGCCGAAAAGTGGACGGGTGTACGCCCCTGCCCGCGCTGCAGCGCCGCCTCGTCCGCCACAACCATGCCGACCGGATTCACCACCGGTTTCCTCGCCTGTCTCGCCTTGAAGTAGCGACGCAAGTTGAAATTGGAATCAAACTTAGAAAGCAGATGATCATGTCTTAACTGGAACCAAGTGCGGTCAACCTGGAATGAACCTGGGGTGAACCTAAGGCGAACCTGGGGTCAACCTGGGGTCAACATGGGGTCAGCCTGGAGTCAACCTGGGGTCGAACTTAGGTCAATCTGCACCGGCCTACCTTGGCACGGTCGTAAGCGGCGGCGTCCCACCCCCACGCCTCAAATTTTGCCCGCGCCTCGGTCTCCGCGTCGGGGACCCACCCGTCATCCCGCGCCGCCCACCCGCAAGGCCCGATGCAGCAGACGACGGCATTATTTGGTCAGACCACCATCACGACCGTACAGTATTTCATATGCCATACTTTACTCACATTTATCGAGTCCCAATGTGCTCACATGGAGTGCTCAGGCGGAAGAGGCAGAGGTAGAGGAGGAGGAGGAGCAGGAGGAGGAGGAAGAGCAGGAGGAGGAGGAGGAGCAGGAGGAGGAGGAGGAGGATGATGAGGAGAAGTAGGTGGAGGAGAATAAGGAAGCGGAGGCGGAGGATGAGGAGGAGGAGGAGGAGGCGAAGGTGTACAGGTGCACAATGAGTAGATAGTCAGGTAGCTAGTGCGGGACGGCGGGGGCAGTGTTGTATGGTACATCGTGAGCAAACAGTCAGAGCCACACCCAGTCCATGCCCCTGTCGAACACCCTCCTCCGGTCCGCGTCTGCCAGCAGCTTGTACGCGCCGTTGATGCGCCGGAAAGTATGGCATGATAGATAATTCGTCGCCATGTCATACAACGCACTGTATACCCTCATGTGTTGAGTTCATTGACACCCTATGACGTAGCGAGCCCTAGCCGCCAGGCCCTCCCAGCAGGGCGTGGATCAGGAGGTGATGAAGTTTGAATCAAGAAACGAGGGTCTGCAATGTGGATGATTACGTGGCAAGCATTTCTGTCGGGCTCTAGTTTCAATCAAGAAACAAGGATCTACAATGTGGATGATGAAGTGGCAAGCATATCTGGCGGGCCCTGCCGAAACCGCGCCGCGGAGCCCGGGTCCGGGTTCACGTCTGGATGCGTGATGCGCACGAGGCCGCGGTAGGCCAGTTTAATGTCTTCGAGGGTGGCGGTGTTGGATACGCCGAGCTGGTCGTAGGGGGACATGAGGATGCCGCCGCCGCCGCTGCCGCCACCACCGCCGCTGCCGCCGGCTGCGCATCGCGTCATCCCCATCCTCGCTCGTGCCACCCTACGAGGAAGGAGTCCACTCTTGGTGTGCCCACTGTGCCCACTGTGCCCACTGTGCCCACTCTTGGAAACGCCGAGCTGGTCATAGGGGGAGATGGGGATGCCGCCGCCGCGCCAGCCGCCGCCCGAGGAAGAGGAGGAGGCTGAACAAGAGGAGGAGGAGCTATTGCTTTTGCGGCCGCCCGCTGCGCATCGCGTCAGCCCCACCCTCTCCCGAGCCACCGTCGTCACGTGCCTACTTCGGGAGCCACCGCCCAGAGTTGTTTTCGACCGCGACACTCGACCCCCCCGCCCCGCCACCCCCGCCGTCCCCGTTGCCCCCGTCGCCCCCGTCGCCGTCAACCCGCCGCCGCCGCAGCAGCAGCGCTGCATCGCGCGTGATGTTCGTTGCGGACCGGGGGTGCATCAATGCGCCCTGGCACACACTGTTCGCTTCACACAAGAATGCACTTTCTTGACTCCTTGACACGTCAGCACCGACAGCTCGAGAAGGGCGGGGCGGTCATCACCACATCAGACACCATAGACGTGAGAGAGTTACGCCAACACTGCTTGCCCGCGGCGCTTGAGTGCTATGAACGCGGCGTGCGGTTTGCGGCACCGACTCCTACACGCCACGACCCGCAGCCTCCTGACGCCGCCCACCCCTCGCGTCGTCGCTCGTGGGGTTACCTCTCACACGTCCCGGCACACTCCTTCCACTGGTGGGCACCCCCGTGCGACAATGGCGAACGCTGTGGATGCGTCGCCGCCGCGGCGGTACATCGACATCGGTGCCAACCTGACGGACAGCATGTTCCAGGCTGGGCCTGAAGCGGCGTCCCCTTTCCAGCGGCGTTACCTCAACCACCAGCCGGCACTGCCATGGTAGCCGGGGTTGTTTCCCTGAGGCAACTCGAGTTTATATCCCCAGTGTTGAATCAGACTGTCTGACTGTTCCTCAAAGTTACTCAAGCTGAGTTCCCACGGAACGTGTGCGCGGACCCGGGTTGCAGGGCAGCTACCGCGGCAAGCAGGCCCACGCCCCGGACCTCGCGGAGGTGCTGCAGCGGGTAGGGCGGGAGCCTCACACCCGGCAGCTGGCACCATCGTCGGTGAATGACCTTCTTTTCTTGTATGATACCAAGCAGTCCGGAAGTGGGCACTTTACCTCTTTTTGACCCGATGAAACATGCTCATACATCCGTCGACTGGCACGGTGGCTGCCCTGGCGGCGGGGATGGGACGCCGGAGTGGACCGCGTGGTCATCACCGCGGGCACGCTGCCCGAGGCGGCGGAGGCGCTGGAGCTCGCGGAGAACATGGACGGAGCGGCTGGGGTCGAGAACGGAGAATGCGACGGGGGCGGTTACGAGGAAGGGGATGGAGACATGGTAAGGCGGTGCAGGTTGAACCGATGGAAGCTGTGTTACAAGCGCCTGGAACTAGGCGTATGCAACTACAATATGATAAACTGCTTTCAAATGTTGCTTTGAAATTCAACTTGCGACACTACAACAAGAGTAATATGGAGGGGCGGCGGCGGCGGCTGTTCACGACAGTGGGTGTGCACCCCACCCGCTGCGGCGAGTTCGCGGCTAGCGGCGACGCCGAGGGGTACCTTGCACAACTCGGCACGGCCCGGTCTCATCCTCGACACTATGGGCAATTCACCTGCGCCACTCTCCTGCCGAGGGGTACCTCGCACACCTCTGCACGGCCCGGTATCATTCCCGTTACTCTGGGCGATTCCCCTACGGCACAACGGCAAGGCCCGGTATCAAGCAGAGTTGGTAGACGTTTTTACGAGGGGCGTAATCATACTTGGCCTTACAATCGGGGCGATTAGCTGAGGAGGGGAGTTACGCGAGCACCACCAACGGCTGCAACGGCCGAGTGGTGGCTATCGGCGAGTGCGGGTTGGACTATGACCGCCTGGAGTTCTGTCCAAGGGAGACTCAGATGGAGTGGTTCGAGAGGCAGTTCGAACTGTCGGAGGCCACGGGTCTGCCAATGTTCCTGCACATGCGGAACGCGGCGGAGGATTTCATTGACATTGTGCGCCGTAATCGATCGAGATTCACCGCCGGCGTCGTGCATTCATTCACGGCAGGGTCCGGCAGAAATTACTAAAAACGTCCATCAGTACAAATGTGCGTGAAACCACTTAGACACTTAGCAACACGTAGTAATAAGTCGTCCGAATTGAGCGTCCTGACTGGTCAAGCGGGCACTAAGTCAGACTAAGTTGCACTAATTTAGACTGAGTGTCTAAGTGGTTTGGCGCACTTTGTCATATATTATGAACCCTCGTTTCGTTCGTTCGTGGTAGAGCATGGCAATGGCACCAACTGCTCAAAACGTCCCAGAACATATTTAAAACCCTCGTTGTTTGAGAAATGCCTCAATGTGATATCTTGAGTATTTTCTGCCCGGCCCTGGTCCACGGGAACCGTCCAGGAGGCCGAGGCGCTGTTGGCCATTGATGGCATCTACATAGGCATCAATGGTGGGGTCATGGCCCAATACCATACGAGTCGGCTCTTTAAATAATGTTCCGAGCCAGGTACGCACCACAGGTGTCCCGGAGGTTCCAAGCGCTCGACGGTGGGATGTTCGGCGATTGTGGGCGGTTTTGATCAATTTTGGGCGATTTCAGCGTAGGTACGCTTCCAAAACACACCTAGATTCCAGGTTCCAAGCTATGTACGGACCATTATTTAAAGAGTGCACTCGTACTTCGCAGTTTTTCAGGGTACCTCAAACCATGCGCAAATTTGCGACCTTGAGTAAATAGACCGTCAGATTTGCCATACAATGGTACAATATGGCGATTCGACCGTCTATGTCTCAAGAATTGGCGACCTCCATTTGAGGTACCATGGAAAACTGCGAAGTATTGATGGAGGCACGGATGTCGGTGCTTGATGATCTACGCATATTCACGAAGTTGATCTATTGCCGTTTAGGGATTTGTCCCTTTTCCTGAGTCAACTCGTCGGCCGAAGCTTAATAATTAAGCTTCCAACACGAGTTTACTCAAGAAAAGGGACAAATTCCTAAACGGCAATAGATCACCTGCGTGAATATGCGAAGATATGACTGAAGCGGTCGAATCGAGTTGCGCTATGATGTAAGACGGTAGAATATAGAATGCCCGTGCTGATGCTGTGGAAGCTGTGGATGATGCCGGGCCTTGATGGATCGGGTGATACACCGGTACACTGTGAGCAAACAGTCAGGATGATACCGGGCCTCGGTGTCGGGGAGGTACACCAGTACACCATGAGCAAACAGTCAGTATGATGCCGGGCCTCGGTGTCGGGACGGTACACCGGTACACCATGAGCAAACAGTCAGGGTGACACCGGGCCTCGGTGTCGGGGAGGTACACCGGTACACTATGAGCAAACAGTCAGGATGGTGCCGGGCCGTAATGAGCGGGTGCAGCCTGCGCGCGCCAGAGAGCCTGGAGGCAGTGGCTTACACTCGTCCACTTTTCAGCTCAAACTGAGCCGTTTCTGTCACAACATACACCCTAGACACCCCCTCATACCCCCTCACACCCCCTAAACACCCCCTGCACAACCCTTAAATTTCCCCCTATTTCATAGAGGGCGCTTACGGTGAGCCGAAAAGTGAACGAGTGTAAGCCCCTGCCTGGAGGTGGTCAAGCTACTCCCCCCAGATCGGATAATGTTAGAGACCGACGCGCCGTGGTGCGGCATCAAGGCCACGCACGCGGGTGCCGGTTTCGTCCGAAGCACGTGGCCTACGTGCAAAAAGATAGGGCCCTCGTGCTAGACGCTGCTAAGAGTGATTTGCCGACCTTCATTTATTGAGTCAAAAGCCATCCGCCTGATCAATATAGCGCTTTGTGCCAGGCTCTTCTGTGGCCTGACTGCCTTACAGAAATCATTCAAAACAAAACATCCTTCAAAACGTTTGCCAACACTTCTTGCTTGAATCACAAGCCGCACGCCTGATGTTTAGTGCAGTTTCTGCGGGGCCCTACGACAACAAGGAGAAGAAGCAGCCCGGTGAGTGCCTAAAGGTAGGGACTGGCAGATATTGCTCGCCACGTCGTTCAGCGCACTTGAACCCTCGTTTATTAAGTTAAATGACATCCTGTGACGTGGCGAGCAATTCTTGCCAGGCCCTGCTGCAAGGACCGCTCCGAGCCGTGCCACGTTGCACAGGTGCTGGAGGCGAGGCCCTGATTGTTTGCTCATGATGTACCCGTGTACCACCCCGCCGCTGGGTCCCGGTGTCATCCACACTGTTTGCTCATAGTGCATCCTCCGGTGTACCCGCTGCTCCGAGCTGTGCCAGATTATGCTGGTGCTGGAGGTTATTACGCCCAGGTACTGGTGTCGTGTCCTCCAACGTTTGCGTATAGTCTACCGGGGTAACCCCCGACGCAATGATACTAAGGCCTGGTATGATCTCTTCCAAATGTATGATCTGGCCAGTGTACCCCCGACACTTATGAGTTTATTGCACGGAGGCGAGGGTGAATGCCTGGTGCCTCCTTATACTCGCGGAAGCGTCACTCTCTCGCCCCCCCGACACTATTGCTATAATGCTGTAGCCAACATGTTGACACAAACGCCAGTGGTGTCGGGCCATGGCGTGAGGTGCTGGCGGCGGTAAAGGGGATGGAGGAAGGGGCTTACACTCGTCCGCTTCTCAGGTCAACCTGAGCCGTTTATGATGCGAAATCACACCCCAAACACTCCCTGACACCCTTTGATACCCAAAAAACACCCCCAAAACTACCCCTTGCCGGGACCCCTATATTACAAAAAGCGCTTATGTTGAGCTGAGAAGTGAACGAGTGTAAGCCCCTGGATGGAGGAAGGGGAGTTGGCAGAGGCGTGTTACCAGAACACGCTCAAGGTGTTCTTCCCGGATGAATATGCCAGAGATTTGCAATCGTCGTGAGGGACAGACAATTTCTCGTGCATAAGGAGACATCAGGCTTCCGCCCTTCGACGTGACCGCCGTGATGTCGTGACAGAAAGTGTACCGGGTGCAGCGTGTGTAAAATGAATATAGGGTTCTAGCTGTCAATTTGACCTCAAAGTAGTATCGATGCGATGGTGAATAAAAGCCCCAACTCATAACAAGAGAAGCGGAGTGTGGGCATGGACAAATAGGAAGAACGGCCCTGGGTCTATTAGTAGTACAATCTAAGGCGTTTCGCGCCTCGTGTGTGGCCGCCACCGACACTTCGCAAGTCATCGTTTGCGCGTAATCCTCGCCGAATCACCACTCTAAACCAATTCCGTCTCCACCGTCGCGTCGCCGTCCCCCGGCGACGCTTTTGCACTATACTTTTGCACTATACTTTACACTCACCGAGCCCGGGGCTCAGACAGAGGAGAAAGTCCCCACCCGACTACTTAATCTCCTGCCACCCGCCACCGCTCCCGCCCCTGCCCCGCCGCGACCACACTGCGTACGCGACGTTCGCCACGCCGGCCGTCTCATCGCAGGGCCTCAAACCCGCATTTGTTTCCAGCTCACCTTCAGTAACTTCCAGCTATCATGCAGGTAACTCAAGAGGCGTGGGGTAAGTCCAGAGGCGTCACGGTCAAACAGACCAAAGTTCAGCCGGAATGAAAAGAAATGTGAGGCCCAACGCAGATGGCGTTGGTTTGCTCACCATCTGAATGACTCAGGGATCGATGAACGTAGTTAACAGTTCATTTCGAAATGGACCCTGCCAGTGCGAGACCAAAATTGAGCGCCCCGCAACCGCTGTACAGGAACTTGGCGCCGTGTCTCTGGTACACCAGCCCCCCCAGCAGGGGCTTACACTCGTCCACATTTCAGCTCAACTTAAGCGCCTTCTGTGGGGCAGGTCGTGCACTCAGGGGTTGTTTAGGGTGGTTTAGGGTGTGTTGAGGAGGTGTCAGGGGTTATCAGGGGGTGTTTAGGGCGTATTTTGTGTCAGAAACGGCTCAGGTTGAGCTGAAAAGTGGACGAGTGTAAGCCCCTGCCCCCCAGCAGCGCGCCCAGGAAGCACCCTCCGCTGTTGCACCCTCCAAACACCCCCATTATCGCCGAGTAGGAGGGTCGTTGATAACAAGCACGCGAACCGAGATCGGAGTATGACTTACATTCAGGGTGAATGCGCATACAGATGTGCGCAGTAGAAGGAGGACATTCAACGACGGTCGAGTAACAGGGTGATTGCATAGGGTGATGCTCACGAGGACGCGCGCAGTCAGTTGGTCGTCCATCGTCGGTCGAGTGCTTGTTATCATGACCCCCCCCGCCGAGTTGAGTCCCCGAGGCGCGATCTCCTGGCAAGAGGGTCATTGAGAGCAAGCACTCGACCGAGATCGGCGGGAGGGCTTACCTTGAGTGTGTATGCTCATACAGTCTCGCGGAATCGGAGGGCAGATTTCATCGTCGGTCGAGTGCTTGGTCTCCGTAACCCCCCTGCCTGTACAAACCCGTTGCCCACGCTCCAGTACAGCCCGAACGTGATGCCGTGGAGGAGTTGCACCGGTAACACCATCCACGTCAGCGGCATCATCGGGAGCCACGCGTAGAGCGTCTGTCGCAGCCCGTAGCACGCCAGGCAGGAGGGTCATTCAGAACGTATCGAACGGCGATTGGAGCATGACTTAGCTTCATGATAATTTCTCATACAAACACGCGGACACGGCTTTTGGTGGTCGACCGATCTATAGGGATTTACC
>Ga0307488_10005040_pt1 | contig 10942 bp, 8 predicted proteins | sample SB02metaG_FD_202248 | JGI IMG/M metagenome (GOLD analysis project Ga0307488, IMG submission 202248) | Sea-ice brine microbial communities from Beaufort Sea near Barrow, Alaska, United States - SB 0.2 | ecosystem: Environmental > Aquatic > Marine > Coastal | place: USA: Alaska | collected 2017-05-06
CGTTACCTGACGGCGATAAATTTTTAAAGTTTGTCAAAATGCCAAGTCCCATGTTGTCTGCGTTTTGGGGGGCAGATATGTATCTTCGGGCAGGGGTGATTTTACCTAACAGTTATTATGACAATCCCCTTAAAGACTTCCCGGTGATCTTTAATATAGGCGGGTATCACGCGCGATATGACAGAGCCCAAGGTTTGTATAAGGACGAGGCATTTAAACAGTATTGGTTAACCCCTGACACACCACAAATGGTCATAGTATTTTTGGATGGCGAAGCCCCGTTAGGAGACTCATACCAAATTGATTCAGCAAACAATGGCCCCTATGGCCAAGCCACTTGGCAAGAGTTTCTGCCTTACTTAACCAATCAATTTAACTTAGTAGACAACGCTAGTTCGCGGTTTGTCACTGGGTGTTCAACGGGCGGCTGGGTAAGCTTAGCTTTACAAATTTATTATCCCGATTTATTTAATGGCGCATGGTCATTCAGTGCAGATGGTGTGGATTTTAAATATTTTCAGTTGGTAGACATTTATCAAGACGAGAATGCCTTTGTGAATGAAAATGGCATGCAAAGACCGTCTTATAGAGCCAAAGACGGCGAAACCATTTTTAGTATAAAACGTGAAATCATGATGGAAAACCAAATGGGCAGAAATGATTCGTTTGCCTACAGTGGTGGTCAATGGGGAGGTTGGAATGCGGTATTTGGACCAAAACTGCAAGACGGCTCTCCGTCCACTATTTGGGATCCTCTAACGGGCAAAATTGATCAGTCCATTGCCACACAATGGACTAAGTATGACTTAAGGTTATACACCGAAAAAAATTGGCAAACACTTGGGCCCAAGTTACAAGGTAAGCTGAATATATGGATGGGTGATATGGATAATTTTTATCTTAATAACGCCATGCACTTATATCAGGAAATGCTAAACGTACAAATAGAGCCTATTTCCGATGCTAAATTTACTTGGGTAAGAGGAGCGGGACATTGCGATTATGAACAGGTTCCGATGCTGGAAAAAATCATGACACACATGCAGCAAAGGCTGCCATAGGCCTCTATCCGCAAAGAGCATGAATTTAATTGCCCCTGCAGGGTTAAAGTTCAGGTTCACATAGAGCTTGAATATTAATTTCGGCCTAATGACTGATATCAAGGATAAAAATAGAGCGTAAAATAGTCAACTTGAAGGAAGCACTGGACAAATATTTGAAAAAGAATAACGTACCTTCATAATACAAAACACTCACAGGGGATTTCCTATTAAACTGATCAAATTGGCAGCTGTTGCTGCCCTCATACTGACTGCACCCACCTTTGCTAATGACAGCATTATTCCTGTTTCAAAAGAGACCAAAGATATCGCCACCCATCTGCGCGATAAAGCCATTGCTGATAATAGCGCTTATGAAATATTAAAGTCGCTAACCACCCAAGTTGGCGCGCGTCACCCTGGCACACCTGGCGAAAAGGCGGGTATTGAATGGGGCATTGATAAATTAAAAGCTCTAGGGTTTGATAAGGTTTATACCGAAGACGTGAACATGAATGGCTGGGTCCGTGGCGTCGAAACGGCTGAGATTTTGCTACCTTCCTACCAAAAATTGATAATAACGGCTCTAGGCCGTTCAAAATCAACCCCTGAAGGTGGGTTAGAAGCTGAGATTGTGCATTTCAAAACTTATGCAGACCTTGAAAAAGCGGTAGATGGCAGCTTAAAGGGAAAAATCGCCTTTATCAGTAATCGTATGCAACAGTTAAAAGATGGTGGTGGTTACGGCCCTGCTAACATCGCCCGGAGTAAAGGCCACGAGCTTGCAGCTCAAAAAGGGGCTGAAGCTTTACTGATCCGCTCTATCGGTACCGATGACCATCGCAATCCGCATACCGGCGCTACCAACGTAGCCATGGGTTATACGGCAGTACCTGCTGTTGCCCTTTCGAATCCTGATGCGGACCAGTTGGTGCGTTTAATGGACTACGGTCACACCCCAAAAATTCGTCTAAACATCCAAACCAAAGATCTGGGGCCAATTGTCACCAAAAATGTTATCGGTGAAATTACAGGTCGCGAACTGCCAAATGAAGTGGTTGTCATTGGCGGTCATCTAGATAGCTGGGACTTAGGAACAGGAGCAGTTGATGATGGAGCAGGTGTTGCTATCGCCATGGCCACAGGCGCCTTTATCAAAAATAACGCAACATTACGTCCTCGGCGCACTATCCGTGTCATCCTTTGGGGCGCGGAAGAGTTGGGATTAATCGGTGCTCGCGCTTATGCCAAGGCGAGACAAGAGGACGGCAGCATCGCAAATCATGTGATTGGATCCGAATCTGATTTTGGTGCGGGTCCGATTTATGGCCTACAGTCGTCTAGCAACGTCTCACCTAACGCGATACATGTGGTTGATACTATGGCGGGGCTAATGGGTAAGCTTGGAGTAAGTCGTCGAAGTGGTGATACGAGCGGTGGACCAGATATGATCCCTTTAGCAGCACTAGGTGTCCCTGCCTTGAATCTGATGCAAGACGGTACAGATTATTTTGATCTGCATCATACCCCTGACGATACCTTTGATAAGGTGAACCCTGAACATATGCGCCAAAATTTAGCAGTATGGACTGTCTTCACCTTTATCGCCGCAGAATGGCCAGGGTCTTTCAAGTAAGACCTTTTAGGATCAGCCAACAATAAAAAATGCCCTGTTTATTTAGTCTTCACTATGAAACAGGGCATGTTTACTCGTTCCCGCTAAAGAATATTTCGCTGCATAAGCTTATGGCTTATCAACGTTATTGTGTCGAGTGCTTAAAAAGAGAACCATGTTAACTTAATAGGCTAGGCAACATTTAAAGACCAACACAACCAAATATCCTATTTGTTTTGCATTGTTTTTATCTTTTCTCGGTGATCTCATTTTCCTCGGTGGTAAAAAAGTCATTTTGCTTTTAAATCATTTAAAATTAAGAGCGTTTACACCACCGAGGAAAATGAGCGTCGGGCGCCGACCGCTGCGCTACACAGAGAAAATTAACTGATTGTTAAGATAAGATTTAACCCTTGGCAGAATAAGGATCTTCGGCCATTAAATAAGCCCGTAAATTGGCTTTGTGGGGTTGGGTATTTAGCCATCTCTTTTATTTTGGCATAAGCATCGTCACCAAACTTTTCATGGTAAATATTCACAAAGCTGTCTTTAGCACTAATTTCGCGCATTTTACGTTGCCAAACATTAGTCAAAATTTTGCTTATCTTCTTCAAATAAGTTTTGTAACTCTTGGCGACCTTGTTTACTGATTGCGATCAATTGATCAAAATCCATATTTTGCATCATAGTACTTTCTAGCAAACTTTTATCGTGAGCCGCAAATATATCAATTAAACCCTTGGCTTCGGCTTCACTTAGTCCATATGCTTGTAACAGCATATTTGCGGCTTCCAAGCCACCAGCAAAAACCTCTCTGACGTTGGTTTGAATGCCTAGGTTATAAAGTTTGACAGCTGTATACCGATTTCTAGCTCTAGCAATAACCTTTACATTAGGAAAATGTTTCCTGACTAATTCTGCAATTTTAAGTGCATCATCTTCATCATCTACGGCCACCAAAATCACCTTAGCGTGTTCTATTCCGGCCGCCACCAACAAGTCCAATCGACAAGCATCACCAAAAAATACTTTGTTGCCAAACTGTCTAACAAATTCAATATGCTCAGCGTCTTTATCAAGTGCAGTAAAAGGAATATTGTTGGCGGCTAAAATCCTGCCAGATACTTGACCAAATCGACCAAACCCAGCAATCAATACCTCAGGCTCATTGAAATCGCTTTTAGTGTCATACACCGCGGGACAATCTTTACTGGTAAACCACAGACTATGCAAAATAACCAAAGGAGCAGTTAACGCCATAGATATGCCTACAATTAACGTGACCTCACCACTAATTTGAACAGGCAATAAACCATTGTTTGATGCTTGTGCCATAACGACAAATGCAAATTCGCCTCCCTGAGATAACATCAAACCAATACGCATGGCATCTGTTTTGCGCTGTTTAGCCAGTTTTAGTATTGAAAATATAATGGTTGTTTTAAGCAACACTAATATGACACTGGCAGACAAGATAAATAGCGGTTTATCGACTAATAAACTTAAGTCGAGGTTCATGCCTATAGCCATAAAAAACAGTCCTAATAACAAACCTTTGAAGGGTTCGATTTCAGTTTCTAGTTGATGTCTAAAACTAGAGTTGGCTAACAAAATACCAGCAACAAAAGCGCCCATGCCCATAGTTAGACCTGCTTCTTGCATGCCTACAGCCGTTGCCATAACAATGAGTAGCGCAGCCGCAGTCATCACTTCTTCGCTACCGTATTTAGACACTAGGCGTAAAAACGGATTGGTTAAGTAGCGACCCACAGCTAAGACTGCCACTATGGCTAACACACTTATCCACCAGGACGGTGAAGAATGATTGTTTGTGGGTGATAGATTTTCAACTAACAACAAAATAGGGATCACCGCGAGATCCTGCATCAACAATATAGAAAAACCCTGCTGACCAATGGGGGATTTTAGAATACGGTGCTCTGTCATCAATTGCACAGCAAAAGCAGTGGATGACAAGGCGAGAGACAAACCAATGATCAGTGAAATACTCACAGAAAAATCCAGTGCAAAACGTAAAATAAGCGCAATAACCAGTGCGCTGACAAGTAATTGCCCACCGCCGGTAAATACAATTTGATTGCGCATTCGCCAAAGTTTTTCGGGCTGTAACTCTAAACCAATCACAAACAGCAGCAACACCACACCCAGTTCAGCAAAGTGTAATATGGTCTGAGGATCATTCACCCAATTCATAACTTGTGGGCCAATCACCAGTCCTGCAACCAGATAACCTAAAATGGCACCTAATTTAAACTTCTTAAAAATGGGCACCGCAATGACAGTAGCGGTCAAAAAAATCACGGCTGAACCTAAAACACTCATCAAATTTACTCAGGTTTATTTTGAACAATAGTGTGAAGAAAATGCTGAGGACAATCAATGGAATAAATTTTAACAAGAGCAAGGTGAACTCTCTTTCCCATTAACAATCTGCTAACATAAAATGTAAGTCAAATGATAATCAGAGAAAATACATGAATGACGCCAACAACATGGCACCAAAGTGGTTGGTAATTCTGGCTGTTGTCATGGCCATATGGAATCTAATGGGCGTGATGGCTTTTATTATGCAAATAACTATGACAGTCGAGCAAATCGCGGCACTGCCAGAAAAAGAGCAGATGTTATATCAAGACATCCCTCTTTGGGTGAATATAGCCTTTGGCTGTGCGGTTTTTGGAGGCTCACTAGGTTGTATTGCTTTAGCTTTTAAAAAAGCCATCGCTTTGCCGATTTTATTCATCTCTTTAGCAGGGGTATTAGTGCAGATGTGCCATGCATTTTTTATCGCTCATGCATTTGAGGTATATGGGCCAAGCGGCAGTATCATGCCAATAATGGTGTTCAGCATTGCGCTATATTTAGTTTGGCTGGCAAATAACGCCAAGACTAAGGGTTGGTTAACCTAATGCTTAATAGACCATATCCACTCAGACAATTCAGAATAAGGAGTTTGATTGTACTAATTTGAAACGCTCTATACTAAAAAGCGGATAATCAAACTTCAAATGATTACTCAAAGGTTTGGAAACCAAAGTAATCATCATTAAAGGTATTTAAATGAACGTTAAGATTGCCTCCTCTAAAATCATGATATGCAAAAATGGGGGGACGAAAAACCACTCAAACGATATCACTTCACCACTGATGAACGAGTTATTAAAATGCCAAAAGACCCAAGCCCCAACCCACTCATTACATTCGACTCAACTGATCGAGAGTTGATTGCAGTACTCAAGCGAGATGCAAGAACGCCCATCTCGGTTTTAGCTGAAATACTGAATATATCACGGGGTACAGTGCAAAATCGTCTGGAAAAGCTCTTAAAGTCAGGCGCGTTATTGGGGTTTACGATCCGTGTCAGAGAGGACTTTGATCCCAACAGCCTTAGGGCGATTATGATGATTGAAGTGGCAGGAAAATCCACTTCACAGGTGATACAGCGATTACGCCGGATCCCAGAAATTGAGAAATTACATACAACCAATGGGGGGTGGGATTTGATAGCCGAATTATCTGTTGGTGACCTTAGAGAGTTTGACAGGGTACTCAGGGATGTAAGAGAAACCAACGGTGTACTCAATAGTGAGACCAGCATTTTGCTAAGTACCGTCTGAGTTTACAACACTCGCTATTCAAACCAATACCACGGGTCAGATGCCGTTAAATCAAAGTATGTGATCCGTAAAAAATGAACAAAGTTCAATCACCTAGCAATATGTAACATGGGTCTATCAGTTTAGCTAAATGTTGCTTGGTAACTAGCAATCTTGCCCATAGAACTTGACAATATTTCTGCTTACCATGGCGTATGTAAAACCTATTTTTCATTGCCACTAAACAGACATTATTTATATGACGTTACCACACTCAAATCCGCAATCTCCCTCTTCGATAGTCATGATTAGGCCCCATCACTTTAACCCCAATCCTGAAACCTTGGCTGACAATGGGTTTCAAGCGCTAAGCAATGATGCAAACGGAAAAATTCTATCTAATCGCGCCTATATGGAATTTACGCAAGCCGTTGAGTTGCTTAAAAACAGTGGCATTAAGGTGCATTTGTTTGAAGATGAATCTCATCACACGCCCGATTCAGTCTTTCCAAACAATTGGTTTTCTACCCATCCTGAGGGTAAAGTCGTGCTGTATCCAATGTACGCGCCTAATCGCAGAAAAGAGCGCCGCAGCGATATAGTAGCAATGCTGAAATGCGAATATGAGGTGTGTGAAATAGTTGATTATTCTCGTTCTGAATATGACGATTTATATTTGGAAGGTACTGGCGCCATGGTTATTGATCATCTTGAACGCGTGGCTTATATGATCCCATCCAATCGCGCCAACCCAGCACTGTTTGAACGCTTTTGTCGCCAATTTAACTATGAGCCCTTTGTCTTTTCGGCATTAGATTTAAACGATAATCCGATTTATCACACCAATGTATTTATGTCCATTTGCAGCGACTTTGCGGTTCTGAGTTTGCAAATGATCCCCGACCTCACTCAACGTGACAACATTGTGCGCAACTTAAGTCGTTCTGGTCGTGATATTATTGACCTCAGTGCTGAGCAAATATACCAATTTGCGGGCAATTGCATCGAGCTAACCGGAAATAACGGGAAAATATTGGTTTTATCTCGTAGTGCATTTAATTCACTCACCCAAGATCAAATCGCCACCATTGAAAAAAGTGCAATCTTGTTGCCATTAAGCGTCGAGACCATAGAATTGGCCGGCGGATCGGTGAGATGCATGATTGCGGGAATTCACCTGCCCACAAAAAACAACAGTACTTTCACTCACCTTGAACAAGGCGTTGCCCATGATAATTGTTAGGCCAGTAAAGATTGCAGATATTGATCATCTTATGGAGATTGCTGTGGCAGCCTCCCCAGGGATGACAACACTTCCGCCAGACAGAAAAACCTTAGAACGTAAAATATTGCTTTCATCAAAAAGTATCACCCGTACCATCAAAGAACCGGGCAGTGAAGTCTACTTGTTAGTCATGGAAGACACTGATACAGGGAAATTAGTAGGTACCGCCAGTATCATCGCTAAGTTAGGTATTGACGATCAGTTTTACTCTTACAAGCTCAATAAGCAAACCCAGTACAGTCGACAGATAAACAAAAAAGTGACGGTAGAAACCTTACATCTCACCAATCACTTTGAGGGATCCGCCGAAGTGGCCACTTTATATCTCACCCAGGCTTATCGCAAAAATGGCAACGGCAAACTATTAGCACGCAGTCGTTATTTGTTTATGGCCGAGTTTAGAGAAAGGTTTCCCGATAAAGTCATGGCGGATTTGCGAGGATATTTTGATGAAAATGGTCGCTCCCCTTTCTGGGAAGCACTAGGACGACACTTTTTTGATATGAGTTACTCTGAAGCTGATCTGTATGGTGCACTCAATGGCAATCAATTTATTGCTGATTTAATGCCGAAACATCCCATTTACGTCAATTTGTTGCCAATGGAAGCAAGAGAAGTGATTGGACGGCCAAATGATCAAGGCAGGCCTGCATTGGCGATGCTCGAAAAAGAAGGTTTTAGACATAACGGTCAAGTGGATATTTTTGATGGTGCCCCCAGTGTAGACGCCCATATCGATGAACTAAAGACAATCAAAGAGAGTCACAAAGTCAGGGTAAGTGGGGCCATAGCGCCTCAAGAAGATCAAGAATATTTGATATGCGCCGGTAACATTGAGTCCTATCGCGTCTGTATAAGCTGTTTAATGATTGCAGCTGACGGTAATGTGCACATGCCACAAACTACGTTAGATGCACTTAAGATTGGTATAGATGATTACATTCGCTACTCAGCCTTGTGAATTAGCCAATGGTTAAAAGTGTCGAAGAATACTTTTAACCATTGCGAAGTGTTATTGAGTCGGCTTTTCATGCTCCTTTAACTGTCATCCCATTTGAAGAGATGACTCAATGGCCATCTTCTAGCTTAATACCGGTATCTGCGGAAGCACGCTTACCGGTTTTCCACTGGCAATAGTCCAACCTGTCGGCGTACATTGAAAACATCAAGGGAGATTTAGGCCATATACACAAATCTATGGCCCCTTGTAAAGAATACATCAGCATAATGTGACCATTGGGCACAAAATAGAAAAAGCAGTCTTTAATGTCTTAAACAACAGATGTTTTTTTAAGCAATTATGGGATCTAAGGTTTGAAATAAAACATAATATCAATCAAAATAAGCAATTCTGCACATATTTATTCCAATGTCACTTGACTGCTAAGTCAATTTCTCTAAGACTTGGGCTCTGCTCCCCAATAGAAATAAAAAACATGTTAGAACTGGTTAATGTTGACGGGCTTTTACCTGGTATGTTCATTGTTAAGGTCACCAAACAAGCGGGTAGAATTATAGTCGCCTCCGCGGGAAAGGTGAGTGGTCAGCAAGACATTGTTGGTTTAGTTGATAAGGGAATATTACAAGTTCAAATAGATTTGACTAAAAGCACGCACCTTAATACTGACGATAAGCTAGATAATTTAGATGACAGCTATACCAATGCTTCGAGTTTAAGTTATAACCAGCAATTAGAACATTCGCTTACACTTCATGACCAAGCCAAAAAAATTCATGGGCGCTTAATTAAACGTGTAGCAAAGGGCAAAATCGCTGGTATTGAAGAAGTGAATACTATTACCCAACAAATTGTCAGACATGCCTTTGATTGTGATGATGCCCTTGGCATTACCACCATGCTCAAGGAGGACGATGAATATTTTCTTGAACACAGTATAAACTGTGCCATCTTGATGGTGATGTTTGGCCGTTCACTTGAGATAGAAAAATCTACTCTACAATATCTGGGTGTGGGTGCTTTGCTGATGGATATAGGTATGGTCAAACTGCCTCTTTTGATAACACAAAAAGCCGATAGTTTGTCTGTTCAAGAAACACAAAAAATTCAGCGCCATGTAGATATTGCACTAAAGCTCCTTGAGCCCATAGAGGGTATAAATGAAGTAAGTCTCACAGTTATTAAGCAACACCATGAAAGACTTTATGGAACAGGCTACCCTGATGGACTGAGGGGCCAAGAAATATCTCAATACGGCAGAATGGCTGCCATTGTCGATACTTACGATTCCTTAACCACCTCTAGACCCTACCGAGATACGTTCAAACCTGCTGATGCCTTGAAAAAAATGCAAGATGAAAACTTAGGTCTAGACAAAGCACTCTTGGCTAAGTTTATTCTGTGTATTGGTGCTAACCCTATTGGTTCTTTGGTAAAACTAGCCAGCGGAAAACTCGCCATGGTAATGCGCCTTAATCGCCTTCAGCCCCTGTCGCCAGTGGTCATGGTTTTTTATAATTTAACCACAAAATTAGATGAAGTAGCACAGCTAAACTTATCTAAGGTAGAGGATGAGATTGTGGGTAGTGTTTCACCTGATGACTTTGGAATACGCTTATCAAGCTTTATGCGCCAGTCCTTTTTTACTCAATAATACGAACGAGATACCCAACAAGCTTGAGTATAGGTTTGAAGCATTCATGAACATACCCGCGCTAAGGTTATCTACCAGTCTGTTAGAGCAGCCATAGAAAAGGTTTGTCCAGAGTAATTTAGAATAACGTGCTGCGGTTCGATACGGACAATTTCAATCATGCCATCAATTTTATCGCCTTCAACCATTCGAGTGCCATTGACTCTTACCCACCTTTCAGACTCGATAGAGGCATACATATGAGCCGAAAAAGCCATACTGGGTAATCGATTCATCACCCATGCTGGTAACTGATCAATTCTTGGTACGTCATCTTTGCTAGATATACTTTGGACAGGCGGCGGGGTAACTGGCGAATCGGCCACTTCGGTGATGGCTTTTCTAAACTTCGCTAGCACTTCAGCAGAAATTTGCGGTTCTGGCTCGGGTGCTGGAGTCATGGTGGCTGCAACGTCACTTGTCTCAGGCTTTTTGGCAATATCCTCTGTCTCAGTGACCTGTTGCGCAGCTGAATTTATAATGACGTCAGTGTTGGCATCTCGAGGGTTATCAACCTTAACTGATGCTTCGACTTTATTATTCAGTTGTTCAGTCGCAGGGGCAACGACCGTAGGAACGGGTATAGAAACTATCGTTGCTGGCTTATCAGTCTGGAGGCTCCATAAGGTCAATATTTCCTGATAATTAGCCAAAATCCAGCCAAAACTCACACCACCTAGAGCAATAAACGCCGTTAACAAATAACGTTTAGTATAAAACTGCCAAGCCGATGG
>Ga0307488_10005042_pt1 | contig 10939 bp, 3 predicted proteins | sample SB02metaG_FD_202248 | JGI IMG/M metagenome (GOLD analysis project Ga0307488, IMG submission 202248) | Sea-ice brine microbial communities from Beaufort Sea near Barrow, Alaska, United States - SB 0.2 | ecosystem: Environmental > Aquatic > Marine > Coastal | place: USA: Alaska | collected 2017-05-06
ATTGGGCACTGTTGACCTTCCTTCGGATTTTGTTGAGATGGTAAAAATAGGTCAACTCGGAAACGATGGTCTAGTGTATGTCTTTGCGGAGAACCCGAACATGAACATATTACCAGATCAACCTGCGGATGCTATCCCAGATTATCTAGTTGGTTTCGACTCGTATGTATTTAGAAACTTCTTGTATGAGAATACCATGGGACGGCTCTACGGCCTTGGTGGTGGTCAAGGTGCTGGTGAATACAGAATTAACTGGGAGCAGTGCCGGATAGAAATATCACTTGTATCTGATACAACACAGGTTGTTCTTGAGTACATATCAGATGCAGCGAAATGTGATAACCCGTGTGTCCCTGTTTTTGCAGAGCAAGCATTACGGGCATATGTTTACTATCACACGATACAGCGTAAGTCTAGCGTACCGGCTAATGAGAAACAGCGTGCACGCGCAGAATACTATAATGAAAGACGTTTGGCTAACGCAAGACTCAAGTCTTTCAACAAGTTTGACGCCTTGAGCGTTACTCGCAGAAACTTCAAACTAAGCCCTAAAGCATAATAGATGGCTTCTATAGACAAACTACTTCCTCGCTCCTTAAACAAAGATGATGATGAGCGCCTAGTTACCCGGGTAGAAATGACGGATGCACAGAACATCCGTGTGTCTATTGATGCGGAGAATGAGGCACTTGTATTAAAGAATTCCTGGGGTAATACACATCAGTCAGCGACTATTGAAAATGGTTCAATGCCATCGGGTAATAACATTACCATAGGCAGCGTAGGTGATGACGCATCCGCACAGGTATACTACTTCGTGTATAACAGCGAACAAAACCACACGATATTACGCTATGATCAGAACGCTAAGAAGACATACATAGTATATCAAGACACGGTTCTTAATTTCACTAAGGAAGGATTTGTGTATGCGTCTATAGTTGAGTTGTCAAACAGAGACACACTTCTTTACTTTAATGACGGACAGACTGAGCCAAAAAAAATAAACGCTACACGCGCAGAGCAAAGTATATCTGGAGCAGGAGGGTACCCGCCTGCTTTTAATAACGGAACTCCCCAACAGCGGAGAAATTTTATCACGGTAGCGAAGCAACCTCCTTTGTTCCCCCCTACAACTGTATTTAACAACAATCCAGAGTATCCTCAGAACGATATATTTGAAAAGAACTTTCAGTTTGCGTATCAATATGAGTACGAAGATGGTGAGGAAACAGCACTGAGCCCATACTCTGAACTTGCTATATCTAAGTCGCAATTAAAAGACGGATTCATAGATGTTGGTGCAAGAAATTACTGGAACGAAATAAAAATTACAGTAAACAACTCAGAACTTGATGTAAAGAACATCAATATCTACGCAAGACAGGGTGATAAGGACTCCGCATTTTTCTTGATAGAAACCATACCTAATTTGGATGGATCAGGAACACAGGTTCGTGCGTTCCGTAACGACTCTAACTATAAAGGCTTGTCCGCTATAGTGCAGGACAATACATATTCAAATGTACCCCAGCGTGCAGATAGCCAAGCGATGTCGCAGGGCCGTTTGTTCTACGGTGGATACACAGAGGGTTATAACAATACAGGTACCGGTGGAATGACGGCGGTTCCTAACTATTACAATAAGCCCAATACTTTTAACATACCTATAGAGAAGTATACTCTTTTCCAGAATCAATTCTCTGTAGATTTTGCAAACATCCCATCGGTCATAACTAAGGATAGTAAGATTTTACTTTCCTTCTCATGGCAGGACGGCCCTGTTGTTATTAAGAATAATCAAGGCAACAACAAGGATTACAATTTCACAGAAAATTCTCCATTTATTAGGATTTACGATAGTGAAACCGGAGGTACCGCGCAGTCTAGTACTTTCGCAGATGAACTCAAAGCGTTAGCCGGAATACGTTACCTAAACAATGGCAGTATAAACCAAGCAGCAATAAACTTAGACGGTGGATTTTTAAACAGCCCACCCAGTATAAATTTTGTTGCTCAAAAGGGAACGTCAGACAGCACTGAAAAAACCATAGCCGTACGCAAAATTGTAGGCGGTATCAAGGTTGTGAGTAGCGGAGTACAGGTAAGGGAAATTATCAAAGTAACAAAAGGTACAACCCAGGCTCAAGTAAAGGCGCTAGTTAGGGAAACTATTGAGGGGTTATATCCAATACAGTTTACTCCACAAAACGGAGAGGCCGGGTTTAGTAATCTATATACAGGTGGACAGACCTCTGTCACTACCGAATCAGCAGCATTTAAGGGAACAGGAAACGCTTGGATAAGAAGAGTAGAGACAGGATTTCCTGTGGCTACTAAAGATTATTATGGCATCACCATGAATCATGTTACGTTTAAGTTTGATAAACTAGTATTCGGAACACGTGAGGCTCAAATCCTAAATGGCGATAGTATAGTATCTCAGTTTGATGTTCTTGAAAGAAACATAGACGGATTTACTAACGACATTGATTTCACCGGAAGGGTGCAAAACTTGAACGGAGACTGGGTACAAATTAACGACCCTCAGACTCAAAGAAAATTTTTCACTGTAAACAGAGTTGGTTCTTCAGTCAACCCCGGGGGTTGCTTTCTTATTGGTGAGGACGAAATGGACGGGTATCGTTGTTTTAAGTCTGGTTCAAGTCATGAGTTGGGGCTTTTGTTTTTTGACGACAAAGGAAGACCAGGCGGTGTTCAGCCCTTAGACAATGAGGTTTTTATAGAGCACACAAACAATCGCTCAGACGAGAACTCTCTTGATGGAAGAGCAGATATAGTTGTTCGGTTTGATAACAACTTTACTGCGCCCGATTGGGCTGAACGATACAGTGTAGTATATGCAGGACAGGGGTCGATAATAAACAAAGTGCAGTACTCTATAGGGGGTGCATACGTTGCATTAAACGATGCAGATGCTGGTTCCTTTGGTTCCTCGCAAAACATATACCTTTCCCTGGGTACACTACAAAGTAAAGCCAACTCATATGATAATCAAACCGGAGCGTTAATCAACTACGGATTCGCAGAGGGCGATAGAATTAGAATAGTTAGGTATGGTGACGACTTAAAAGAAACATCAACCTGGAAGGTCGCTAAGACTGTTACGCTAATTGCAGATCCTGCAACAAACCCTCTTCTAGACAGAAGTTCTAAGGCTGCTATACAAAATACAATAGGAGACTTCCTTGTTATAGAGGACAATGATACACAAGAGTGGAACACATCGAGTATACTAAAAGGAGTTTCGAAGTGGAACAACAAGTGTGTTATAGAAATATACAGAGAGTCTGGCGCATTTGAAGAAACATTCTATTACGAAATCGGAGAGAACCTTTCTATAGACAGCAACGGTGTCCCTCAAACCTTACGTACAGGTACGTCAATAAACATTAAGGTAGAATCAGTGACCAGCGGCACACCCGATATCGTTGTCGCTGAAGTAAACAAAAGAGTTTTTAAAGGAGACTTTATAGAGACTGCTGGTGGGGCTATAATCAAGGTGGGTAACGTAATTTTTAATGACGACACAACCTATCCTTTTAAACTCTACGGAAACATTGAATTCGGAACATTTACTGCCCCTACAGTTTACAGCATGACTGTGACTAACCCTGGATCTGTTGTTCAGTTTAGCCAGGGTGACTCGTATTTTAGATTACGCACGCTGTTCTATGGAAACGCACCACGCAGGGGTGATGAATGGAGAAACATGGCGCTAGCCTATTCTCAGAATGCTATCGTTGATTTTGTAGAAGACCCACGGGTAAGTGATTTTTATAAATCAAACTACACATCACTCGGTAAAGCCTTCGCATACCTCCCAACAGCGACGACCATAAAAAGATTTGGCTCTATTACATACTCAGAACCTTTTGCGTTTGAGAATACAAGACTGGGCCTATCCTCTTTTAATTTTACACAGCAAAACTATAAAGACCTATCGTACGATTACGGCTCTATAAAATCTTTAGTGCCATATGATGAGTTCTTGTATATAGTACATGAGCGAAGAGCAGGTATAGTACCCGTAAGAAGAAACATATTAACAGCGAACGACGGAGAGTCCTTGACCGCTACCAATATGATACTAGGGCCAGTAAAATACTATGTCGGAGAATACGGGTGTAACAATAATCCGGAGTCAGTATCATGGTACAGGGGTTATGTGTTCTTTGTTGATGCTAAGGCAGGTAAGGTTGCGCGTATAAACTTTCAGTCTGGTCTAACTCTTATTAGTGAGCAACTGGTTGACAATTTTTTCAAGAGCAAGATGTTTGCAACAGTGGCGTCTGCCAAGAACAGAAAGTACATAGGAGGTTTAGACCGTGAGAATTATGAATATATCATTAGTTCGCCAGCGCTTTTTACAAGTTCTATTACAATAGACGATAGTTGCAGCGGACAACAAGCAACGGGGTTAGCAAGAACCAATCAAGATGGTAATATTATAAACGTAAGCCCTGTCTATGACGATTCTCTTACCTTTGATTGGAATACGTACGCTGTTAACTGGGAATGTGCTGAACAAAACTGGGAGGATGCAGGTAAAGGGTTATTGCTTATTGATACTCTAACAAACAATCCCATCGTAGGGCTTGCTGAGGATCAGTCTCCGAGCATCACAGGGGTTACAACTTCTATCAAGATACTCATTACCTCATCTGCTTATCAAGCGTACCATACAGGGCGTTTTAATCAAAGTACAGAGGAAATAACGGCTGACTCCGCAGGACAGTCTGTGTTTGCTATACTCAATACAGCAGAGACTCTTCCGGAATTTACAATAGCATACGATGTTAAATCTGATTTCTGGAGCACACGATACTCTTATCAAGCAGAAAGCATACAAGGACTTTCGGATAGATTATACACCTTTAAGAACGGTGGTATATACGAGCACAGCCCTAATGCTGCTCGCAATACATTTTATGGTGTTGCTGGAGATAGTATTGTGGAGTGTATTTCTAATTTTAATCCATCTATGGTCAAGGTCTACGAAGCAGTAAGTCTTGAGGGTAACAATAAAGATTGGAGTGTAACACTAACTAATAGTGACCAAACAAGCGCGATTGCTGCTTCTATATGGGAGGAGAAAGAAGGGTTTTACTACGCACCTTTACACCAGGACTCAACTAACAATGTGTCTTATACAGCAACAGCAAATATTAATTCCATTAGCGGAACGTCTGAGGTCTTTGGCTTAGGCTCGGCTTCATCTATTGCTACAGATAAAATAACTTTTAAGAACGCAATCAACAGTATAGGGTTCCCGTTAGGTGTAACAACAGCGCTGTTTAAAGTTAGTGGTTCTAATTTGGTTCCCCTAAATTTGTATGCCATAGCCCTTGATGGGGATAAAGTATTGCAATGTAACGGAACCGTAAGTGGTGTGACCGCTAATGATGAGATTGTATTGATTGCTAACTCTTCCATTGAAGGTGACTCTATACGAGACTATTACTTGAAGGGTAGGTTTGTAAACTCCACAACCTCAAAGCATGAGTTGTATGCTATAAACTTTATATACACTAAGTCCAATCTACACAACCAGCAAGGGCAATAGTATTATCAGTATTTTTGTATTATGAAAAAGATGAAAAATTATTTTGTAGGAGGCCTAATAAATGTAGCAGCAGGACTTGGTACAGCGGCATACGGTGCGTATCAAGAGCGCCAAGCCAAAAAGAAAATGGCACAGGCAGACGAAGCAGCGACGGGCCCAATCAGATCCCAAGCAGCGCGTCAGAGAATTGCTCGCCAAACAAGTGACGCTCAAGCAGGTGTAGATGCAGCATTGCGCGCACAGGCTACAGCGGCAGACCAAATAGCAGCACAAGGCGGTTCTCGTGCTCTTGTATCAGCAACGCCTGGATTAATGAGAGCAACAGAATTAGCCTCGAATCGTGCTATTCAAAGCGTACCTACTCTTGATGAAACATCTTTAACTGCAGGTCAAAACCAGCAGGCCCGGTTAAATTTAAATAGACTTTCTCGTGCCGCAGATGCAGCAAGACAAACAACTATAGGCGGTGTGACACAGGCTATTCAAGGTGGGGCTGAAATTCTTGGGTCTACTGTAAAATTCAAAAGAAACAAGCCAAAGCCAGAGGCATTGAAACTACCCACCGCTGACCCTTCTGCTCCTAAGACAGATGCCTTAACTGCTATGTCTAACGCTGCTATGCAAGGGACACAGCAGGGCTTGATAGATTTTACTAAGCAAGCCAAGGCAGATAAAGCGGCGTCATTTAATATCCTTGAAGAAGAAGTAACCGACCCATCGGGAACTATTTTGTTAGATGAGGTTGATGTTATGGAAGATGGTGGTGTTCAGAAAACACCAGGCGATTTCTCGCATGATGACAATCCTATAGATATTGTTCAAGAGGGAGCGAAAATCGGGGAGATGACTGGAGGTGAATACATATTCAACCCAGAGCAGGCTGAAGAAATGCGTAAACTTTCCGAGGAAGGAGATACCGAACTACACGAATTCGTTCGTAACTTACTAAACAAAGAACAATTTAAATAATGGCTGATACATCCACATTCATGGCGGTGGGCCAGGTACCACAAGTAGATTATGGTGCGGTGTACAGAAACGCCAAGGCCCGTCGTGAGTTAGAAGAAGAGAAGAAACTACAATACCTCAACCAGTTCCAACAGGAACGTGGCGCTTTCACTACAGGTATGCAGGATGAACTGCAATCAGAGTGGGATGCTATCGAGCAAGACCTGGATCAGGGAGATATGTCCCTTGAGGCAAAGGCCCGAAGACAGCGGCTATATAATTCCTATAAGCAACACGCAGCAGATGCGCTTGAATATGCAAACACTGTTAATGATTTAGAGGCATCTATACTAGCAGACCCAAATGCATACAATGACCCTGCTGATTTAATGTCTCAATTAGAAGACGCACGTAATGTACAGGTCAGTGCTCAAAACATAGGTCTAGCAGCCGGTGAACTACCGTCACTAAATGAGTTTAGAAGATTTGCTTTACCAGAGATTGCTCCTAACGCGGCAGCGGGTATGATACTTGAAAACCTAAAAGCCTCTGGGGGTATTAATAACTTCTACGATATGGCTGGATCAGGGGAACTTGACCCGAATGCAGTAGGATCAAGTGTATCGGCATGGTTTAACAGTAACTCCCTATCTCAACAAGAAGAAGACCAGGCCATTGCGTTTGTACTCCATCAACTTGGTGGACTAAGTGGTAACATGGATGACCTTTCTAAAATTAGAAACCTGTCTGATGAGGATCGTGAAGGGTATATAGGACAATATGCGGAATACGTTACGGGCGCACTTACAAATATGTTGTCTCAAGACATAGAGACAAAACGTGAGCAACGCCAAGCGGAACTATCTGACTACAGAGCCAAGTCAAGAATACAGGCAGAAGAAGCGAGGGCAGCATCACAGGCTTCTGGCTACGGTGGATTTGTTATAGAGACTGGTGATTTGCAATACATACCACCTATTAAAGATGATGATGTTACCGGTGTTCTTGGTGACAATGGAAAGATGGTTATAAAAGGTGACCCAGGGTTGGCTAACGCTAACATGGATATTCATGCAAGTATAGAGGGCACACAACCCATGTACAGAGACGTGAATGGTAATCAAAATTATATCGAGAGCATCGGTATAAACCAAGACGGGGAGATGGTTGCTATTATTAGAACCAATCAGAAGGTGGTGCGCAACAACAAAGATGTAACACACGTTGCCAGAACAGTGGTAGACGTATCTGAAATACCGTTGAATGGATTGAGTAACGCTAAACAGGCAGATAAGATTCGTCAGACATACAACAATATGTTACCTATGTGGTCGGCAAACTTCGCTGGTCGTGAGCCACAGCAAAACTTCCAGGGAGATATAAATTGGTTAGATAATGAAAATGGGTTAGAAGTAGAAGAAGGCCCATTGCAGGGGCCTCCCGCTCCAGCGGGTCAGTACGTAGTTCCAGAAGCAGCCAATGCAGAGCCTAAGTTCAACATCACTATAGAGGAGTGGAGTGACATGAGTAAGCCAGCGAAGCGGAACTTTATCATAAACGAAGCAGTAAATCGCCACAGCGAAACAGTAGAGTTTAATGGTCGTGAACGTAAAAAATGGGAGATAATGACACCTACTGATCGCCAGAATGAACTCGCTAAAGTTCGTAACGAAATAGGAAGACAACTGAAAATTGAAATTTAATGGAAGACGAGCAGTTATTAGAAGCACTTGAATCCGCATACAATAGAGGGGTAACTCTTGAGCAGATGCAGGGTAAACTTAGCGATGACGCAATGGTTATCGCACAAGATTTCTTTTCAAAAAAAAAAGATGGTACCGAAGGTTCTCAGATCGCCAGTCCTTCGGTATCAGCATCAGAGCCTTCGGTAAGAGGTACGGTATCTCTATCTACTCAACTCGACTCTGATTCAAAGGCGGTTTCTTCTGGTTTATTAGACGCTGTAAAGGCAGCACAGGAACGCGGTGTTACCCTTGAACAAATGCAGGGTAAGTTATCTGATGATGCGTACAATTTAGCCAGTCAATACTATAAAACCATAGAGTCACAGCGTCCTGTTAATCGCAAGATGAAAGACCACTGGTTAATCATTGATGAAAACCCAAGTGAGTTAGGTAGATTGTGGAATCGCGCTGTGTCTGGTGGTATTCTTGCTAACGAAATACAAATGGCAGAAATCACAGGGGTGATGGACTACGAAAAGATAGCCTACCTCAACAACATAGTTCAAAGAGACGCACCAAAAGAAGAAGACTACCTATACGACACCGATAATCCTGTAGGTAGTTTTGCGCTTGATGTAATACGCACTATACCAGAGTCATTAATCTCTATGGCTACTGCGTATGAGACTGGCGTCAGAGGTGCAGCGGCAGGTGCTGGTGTAGGTGCAGGAGTAGGCTCTGTTATTCCCGGTGCAGGTACAGCGGCAGGTGCAACTACTGGTGCTATAGCAGGATACTTTGGTGGAACATCATTGGCTCTTGAGTATGGTCATTCTATTATGGATGTACTACGTGAAGAAGGTGTGAATGTAACAGATCCAGAGCAATTAAGAGAAGCCACAGGTGACCAAAGAATAATGTCTAAGGCACGAGAGAAAGGCCTCAAGCGTGGTATCCCTATCGCGGTATTCGATGCTATATCGGGGGGTACTGCGGGTAAAGTGGGTAACGTACTCATAAAATCTGTAGGTAGATCAGCAAAAAACAGAGCCATGAAAGTGGCAGCAGCAGAAACCTTGGTTCAAGCAGGGCTTGGGGGTACTGGTGAGTTTGCGGGACAGGTGATATCGGGCGAGGAAATTAGACCAAGAGACATAGCGCTCGAAGCGTTCGCTGAGTTAGGCCCAGCGGCACCAGTAATGGCTTATAATTTAGCAGGTCGTATAGGCAAAACACCTGGTGAATTATCATATATCGACTGGGCAAAGGAACAGGATCAGAAGAAACTCTCTGTAGCCAACGAGATATCTTTTGTAGCCAACAACGGGGAGATTGCATCTATAGATAATGAGATTCAAAAACTAAGAGAGTCTAAAAAGAAAGACCCAGCCACAAGAAAAGCCGTAGACGCAAAACTACAGCGACTAAAACAAGAGAAGTACAGCCTACTTAGAGAAACCTCTGAGAGAGTTATGAAACTAGAGGGGGTACAAGAAGAAATAGCAGACCAATTAACCCGTGACATCAACGCAGCCGCAGATGTTTTGAAAGACGGCAATATTACTGCGGAAGAAAAGGTTGCTATCGAGGAAGAGATGGAGCAGGCAGCCAAAGAGTTAGACCAATTGCTTTCATCACAAACAGAGGAGCAAACACAAGCACAACCAGATGATAAAGAAGTTAAGCCCGAAGAAGTACCAGGTGCAGAGCAAGTCGGGGAAGAACTTGGGGACGTACCCAAGTCGGAAACAAGCAGAGCGAAGGCTCAAATTAGTGGAGTACTTCAAGCACGCGAAGAAGAAGTAGGTAGAGCATCAAGACACCGTAGCGTATCCGATGCGTTAACTACGTTTAGCACTAATAGAGACAAAAAGAAAGGAGTTTTCTTTAACCTGTTTGACAAGAACGACGCGGGTGCATTGCGAACAATGCTGGAGGAAGGAAAATATAGTGACGGTAAAAGGATACCTATAAAAGAACAGCGGATACTAAGTAAACTTGTGTTAGCAAGTGAGGCCTACAGACTTTTAAATCCAGACTCTAAAGATTTCAATATAGGGTTTGGAAGAAAGGGTTTCTACGAAGCGGGTAAAGCGGCTGGCTTTAAAAAAGCAGATTTAAAAAATGCTGCTGGTATAACCTCTGGTAGAGTAGGCACTAAAGACGCTCCTATTATAGTATCTATACCATCCGCAGATGAATCCCTATCTCAGAGAGGTAAGGTAGATAGATATACAGCAGAAGGCACTGCGTATCATGAGGTTTACCACAAGATATTCTCAAAGTTTTTTAACGACAGACCTATTGACTTCAATCAGTTTAGAAAACTTGTGATTCGTAGGTTAAGCGAGAGCAATGTAAAGGAGTTAAATGATTTTGCGGAGCGATACATGGAGCGTGAGGATGGAGAATCTGCCGGTGCTTACAAGTCAGAGGAATTTATGGTTCAACTTGGTGGCTTACTCGGTAGTGAAAGAATTGTTTTTGAAGCATCTTTTCTCGAGGAACTCAAAGCGTTTTTAAATGGTATCGTAAGTAAGATAACAGGCAATCGTGTACAGATATTCGAGGATGCTGGTTTGGCTAAAGATATTTCTGAGTACATGAAGGGAATGAGTAAGGCTGTACGTGCTGGTGCAGACATCAGCCAAGTACCCATGGCCGAATCATTGCAGACAGAACGCTTTCAAAGAGAGCGACCAACGACTACGGAAAAAAC
>Ga0307488_10005043_pt1 | contig 10939 bp, 14 predicted proteins | sample SB02metaG_FD_202248 | JGI IMG/M metagenome (GOLD analysis project Ga0307488, IMG submission 202248) | Sea-ice brine microbial communities from Beaufort Sea near Barrow, Alaska, United States - SB 0.2 | ecosystem: Environmental > Aquatic > Marine > Coastal | place: USA: Alaska | collected...
TTACAACAACATGTCGTATCTCTGCTATAAACACTTTTGGCACTTATTAACATTGTGTGTTACGGAGAGCGCATCGCCATAAATATTGTGTCGTCCTCGACTCCTGTAATCTGACTAAGGCCCATGCCTCCGCCCGGCGTTCAGTGGGTTGATGTGGTTCACAGATCTGCGGAAGCTGCCCTCAGACGGACATAGGAAGGTTGTCTGAGTATCCCTTGGTGGCGGCCAGGTCACGCGACGCCGCAGTCCACGGGGCGCCGTGCTCCCGCGCCCACTTCAGCACCTCCAGGTGCCCGCCCTCAACGGCCATTCACAGGTCCTCTCGGTCCACGGGCAGTGATGCTCCCGCGCCCGCCTCAACACCTCTAGGTGTCCCCGCATAGCTGCGAATGTGCATACCCCCGAGCTCCAAGGGCAGCCGTGCTCTCGCGCCCACTGCAGGATGTGCAAGTGCCCGCTCATCGCGGCGTGGAAACACGTCCACTCATCCCACGGGCACCCATGCTCGTGCGCCCACCTCAGCACGTCCAGGTGCCCGCCATCTGCGGCGGACATACACGTATGCGCGTCCCACTCGCACCCGTGTTCCCGCGCCCACTGCAGCACCTCCAGGTGCCCACCCTCAGCGGCGTGGAAACACGTCCGCTCATCCCACGGGCAACGGCGCTCCCGTGCCCACTTCAGCACCTCAAGGTTCCCCCCCTCGGCTGCGTACTCACAAACGGACTTGTTCCACGGACACCCCCTGTCCTTCGCCCAAGCCACCCACTCGACGGACCCCACAAAGTCCTCGACCCTGAGGAGAAGCGGCCCTCCCTCGGTGCCTTCGCCCATGCTGCCATCCTCCAAAACGCTAACAGAAGTTGGTGTCTCTTGCGGCACGCCGAAGGCCATCACCGCCGCGCGGCACGCGCGGTCCGCCTGCCCGAACAAGACGACATCCGTGGGGTCCAGCTGCGATAGCACCTCCGCCGCGAGCACCTCGGGCAGCTTCTCGATCAGCCCCCCGAGCAGCGGCGACGGGTAGACTATCAACCCTAGCTCCCGCATCTTCAGCAATAACTCGTCCTCCCCGATCTCGGATTCCCCCAGCAGCTCGGCGAGCACGCCCGCCGGGCGCACGAAGTAGCGGTCCGGGACGCGCGTGGAGCCTTGGACGGTGGTGGGGGGCTGCATGGCTGGCTGTGTCGTAGCGGATTATGCGCGTTCCCCGCGCGATCTGATGACGTTGCGGCGTCCTTTCTGCACAAGTAGCAGCGAAGATATGTCAGCGCAGATCCGGAATATATACCGGAGGTTCGCGGATCTGCGCAGATAGTTTACTGGACGCACTGTTCACCGCCCACAATCCACGCGCTCGCCGCCGCCCTGCCGCCCCCCCCGCCGGCTTCGATGTCCGCCTGTGCGCTCAGCTCCTCCGCGGCAATCTACTCAGGCCGCGCGCGCCTTGCCTCGCGCCGCCGGGGCGCCGCTACCGCTACCGCGCCTACCCGCCGCGCATCAACCATCTGCGCCGCAGCTAAGAAGGTGGGGCCTTACTCGGGTGCTCATGCGTCGGCAGCGCGCAAGTATCCGCTCCGGCAACCCCATCGCGTCCGTCGCAGCACTGGGAACGAGCCCCCCAGTGGCAGTACCACTTGAGCCAATGGCGGAGTCGTCGCGAAGGATAAGACCGTTAGCTTGACCGTGATGACTATTGCTGGGCAGGTGCCAATGCCGGTAACCCGATTGCCTTGAGCAGACGAGTTCATTCGTGTGCGTGGTACCGAGGGGAGATTCCTTGCGGCTGGTTTTGAGGGACGAGCCACAGCCACAGCTATCACAGGTGTGCCGGCGGCTACACAGGCGGCTACACACACGCACACACGCATACAGTCGCACAGCTGTGTCGACTGCCGGCCATGGAGTGCAGATGGGACTACTCGTCATGTGCGTAAGGCCCTGCGACAAGGTTTTCATCGATGGCGAAGCGGGCACCACGGGTAGGGGACAAGCTGATGTTGCCCGCCGCGTCATCGACACGCGATGTGAATCCTCGTGTCTGATGTTACATGGCATCCTATAACGTGGCATGTGTTACATGCACAGTCCATTGCCCCCCACGGCATCGACACGCATGTCACACCCAACATTTATTGAATTAAATGGCATCCTATGAGCACCGCTGACGTGGCGAGCAAATCTGCTGGGCCCTGAGCCCGGGCCTGCAAGTGCGCGACCGGCTGGCGAACCGCACGGATATCGAGATCATCTCCCTCACCGGCGACGCGCGCAAGGACCCCGTGAAGCGCGCGGAGATGCTGAACGCTGCTGATGTCGCCATCCTTTGCCTGCCGGATGATGCTGCCATCGAAGCCGTTGCGCTAGGTAGGAGACGTATGCAAAATTGTCACCTGACAAGATAGCGACGTGGGCAATTGGTCACCTGACCAACCCCGAAACCGTTGTCATCGGCACAGATGAGTAGACAGAGACGTGGGTGATGTGGACTCTTGACCGAGCTGAGACGTGGCCGATATGGTCACCTGCCCATTCGATGTGGTCACTTGACCGTTCGTGTTGCTTTCGGTTTGGGAACCCTGGCTGCCGTGACGAACCCCAACACGGTGATCATCGACGCGTCCACAGCGTACCGGGTGAACGACGACTGGACGTACGGCAGGGCCAGGCTATTCGTTATCTGACTATGTGCTCATAGTGTACCGGTGCACCCGTAAACACTCGCGGTGTTCTCGAGGCCGCCATCGTTCCTTTTTTCAGCTGAACTTCAGCAGCTACGATTGATCAGGCCCTGACGTACGGGTTTCCTGAGCTGTGCCCTGAGCAGCGGGAACTGGTGGCCAACTCCAAGCGCATCTCCAACCCTGGGTGCTACCCCACAGTAGGGCGGTGCAAGTTGAAACTGTGAAACCCATGTTGAAAGCACCTGTAAGTCCGGACAAGGGCAGGTAAAGTGACCTCAGAATTACCAGTTAGCAGACTATAAAAGTAGTTTTAGGGTTTAGGATGTACGTCCTAGATTCCATGTTCACCGGACGAGCCACCTAATACCCCCCTAATATCCCCCTAAAATTAAAATATACCCCTCTCTATTGGTCAATTCTGGGGTCACTTTACTGGCCCTTGCGTTGACCTAACCTGGAACGAAGCGCTTGAATCTAAAATGTAATTTAAACCTTTCACATTTTGCTTTCGAAATCAAGTTGTGGTGCTACACCACGGGCATGATCGCGCTGGTGCGTCCTCTGGTGGATGCGGGGCTGCTCAAACCGGGGGCCGGGCTTGTCGTACACGCCATCTCGGGTGGGGCGCGCACTTTGCTCAGCATCATGTTCATGTGGTCACCTTACCAGACATGAATGTGGGAGCTATGGTCACCTGGCCAACCATACATCTGTGTCATATGGTCCCCTGATTCAACTGCTTACCTATGCAGTCGGTCACCCTGCGCGCGGGGTACTCGGGCGGCGGCAAGGCGCTGATTGCGGTCCACGACGCGGGGGGGGGCGAGCCGTGGGGGGCGTACGGGTTCAACCTCAAGCACAAGCACCTGCCGGAGATGGGGAAGTGGAGCAAGGTGGTGAAGGCGCCGGTGTTCTGCCCGGCCGTGGGGGGCTTCGAGCAGGGCATGGTGGTGTCGGTACGGAATGATGGATAGTGCTCGCCACGTCACAGGATGCCATATGACTCTAGAAACGAGGATCCTACATGCGTTTGATGACGCGGCGAGCACTATCCATCATTCCCTACTACTACTTATACTGCTACTGATGGATGGTGCGTGCCACGTCATAGGATGCCACATGACTCAGTAAACTATGGTTTAAAATGCGTATGCTGACATGGCAAGCACTATCCATCAGTCTCTGGTTGTCGGTGCCGCTGCATTACGACCAGTTGGAGCCGGCGGGGCGCTCCTCCTTCATGTTGCAGGTGCGGTCACTTTGTGGACAGTACGTTGCCACTTTTCGGGCTTTACTTAGGAGGTGCGCTCGGCCGTCCATATGTAGCTTGTTTGGTCAGATGGTCACTCACTTAGCACTTTCGTCAAAAAGGCTCACGCCGGATATTGCCCGCCACGTCATCTAACGCGTAAACAATCCTGATTTCTGAGTTTAAAGGAATTCTACGATGTGGCGATTTACCTGATGCATCATTTTGTGTGTTTGTGATTGGCCGGCCCCTACTCATCGGGGATCATTGAGGATCGGTATAAGGACAGCAAGTTCGTGACGGTGCGGCCGCCGAACCACACGGAGGATTTGGAGCGCGGCGCCTTCATGCGGCCCGACACGCTCAATAACACCAACAAGCTCGAGCTGTCGGTGGGGCGCGTGGCACCTCACTTTGAACGTTGTGTTAAATGTCATCGTCTGACGCGGATAATGCTCGCAACGTCATACACCGTGTGCTAGTCTCGCTCACCATCACCAAATGCTGACCAAGTCATACGCCACGTTGTTAGACTCGCTCACCAGCACAAAAAGCTCCGGTAATCGGTGGGGTGCGTGTCGCATGAATACAGAAGACGTTGCGCGGCCAACGGCCCTGTACTTTAATGAAACGAGGTAAGACGTGGTCCATACAAGGCAAGTCAGACTCTCCACGTGAGCGCCTCAGGACTCGGTTAACGCGAGTGAATCACAAAAGTTGCCGACCCTAGCCACGGGTGTTTGCGTCGGACGATCAGAGCCAGGCGTGGCTGGTGGCGCGCTTGGACAACCTGGGGAAGGGCGCAAGTGGGGCGGCGGTGCAGAACATGAACCTGGCGCTCGGGCTCCCAGAGGACGCGGGATTGTGAAAGTATGCTGGCGTAAGGGTGAGTGGCGGTAGACCATGAGCATTCAATTAAACATATGAATTGAATACGCGGCGACTATTGGCCTTGAGTGGCGTGCACTAGTCGCTAAATTCAGGCCGGCTTGGCCTAACGCCCCCCCGAAACTGTCGAGTGCCCCACAAAAAGAGGAGAACTGATCAATCTATGCCGCTGTGGCGGGGCGTCCCTTGGCAGCCGCCTTGGCGCCCTTGGCCGCTCCCTTCCCCGCTTCCAGGTTAAGCGCCTCTAACCGCACCGTGGCGGCGTAGTCTGCTACAGCGCGTTTCTCCTCGATCTCCCGCATCTGCTCCCGAATGCGCGTCACGTCCCGCCAGATGTGGTTCCCTTCCGTTGACCTCCGGTAACCCTGTGACAGCAGGTGCAATATGGGAACAATAAGACAGGGCACTTGTTGCCAGGCATAGGCAAGGGAGGAGGATGGGGCGAATGTGTCCAGGTGCACTTTGAGCGAACCGTGCCGGAACGAGCAGCCAGGCCAGTGAGGACACAGCGCGTGCAACCATGTGCAATATGAACAGGCAGCGCAGGAGCGAATGGACAGGGAGGAGAGTGCACTATAAGCAAGCAGTGCGGGAACGAACCTGCGGAAACTTCATGGCGTTAGCCCTCGGGTTCTCGATTGGCGCCTCCTTGCCGCCATCGTACATCACCCACAGCACACCCGTCTCCCTCAACTCCGGATCCGCGTATTTGACTCCAATCACGGTGCCTGTGTGCAGGGACCTCGCACTTCACTCCATTTCATCTCAGACGCTGTGGCTAAACAAGCGGCGCGGCAGGAGTTCCCGGCAGATGCGAAAATAGGCACCTCCAAGGCAAAGTCAATTGGGAGCGACCCTCCACCACTGGATCACGACAGCAGAGTCGCCACCCCATTGCATTCCAATTTGAAGCGGTGGCAAAAATATTTGCGCGTGTGAGAGTGTGTGCGTATTCCAAAGCAAGCAAGGCTTGCGTGGGGTGTACTAAGTGGCCGCGGTAGCGCACGCGTCTACAAGTTGGCTCAAGTGAGCTAAAAAAGGGAACGCCGATGAAAATGAAATTGTGTATGGCCCTGCCTGTGAGGCCGAGCGGGGTCTTGATGATGTCATTGGCGCGGAACCCGAACGGGTCGCAGTGCTCGTCCGCCACGTAGTACGCCGGTCCCTTGGCCTTCTTGCCCGAGCGGAAGGGTCACTGACAACAACGATTCCACTGACGTTGAATTGACGAAGAGCACAATTCGGGTGCAAGGTACAACTCAAACGACGGTCTGGACGCTGGAGTCTTCTCAGTGTTTGCGATACGAGTGTTACAGGTGGCACCTAAGCGCGCCACGGGGGACGCAATCCGCAACCTATGACGTATGGGCTGTCTCAGCTGGACTAGCTTCAGATCGCATCAGGAAACGCAATCTTCCGTTTTTGGGGGAAAGTTTCGTACTCCATCACGAACCGAGTCCGCGCGTCTGTTTGAGATGCACCCTGAAGGTAGGTCGTGCGCTGATACATCGTTGGTGCTGATACCCCCCCTGCCTTGCCCTTGCCGCCCTTTTTCTTGGCCATCGCCCCCGCCTGAGCGTTCTTCCCTCACCGTACGCCGCGGCCCTACTCCTTCCTTCCGCGCCTCTCCTCTCCTCTCCTCCCTCCTCTCCTCCCTCTCCTCTGCTCTCTCCGCTCCTCCCTCCCCTGAGCGCGGCCGCTCGCGGCGGTGGCTGCGTGAGTTCGATTCCCGGCAGAAGCAGTGCTCACGGCGCTTGCGCAACCTCTGCAGGTGGGACGGGCACTGCGCACCCGAAGCGGTTCCGCAGGCCGAGACAGTACTGACTTCTCCCGCACAACTGTTTTTTTTCGGTTCAGGGGATCGGTTGGTGGATGCGTTTTGGGCGGTCCGGCGGCGGCGTTGGACGGTGCGGCGATGGGGTCGGTGCGGCCTCGGCTCGAGTCCTGGGCTAGTCGGCACGACCGTGTGCTGCCTTGCGAGTGGCGCACCAAGAATGTGCCCTGCTGGGACAACACCACAAAAAGGTAGCACGTGTGACTCAGCAACTCGGTATTTCTGTTCGGGTAGTCCACGAAATCGTTGGTCTATTTACTCAAGAAACGAAAGTCTAGGCGGAGAGTTGGTCGGTGGGACTGGTCAACGGACAGCGCGAGCACCGAGCCACATACTTTCGAACCACCGCCACCGGCCACACGATAGCGCGCGCGCCCCGCGTCGCCACGCATTGACCAGTGCCGGGCTCGATTGCTCGTCCTGTCCGATGCTTTCGCGACAGGAACGACGCAAAGCGGAGCGCGATGCCGCCAAGAGCGCGCGCCGGCCAGGGCGGGGGCCGCGGGAGCTAGGTGATCTGCCGCCGCATCCGCGAATATGAACCCGGACCCGGGCGGCGACTGGCAGGGTCTTACACTCGGCCACTTCACAGCTCAGCTTGAGCCGTGTCTGTCCCCAGAAAACACCCTACACACCCCAAACACCCCCTGACACTCCCTTAACACGGGCTACACAATCCCTGCGCGCACCCCCTGTTCCATACAAAGCGCTCAAGTTGAGCTGAAAAGTGGACGAGTGTACGGGTAAGCCCCTGGCGACTGGTCCACGCAAACGGCAGACCCGTGGGCAGGGGCTTACACTCGTCCACTGTTCAGCTCAACTTGAGCGCTTTGTATGGGATAGGGGATGCGCGCAGGGGCTGTGTAGCCCGTGTTAAGGGGGTGTCAGGGGGTGTTTAGGGTGTGTAGGGTGTTTTCTTGTGACAGGCACGGCTCAAGTTGAGCTGAGAAGTGGACGAGTGAGTGTAAGCCCATGCCCGTGGGTGTTGGTTCGAGCGCTCGGACCCGACCTCGTCAAGCAGAGGGCTGAAGAGGGTGACAGGGCCGCGCAGTTCAGCGTGGCCTGCTCTTTTATTGGTGACGCGAGTGGCGCGCTGGGCTACCACCCCGCGGCCGGCACATCGCCATCGATGGATGTAGGTTTGCACCTCGCACTGTGCACTTTGCAAATTCCGGTCGCTCACCAGATCTAGGCGGCTCTGGACGCGTTCACGTGGACATATGATAACATAGTTTCATTTGCGGGTGAACCCTGGGCTGAGAGGGGCGTGGCGCTTCTGGAGAAGGCGGCGGGGCAAGGGCACGCGTACGCTATGCAGATGTTGGCAAGCATTCATCGCACGCGGAAGGAGCATGAGCCAGCGTTGAAGTGGGATACCAAGGGTGCCGAGGCAGGGGCTTACTCTCGTCCACTTTTCAGCTGAAGTGAAGCGCATTCTGTGGGAAATGGGTGCATGTAGGGGGGTGTCTAGGTGGTAGTAAGGGGTATCAGTGGGTATTTAGGGTGTATTTTGTGTCAGAAACGGCTCAGGTTGAGCTGAAAAGTGGACGAGTGTACGCCCCTGTGCCGAGACCGGGTTGCCGGATGCGATGTATAACTTCGGGGTCAGCCTCGACGAGGGATGTGACGGGGCGCCGGACTACCTGGCGGCGGCGGACTGGTACAGGCGCGCATCGGAGGCGGGCCACGGGGGCGCGGCGGTTCACCTCAGTGGGATGCACCTTGTCGGCCGCGGTTGGGCCTTGCAGATAATGCGTGCCACAAAATACCAGCCACGTCATCCTCCACGTTGTAGACTTTCGTTTCCTGAGTTATCGTGCATCGTATGACGCGGGCCACGCGGGCGTGGCCATCAACCTAAGTGAGATATACTTCTCTCGGCCGCGATCGGGGCTGGTCGATAAAGCCCGCCACGTTACCTCCACATTGTAGACCCTCGTGTCTTGAGATATGACGTGATGTGACCTGGCGAGCAATATCTGACAGGCCCTAGGGCGCGGTGTGACGCGCAGCAAGCGACAAGCGATGCAATGGAGGCGCAAGGCCGCAGAGAACGGCCACGCCGACGCGTGCTTGAAACTCGCAAGTTTCATGTACGCAGACGAGCCCTACGCCCGCGAGGTTGGACACGTGGGGGAGGCCGCCGGGGTGGCCTCGTCGGCTGGGGTCATGGAGGGTCACGACGTTCCCCTGGATGTGTTGACCGGCGTGTTACACTGGCTGCGGAAGGGGGGGCATAATACAGTCGATAATCTCGACTGGTTTCGTAGACAATCGTTGGAGGGTGATATGCATTGCCACAACGCCGGGTGCGAGGTTGTAGGCCAGCGGAAGGAGTTCAAAGTTTGCCCGCAGTGCAAGACTGCCCGGTACTGTGGCGCTGCGTGTCAGACACAAGACTGGACTACGGGTGGGCACAAGGAAAAGTGTGGCACATTCGCATATCACAGACCGCCAGTCTGATTCTCGCTGACGCTTAGTAGGGCGTGGAACTTGTTACATGGCTATCACGTGAACCGTTAACGAAGGTGGATGGATACCCAGCGGCTAGATAGCAACGCGCGCGTCAGTTTCACTTGATACCGAGCCAGACTTGGCTTGGTGGCAAAGCGCTACACTCATAACATAAACCGAAGCTGTGCCTCGCCAACTTGACTGCATTCCGAATCGGGCGCACAACGCACGCGCTCACAGCGTAACTCAAACTGTCATCTCAGGCGTTGTACCAGCAGGTGTAAAGCGAGTCGAATCAAAGGTTGCATCACTCTTCTTTCATTCTTGTAATGTGAGTTGCTACCAATGTGAGATCTTCTATACTGTAAAATTTATCTCACACTTCAACCAGTCTTCTACAGATTTCATCCCTTCATTTCGATTATAATACACACTGTGCCGACCTACTGTGCCAGCCGTCATCGAAGGTTGGCACTTGCATACTCCCACTGGGATTTTCTCTGGGGAGTAGAGGCAAACTGATTTAAACAAAAGCAACTCTTGGCGACCGAGGCGGCTACTGCTTTCTATACTTGTATCAACACTTGCATTGTATTGCACACTCGCAGTGATCTCATCTCATCTCGAGCGACAGGCGGAAAAACCATAATCAACGATGATTTCAAACGGCGGCCGGAGCTTTCGAGGGCGTTTCGAAGTTGTAGGCGGAGCCGCCGTGGTGGGACTCGTCGAGGCCGGTGTCCAGGGGCGTACACTCGTCCACTTTTCGACTCAACGTACGCGCTTTCTATGGGACAAGGGGGTGCCTTCAGAGGTTGTTTATAGGTGGGGGGGAAGGGTTGCAGGCTGGGTTGGCGACTTCCATATTTGGGGTCCTGGAATCCGTCCGAATCCGTCCGAATCCGACTCTCTACCGAATCCGTCCGAATCCGGAACCCATTTCAGTAGGGTCAAATGCCCATACAGACTTCACAATAAAAATGCCCTGCGGGGCTGCTCGGAATCCGCCCGAATCCGCCCGAATCCGACCCTCCACCGAATCCGTCCGAATCCCGAACCGCCATCCCAGGTTGCAGGGGTGACGGGTTGTTATGGAGCATTTGGGATGATTTTTTGTCAAAAACGACTCAGGTTGAGCTGAGATGTGGACGAGTGTAAGCCCTTGCCCGTGTCCTCATCCTCGGCGGACACGCGCAGCAGCTTAGTGTAGCGCCGCAAGTTGAATTTGAAAGCAAAGTTTCAGACCAAACGACCGCATTCCATTTTCAAGTGCTGTCTTCAGGCGCTTTCAACATGGGGTTCACCTGGTTCCAACACGCGGTTCACGTGCTTTCGACGCGCGGGCTTCATCTGGTTTTACACGGAGTTCACCCAGTATCAGCGCGGGGTTTACCAGGTTTCAACATGGGGTGCAACTGACTTCAACATGCACTGCACCGCCTCGCCTTGGCCATGCGGAGGATGAAGAAGACGAGGCCAGAGGCGGTGCAGGTCCAGGTGGCGATCACCAGCACGCCGATGATCTGCACGCCGAGCTGAGTGCCGCCGCCGCCCATGAAGCAGGGGCGTACACTCGGGCGTGACAGGGCGAATGAGTAACGAACCAGGGGTATACACTCGGGGGTGACAGGGCGAACGAGAAACGAGCGTGAGTCACGTTCGTTGGTTCAGGGCGAATAAGTTCCGAATGTGCCCAGTATTCGAGGGTGTCAGGGCGAATGCACACTGAACCGAACGGGTATTCGTCATTCGCTATTCGTGAATGTACATGGATTTGTGTTCGATACTCAAGAGTGTAAACCCCTGCCATGAAGGCACCGTAGTACTCGG
>Ga0307488_10005044_pt1 | contig 10937 bp, 22 predicted proteins | sample SB02metaG_FD_202248 | JGI IMG/M metagenome (GOLD analysis project Ga0307488, IMG submission 202248) | Sea-ice brine microbial communities from Beaufort Sea near Barrow, Alaska, United States - SB 0.2 | ecosystem: Environmental > Aquatic > Marine > Coastal | place: USA: Alaska | collected...
TGCTGGTAGAAAAACGTCCGACTTTCCAAGTTTCGCATCTTGCTCTGAGTGTGGGTCGTCAATAATGAATAGGTCGGCACCCCGCCCAGCCAAAGCACCGCCAACACCAATTGCAAAGTATTCCCCACTAAAGTTAGTACCCCATCGAGAGGCCGACTTACTATCTGCTTGAAGTGAGACATCAGGGAATATATCTTTATACGGGTCTGAACCCACCAAATTCCTAACTCTGCGCCCGAAATTAACAGCCAGATCTGCAGTGTGCGAAGCCATGATGATCTTTTTCGCGGGGTGCTTACCCAAAAACCACGCGGGCGCCAAGTACGATATAAGTTCTGACTTGCCGTGACGAGGTGCGATGTTAACAATAACCCTTTTTCTTTTGCCGTTTGCAATTTCTTCAAACAAGTGTGCCAGTCTTGCATGGTGTGCTCCTACTTTGTAGTCGGGGTAGACGTGTTTAATAAAATCTAAAAAGCTGTCTGTCCCTTGTTTCTGTGTCACTTCTTTCTGGTATTGTTTTAGTAGCGTCAAGCTCCTCTGTCTATCTTTTTCAGACATATCAGGAAGCGCTTTCTGTAATAGTTCTAGATCCTCATAGCTAATCATCGTCTACAACCGTGTGTTCTCCGTCAATGACTTTGCTTTTTAAAGAGTTGATTGTCTCCAGTAGTTCTTTCTCTAGCTCATCACCACTTTTAGTAATGTGAGTAATCTCTGTTTTTCTTTTGAATGCATCCACGCCATCAATCTCACCTATCTTACTCCAGGCAGAGATGCGTTCTCTTGAGGTCTGAGCGAGTGATGCTTCTTGTAGTAGTCCGTTAAGAACAGACAGTTTAATATCTGCTAGGTCTTTCGCCACCATGTGACTGGTTTGCGCTACTAGGCCCGCTAGGTAGGCAATAGTTTCGTTCGGGTAGTTACCGAACTCAGGCTTCAATTCTGGGTTCTTCATAATTTCTTTGGCTAGATCCTCTGCTTGTTCTATGTCTTCCGTTGTAGGTTCTATTATTTCATCAGCTAAATCGCTTACTAACTTAATAGTGTTAGAACGCATCGTAAGCTCTTCTTGAGGGGTCATGTTGGGTAAGGCAGCTTTAGAACTTTTAGGAATAGGAATACCTACATCTATATTAGGCATGATGGCTTGAAGAGTGCTTGCGTCTTTAAGGTCTACTTTTTGTTTTTGCATGTGTTCGCTGTTACACCTGGGGTTTATTTGCAGCTAAGTCTCCGAGTATAGATTTCTTTTTTGCATAGTGCAACTTCGCGCTGTTCCACGTGAAACCTTTTGGGGGGAGAACGTACCTTTTGGGGGGAGAACGTACCTTGGGGGGAGAACGTACCTTGGGGGGAGAACGTACCTTGGGGGGAGAACGTACCTTGGGTTTTGAGAAATTTTTGCGAAATATTTTTTTGGTTTGCCTTTTGAAAACATAGGGGGTGGGTGCCGGTAATCGGGGGGTGGGGCTTTGTTGCAAGGAATGTGAATACACATCAACGACTTAGGTTATTTTAGCTAGTGTGGATCCTACAAATTCTTGGGATTATTTGAGCGGATTACAATGTATAGGTCCATCCGCCAGCCAGGAAATATTTTGGGGGGTCGCCACGGGGTGGGCTCCGACCGATGTCTATATATACAGTAGCACCCAAGTCTCAGCGCCTGAAAGCTACGCCGCGCCTGGCATTCAGCTGCTTTACCCAAGTCAAAACCATAATCTACGAATAGATACCACTATAGATAACATATAAAAACGCGCGTTCTTTTTATTATTCGCGCCGGTCGCTTCTCTTTATGACTCTTTGTAGTCGGCAGAAAAAAGCGGTTCTCTTTAATAGCCGGCGCCATAATGAGAACTATAAGAAAACCGGAACCGCTAAAAGCTTTGGCCGGCCTACGTTTCCGGCTGTCGGTTCTTGGTTCTTGTTTTTATTAGATAGCGCGCGACTTTTATTAGTTGGTAGATTTAGGCAATCACTTGACCCAATAGCGCGGTGCAATAGCCTAAACCTTTCGTCCTATGTTTTTAGTCAGAACCAAGAACTTTAAGCAATAAAGAAGAAGAAGAAGAATATAATAATATTAATATATATAGATAGCGTCTAGCTTTCCGGCGTTTTCATTGTCCAACATTTGGCCGGTTCCGGTTCCGTTATGAGTCATTAAGCACTAATAGAACTTAGAACCGTAAAAATAATATAAATAACGTGGAATAAACCGCGACCCAATCCCGTCTAGAATATATCACGTTAAATAAATGAGTCATTAAATGGAACTAATAGAATTTTTTAGGCTCTCACTAATAACAATCACGAAAACAAAAATTTTTAAAGGGAATAATTATGAGTAATAAAATGTTTGAAATTAAATTGGCCGTTGGAATGCCTTCAGAGCATGAGCCTGACTTGTTCGGTTTTATGCAATCAGTACTAAGTGACGTCGGACAGCCTGACCTAACACCGCCAAGCCCTAAAAGCGTAGCAGATATCTTGCTTCAGATTGCAAGGGTAGATTCTTACCATGAATTAGAGGCGGGAATATATGAGGTATCGATAGACGCCCACAGGAATATGACAGAACTATGCGAGAAATACTGCCTCAATATAATTAAAGAAATAAGAAAAATAATTAAGAATAGATATAAATAATGGAATAAACCCAAAATAAAAACCGTTTTATAAATAACATTAAATAAAAGAGAGTAATAACATGGCTAGAACATACAAACTATTATCAGTCGGAACCAATGCAAAGACCATAAAAAGCGACAACGAAAAATATACAACGGCAATTGTATACATGAAGCCCAATGAAAAAACCTGTCCCATGAGCGGGCCGAACATGGCAAATTGTTTGGGGCCTTGCTTAGTCAACGCGGGAATGAGCGCCGTTTTCCCCTCTATCAATATATCCAGACAGAAAAAAACCGACCTATTTCAAAGCGATCAAAAATTATTTCTTGAGATATTAGACAAAGATATAAAAAAGTTTATTCGCGATTGTAAAAAAGACGGTACAACGGCTTGCATTCGCTTAAATGGTACATCCGATATTGATTACGAACGTCTAATTGATATGGAATCATTTGACGCTATCTTTTACGACTACACTAAGCGCCCCAATAGACTTAATAAAAAACTACCTAAAAATTATTATCTTACCGTTAGTTATTCCCAAGCGACCGAACGCTATCAAAACATAGTAGAAGACGCCATTAAAAAACATAAAAATATTAATGTGGCGGTAGTGTTTAGAGACAAGGAAAAAATTCCCGTTTCGTTTCTTGATAGAACTGTTATTGACGGTAATGTAGATGACCTACGTTTTTTAGATCCCGCGGGTTCGATAGTGGGCTTATATGCTAGAGGTAGAGAGGCAAAAAAAGATCGATCAGGTTTTATTGTTGACGCTAATAATTTAATTCCAACGCTAGAGGTGGCATAAATGGATAAAATACAGATTATTGAATGTTTAAAATGTAACGATATTTATTCAGAAAAAATAAATGGTTTTGTTGAAACTTGTCCGCATTGTGGCAATTCTGATACAGAACATACTATCTATTTATCTGAAGATAGTCTTGTTTCTAAGGAATTTTTAAAGGAGCTTTAAACATGATTACATTTATTACGTTTGGTTTTATGGATAATTTTATATTAATTCTGTCGATGTATTTTTCTTATTGTAGTATTGAGTATTATCTAGAAAAATATTTTGAGAATATAAAGGCGGACCCAATTTTATTAGCGTGTATTTCTGCGGGCTTAGGGAATACATTTTCGGACGCGATAGGGTTCGCCGTCTCTCTCAATTTTGCATATATGGGATGGACCGTTGCCGGCTGTCTGTTAGGTATGCTAGTGATTCCCGTCATGCAATTAATCAAAAAAATAAGAGGATGACAACATTATGAAAGACTTAATCACCCCGACCGATCCCCCTAGGTATGCCCTAAAATATTGCCGGACCGGCGACCAAAAAACAAAGCCAGCCGAGCGCTGGCGCCTAGAAGAATTGGAGGTCGTCCGGCATGTTTTTAATACACACCGAGGCGTCGGCTATTCCTATATATCGGCCATTAGTGAGGCCATAGCTAACAGCTGGCTAATATCATGCTGGACGCCGAGCTATACCGACAGCGACAGACTTAAACGATCGGACGATTTTGTCGAGATTGTGGCCCGCTTAGAGTTCGACGGCGAAGGCGCCTTGTCATTTTATGATCCGGCACTAAACGAGGTCGTAGGGTCTATTGATATCGATATGTCCTTAGAAAAGGAATACGACTCTAATATTCTAAGTTTCAGCGCCGAGAATGATTGGCTATATGAGCTATATGGCGAGAAATAAAAGTCTACTGATGATTGGTCTAGGTAACCATGAAAGCCCTTTTATGGGGCTATAGATAACCTATAAAGGATGTACAACATGATAAACGAGATTGAAAAAAGTTTGATGCAAAAATATGGTTTAGAGGGATATCATTCGGGCGGAGGGTGTTTCCATTTTTCTTATGAACCCCCAAATATACCCGCTTGTGCCGGCCCGTGGTTGATTAATGATGTAGACAAAGAAACGCTCGAACCTTCGTTCGAGTATCCCACTGATGAAAACCAAAATTGCGTTTTTAGTTTCTCAATAGATGATCTAGAACAAGGCGCATACTGTCGCGTGCAGGAATATATAGAGTCCCTCAGTATCTTTGGCAATATTAAAGCAACTGACTACGAAATAATCTTTTATGCCACTTTAAAAGAGGGCGTACCTACCATAAAAAAACTTTCCAAAAAAATAAGCCAATTAATAGAGGGTGAAGATGAATAATGTAATTACTGTAAATGGTATACCTTTTAGCACTATTAAAGATCTGTATGATTACTTGTGGACTTGTCCTGATTTAGATTCTGAGTTCACGTGGTACAAAATTGGTCTAGCAATGACTGAACTAAAGCAGGCAGAGGGTAAATCTAATGGATAATCGGACAGCTTTTTATAAGGACCTAGACATTCCCACAACATGGGAAAACATAAGCTACAGTAATGATGAATTGCCGAGCTTTATGGCGAACAAGTTTCAAGTATGGATCGATCAACCCGACTCAACCCAATTTCCTAATCGGTTTTGCGTGATGAGATTAGACGATGATAATCAAACAATAGACGATTGGTTTTTTGAGTCTGATGATTTTGATGAGGTGTTAAAAACAGTTAACCAGAAAAAATTCGAATTCAACGGATGTGAAATTTTCGACCCCACCAAATCTGAGTGCGGTCGCTTCGAGGTCGATCCTGCAGAATACTACGGGCAAGCCTATTTAAACACGCTAAACAAAGTCTACTGATGATTGGTCTAGGTAACCATGAAAGCCCCTTTATGGGGCTATAGATAACCTTAATCGAGGATAAAGCTATAGACATAAATGATACCGAGTAAGGCGCGAGAGACGCGCGAAACAGCCCAAAAAAGTTTTTTGAAAATTTAGGTAAATCTGAAGGGCTTTGCGCTGCCCAGGAATTCCCCTGGTTTTTCCGTGCAAAAAAGGTTAGGCGAAAAAAAGAAGATCGGTCGGGAACTAATTAGGTCCTACCGGCTCACAGTAATAACAGAACTTAAAATAATGAGGAAAAAATAATGGACGCAAAAGAAAAAACTCAATTGGGAACTGATGAGTGGAGCAATTTTACTATTGACTTGGATATCCCAGCGCGCTGGGTTGATGTTAGTTATAACAGCGATGAGCTACCCAGTTTTAAAACGCCTACGGGATACCAAGTATGGATTGACTCGTGGTGTCCTGTAATCCGGCGCTTGAAAGCTGACGCTATCGGCTATGACTTAGAAAGCAACGGCCTGCCCGCTCGTTTCTGTGTGATGCGAGAGTATGACGACGGGTCCGGCGAGTCCCCTATATTTTGCACAGAAAGTTTTAAAGAAGTTTTGAAATTTGTATCTAATGAAAATCTAGAGGATCAATCATGAACACTAAAATAATATCGTTATTTGATTATACGGGCGAAATGGGTAAACCTTGGGCGGCAAGCGGCTACGATGTTTATTGTGTAGATACCCAGCACCCAGAAGGCTTAACGCTTAATCACTTAGGCGAGGGCATACACGCTATTGGCTGTGACGCTAAAAACTTTGAGCATGACTACCCAGAACTATTAAAGGGTGTGCACATGTTATTTAGTTTTCCGCCGTGTACTGACCTAGCTGTAAGCGGGGCGCCTCACTTTGCTAAAAAGCTAAAAGCGAATCCGAACTATAGGAAAGAAGCTATGGATTTGGTTTACCTTGCCGGCAAGCTTGGTGAGAAGCTGGGTTGTCCTTGGTTTATCGAAAATCCTGTATCTGTTATATCAACAGAATGGCGCAAGCCTAACCATGTATTTGACCCCTTTGAGTTTGGCGGGTATATACCTGCAGCGGAGGCTGAACACCCGAACCCTGAGTGGAGAAAGTATATAGCCCCGCTCGATGCATACACTAAGTTAACGTGTATCTGGACCGGCGGAGAATCGTTTGTTTTTCCTAACTTTAAGCCTGTACCCCTACCCGCAGATTATAAGTACTCTAAGCAGCATACCCTGCTGGGCGGTAAATCGTTGAAGACCAAAAACATCCGGTCTGCTACCCCACGAGGCTTTGCCTTAGCTATGTTTGAGGCCAACAAAGAGCGAAACTTTACAAGCAATAAGAAAGTAGTTTAAGATTACCCATAAGAGAGGATAAAATTATGAATAGCAATTCTGTATATCAACTAACGGAAAATCTCATTAGGTCTTCCGCCAAACTTATAAAGCTAACTGAAAGCTTTCTTGAAGAACATAAAGATAATCTACTCCAAACAGAAAGTTTTTTTGGGGAGCACAAAAATAAATTAATTAGAAAAGCTAAGGAGGAGGAGGCTATCTGGTCATTCGTTTCAGTTCATAACCTAGAGTTAACGGCGCGCTCTGCAAATTGTTTAAAGGCTAAACATATTTACTCTGTTGCTGATCTGATTCAGCGTACCGAGGTTGACTTGCTAAAAACTCCTGGTTTGGGAAAAAAATCTTTAGTCGAAATTAGAAGTGCTGTGGAAGCTAGAGGTTTATTCCTAGGTATGTCCCCTAAAAGCCAAGACAAAAGAGAGGAAATCTAATGGATTATCTAACAGTGATGAGTCTAGGGCTGACAATGGTTGTCGCCCTGCTATTTATCTTAGCGGGAGATGAGTGATGAGCAATAGTGTAAAATTAATGGAGGGTATGGAGCTATTACATCTTGATAAAGGGATGTGTGTGGTATGTACTCAGAAAGAAAAAAGCGGACATAAATTTGATGATCTCACTCCAGAGATGGATCGGTGGGTGACTGCGGAATTACTGGACGAGGTAATGGTAAAGCCCGAAGGGCATTTATTGCTGTGTATCGAATGCTTGTGGAAACTAAAGCCAGTGTCCGGCAAAAAACACTAGGAGGAACCGCATGAAGCAGCACAGAAAACTTATGTTTAGCAAAAGATTAGAGCGTGAACAGCGCCGCCTTTTTATGTTTACTTATAATAGCCTACCGATTTGGGCGGGCATCGTAATAGCTATAATTCTAGCCATATTAATTGATTAATTTTAACAACTGAGGAGTAACACATGACAAACGAAAATTTAGACCCGCCAGAAGCTGATGAACTATTCCTATCATTCTATGAGGATAATCATTGTGAGGCTCAAAATAAAATATTGACAGAGATGCTAGACAATGACTACAGCGATCTTCTCACGATGGAGATGCCAAGACTAGTCGTTCGGACAGACGAAGAAGCCCACGAAATATTTAAAAAAGCTGTTCTAGAGCTATGCGCCGGTGATTGTGATTGTAGAAAACCTACAGACGTTAAACGGTATATGTATCATCTTGGGGCTATATGGTTATATCATATTCACCTAGTCGTTGAGTCGGAGAGCTTTCAAGACTTGGTAGATAAAGAGGTTTGTGCTATGTATGAACCCGACCCAGACTACGGTCGGTGCTGATGCGCCCGCACAATGAAAGGCGATTGAAAAAAGCCAAGAAGTTTCACGAAGCAGAGCTTCTCATGCGAAAAGGTGAACGCGAGCATGACAAGGGTAAAATTGAGTCGTCTCACCGGATTATGAAATCATTACAGAGGAAGTAAATATGCAACAGATTACCGAGCAATTGGAACTAGACCTAGAACTGCCCAGCAATAACCCGGCGGAGAAATACTTTTTATCTAGCGCCTCGAAGATATGTATCTCTAAGGCACAACGAGACGCTGACCTTCGGGGACTACGACAAGCACAAGAGAGGGACGAGATACTGTTCCCCAAGCGACCTGTACTCGTGGGTGATGATACCGACGATGGCTCTTATAAACCCTACCACCGAAGATAAGGATATATACAATGGAGAAAGCGAAAGTAATTCCCATCAAGGCGAAGTCTAAACTAAAGAAATATGTAGTGAGCATTGTGCAGTATTGTGAGCCGATAATTGTTGAAGCCTACAGCGAGCAAGAGGCAGAGACGATAGCTGTCGAAGATGAAGCCTGGGAGCCCTCAGAAATTAGTGTTAGCGTTAGGGAAGTGCAATGACCCCCGAAAAGAAGGTTAAGCTAAAAATCTGCGAGGTTCTTAAAAAGATGGGCGCATATTATTTTTATGCATCCACTGGGGGCTACGGGTCGTCGGGTATACCTGATATTATCTGCTGCTATAAGGGTAAGTTTATCGGTATTGAAGCTAAAGCAGGGAAAAATAAACCCACAGCCCTGCAATTAAAACACCTCAACGACATCGCAAGTTCAGGCGGCCAGCCATTAGTTGTTGACGAAACCAACGTGAATCAGCTAGAGTGGCTGATTAATCAGTTTAAATAGTAGAGGATTTAGTAATGATTGTAGGACGCAAATTAAAAGGCGAGCGCAAAATGTGCCTGACTTTTCGTGAACATGAACTTTATACATTGGTACTGTGTGGTAATGACAACCCTCAAATCTGTGCAAAAATGGACCTGACAATAGGCACAGTTCGAACAATGTTACAGACAGTATACAAACACTTAGGGTACAAAAATAAAAATGATCTACTTGTAGGTCACCTAGATAAAGCTCTTGTTCAAGAGCAGATAAATATTATGATGAGTCAACAGGATGATGTCCATGAAAATTTCGGATGATGTAAACCACCCGTCTCACTACACTGCGGGCAAAGTAGAGTGCATTGATGCAATTGAAAGTGCAACTCAGGGGTTGTGTGGTGTGACTAGCGTGTGTGTGGCGCAAGTAATTAAGTATGTCTGGAGATACTCTCGCAAAGGAACTCCAGAAAAGGATCTGGCTAAGGCTGACTTCTACTTGCAGAAGCTACGCGGTATAATAGCCGAGCAAAACACCCCGCCCATACCCGAAGAAACCTATAGCAACACAGTTAAAGAAAAAGATTTGGTTGCTGAACTATCTAATGAAGAGACTGCTGACATGCTCATGCGGAGATTTTGTCCAACAGGGAACTGCGACGACTGATGGCTGATGATATAGATAAAGCAAACGATCAGGTTCAAAAGACACTTGATAGCACTCTTCGCGCCATGCGTAAGAACAGTGGCGAACCCCCCAAAAACCTCACAGGAAAATGTATCTGGTGTGAGGAACCAATTAAGGACAATCGTAGATGGTGTAGTGCTGAATGCCGAGACACCTATACTGAGTCTGAGGCTGATAACAAATGGAACAGATAGTCACGCTTGACTTCGAAACCTTTTATAGCAGTGAATTTTCTCTAACCAAATGTACCACCGAAGAATATATAAAAGACCGGCGATTCCAAGTGATTGGTGTCGCAGTTAAAATTGACAACGGTGAAATACATTGGCACACCGGCACTCATGCCGAGATACAAATTGAGTTAGATAAGATAGATTGGAAGCAGTCAGGTCTTATCTGTCACAACACTCTGTTTGATGGTGCAATCCTCGGATGGATATTTAATATCTATGCTGCCCACTATTTCGATACACTCTGTATAGCGCGGGCACTACATGGTACTAATGTGGGTGGTAGTTTAAAATATCTAGCAGAGAAATATAATCTTGGTAAAAAAGGTACTGAGGTACTAGATGCTAAGGGTAAACGCCTTGAAGACTTCACGCCTACTGAGCTGTCTGCTTATGCTTCTTACTGTGTAAATGATGTACAAATAACCTTTGATCTCTTTCGTATTATCGCACTAGGCTTTCCTGAGTCAGAACATCTACTCATTGACATCACCCTAAGAATGTTTATTCAACCGCAGTTGAGAGTAGATGATGCTCTATTGATCGAGCGCCTACAGGAAGTACGCGACGAGAAGGCAGAGATGTTAGAAGGTCTAATGGCTCGCCTAGAATGTGATACTAATGAAGCTGTTAGGAAAAAACTCGCGAGTAACAAACAGTTTGCCGAACTACTGGAGGAGCTAGGTGTACCGTGCCCTATGAAAGAATCTATCACGACGGGTAAACAAGCACCGGCACTAGCTAAAACAGACTTAGGATTTATTGAACTACAAGAACACGATGACCCGTTCGTTCAAGAGCTATGCGCGGTGCGTCTGGGTACTAAATCTACTATTGAAGAATCTCGTGTTGAACGCTTCATTGACATAGGCGCACGACATAAAGGTTGGCTTCCTATACCCCTAAAGTTTTATGGTGCACATACAGGTCGTTGGTCGGGCATGGAGAAAGTTAACTTCCAGAACCTCCCCTCGCGTGATGCTAAGAAGAAAGCCCTGAAGAAATCTGTTGTACCCCCTGATGACCAAGTAGTATTGAATGTGGACTCAAGTCAGATCGAGGCGCGTATCTTAGTGTGGTTGGCAGGACAAGAAGATGTTACCACTTGGTTTGCTGAGGGTAGAGACACTTACTGTGAGTTTGCGAGCAAAG
>Ga0307488_10005045_pt1 | contig 10937 bp, 6 predicted proteins | sample SB02metaG_FD_202248 | JGI IMG/M metagenome (GOLD analysis project Ga0307488, IMG submission 202248) | Sea-ice brine microbial communities from Beaufort Sea near Barrow, Alaska, United States - SB 0.2 | ecosystem: Environmental > Aquatic > Marine > Coastal | place: USA: Alaska | collected 2017-05-06
CCATCCGCACATTCTCTATGGAACAGGACTGGCCGTGGCTCAAAGCCACCGAGTCCTTTAATACGGTAGTTGGCACAACCATCTACACGCCTCCCGCAGGGTTCCGTACGTCACAGTCCGTGACCTCCGAAGGAACAGACCTGCCTTACCGTACTATGCGGGACATGGCAGATCCTCTCCGCTTTGATGGGTCACCCCTGTTTTTTTCGGTGGACTTTAATAAGGTTGTTATTGCCCCAAAACCGGACGCAGTGTATGCGATTGTTCATGCGTATACGGCCACAGAAACGGCCCTAACAGCAGACAGCCACGCTCCGTTGATATACGAGTGGGCTATCGACAAGCCAATCATCATGGCAGCGAAACTTCTTGCCACACGGCTAAAAGACCCTTCGCTGATGCAACTACTGAACGCCGAACTGCGAGAGGTAGATAAAGCTATCGCTAACGAGGTACGGCAGGCACGACCGGCCCCTATTCCGAAGCATCGTACTGACTGGTCCATTCAATAATGGCCTCTAGAAGCAGAATAAACTCTGTAACATATAATGCTTGGCGTGCAGGCAGTACGTTCGCTAAAGGCGTCAACACGTCTAGAGACGTGTCGCAGGACGCATACCAGTCCACCAACATGCAGGTGTATTCTAACGGTACGCTTGGTGTGCGCCCTTGGATGAGGAAGTGGCCGGATGCGGGCTACCCTAACACCACAGGACTTGGGACCGTTTTTAGGGGGATGCACTGGCATCCTCCTTACCTAACTACTGGCACTGGCCTTATACCTGGCTGCCTGGTGGTTAATAACACGGCTACCTCCCGTTATTCTTCTCGGTATATGCTCAACCCAGGCTACTCGGGAGATAGGTGGATAAACACCACGTTCCCCGCAGCCTTCGCTTCCCACCCACAACCTTACAAGGGCGATGACTCAGGGTACACGCTCACAAAAGCTGGCGGCGACTCCGCCGTTCTGTCACCAGGCATAGTCATATACGACGGGTTCGCCACATACTCCGGTTTGTTGGACAACTACGCTGCTATCTCCTGGTCCACCCCCTCAGGATTCAACCCCCGCTACTCTGCCGAGTACAAGGAACGTGTGTACTACTGGGGCGACACATCTTCACCCACCATGATCGTCTACTCCGACGCATCGGCACCTACCACAGTTTCCTCAAGCACCCAATTCTTTAAGACAGGATCATCTGATGCCACAGGGGCAGTCGGGGTTATTGCTGCCTTCGGACTGAGGGATTCTTTGATGTTGTTTGACTCCACAGGCGAATGGTTTGCCCTGTCGGGAGCTTCCCCCGTGACGGGAACGCTTCGCAGCATAGGTAGGGCTGCTACTCCAGCGTATCTTCCTGGCGGGGTAGCGTTCCGTAACGCAGTGTGGTTTCTGTCTAGGTTTGCTAACGACTCGGGTGTCTCTGTGGCGTCCCCGCAGGGTGTAGATTCTGTTTCTTTGGATTATATTCGACCTGCTAATGATTATGGTTGGGACGATGTTGGTGTTGAGCCTTTGCGGGCTTTAGCCTCACATGAGATGGACGCTCTGATGTTGCCTTATTTGAGGCACGCTTCCTCTAACGGTGCTGATGGTTTCCAAAGCATCGACATGATTAACAACTCATGGTCGCATTCTTCGTACTGGAACACGAGCCTTGATACGGGTGGCCGTGGGGGTGGCAGCTCAGGTGATGTTGAGTTTGCTGACGTTGCTATGGTTGACCAGAAGTACATGTTTGTGTTGACCGATGAGGAAAACACTACTAATGTTGGGTCGGATTACGTTCAACTGTATTCCCGTGACATAGTGTTGGACCGCCCATCGAAGGGCAACGATCTTTATTCTGATAGTGTGGAGTCTATAGGGTACGCTGGGGGTTCTGTGACGACGGGGGCGGGGCATGTTAAGCTGGCTGCTTTTACTCCTCCGAGTAACAATCAGTCTCGTGTGCTTAGTGTTACGGTGGATTTTGATTTTTGGGCTGATGATGACACACAGTACGCTGTGCCTGGTTTTACGGTTTCTGCTATTACGGCGGGCGTTGGTGCCCCTGGTACTTCTGCTACGGCGGAGACGCAGACGTTTTCGGGTTCGGGCTTGACTGCTACGCAGGAGTTTGCTACTGTCACGTACAATTTTGGTGATACGCCGTTTGGTGCCCAGTCTCTTGTGGAGTTGACGGGCATTCAGGGTGTTGCTTTTCATCGTGTTACTGTGGAGTATGAGATTCGTCCTAACACTCCGAGAAGCTGATGGCTTCTTCGCCGGGTGACGAGTATAGTGATGCAGGGTATTTGGCTGCGTGGGCTGCTTTGACGGGGGGGGATGCTCCTGTGTTTGCTGATTTGCATGGTAGGGAGGTGGAGGCGTATCTTAATAACCCTTTGAGGAATATTAGTGCTGCGTCTTTGTCGGTGTCTGGGGGGGTTACCATAGCGGGGGTGTTCCTCGGGGCTGATGGCTCTGCTGCTGCTCCTTCTTTGAGTTTCACTTCTGACACGAACACGGGCATGTATCGGGTGGCTGCCGATCAGATCGGCTTTTCTACGGGTGGTGTGCTTAGGGCCAGGTTCTGGTCTGGTGGGCTGCTTATGTCTACTGCTACTGGTGCTGGTAATATGCCTACGGGTGCTGGTACTGCCGCTGCTCCTTCTTACTCGTTCTATGGTGATACGAACACGGGCATGTATCGGAAGGCTGCCGACACTATTGGTTTCTCTACGGCTGGCGCTGATCTGTTCCGTATGGACGCTAGCTATCTTCGGGGGAACGTAAATTACACCCCGTCGATGCCTGGTAAGGCGGCTGGTTCTGCTGCTGCTCCTGCTTACTCCTTTGTGAACGACACGAACACTGGCATGTATCGGTATTCGGCTGATCGTATTGGGTTCGCTGCGGGTGGTGCGTGGCGTATGTTGGTAAGCAGCTCCGAGATTCTTTGCGGGGTAGATATTCGCCAAGATAGCGGTGATGCTGCTGCTGTTATCCTACAATCAAATACAAACACTGTAGGCAGTCTGTCTAAGTGGGTGGAGATACGCAACAACAGCGGCACCCGTCAAGGCTGGACAGGAATGTATAACGGTAACATGTATCTCTGGGCTGACGTTGGTGCCGTGTTGACTCATGCAGGCGGGGCTAGCACCTCTTTCATGGATGGTACTAACGTTTATATTTACGACGCTTACAACAACGCCAGCACTGGCGGTTCTTATGTGCGGATCGACTCCAGCGGGCTGCTCCACAGGTACTCATCGTCTCGTAAGACAAAGACAGACTTCGAGCCTCTCACCGACGAGTTTGCGGATAAAGTTCTTGATATAGAGCCTGTGTTCTTTCGCTCTAAGGCGTGGAACGACAACCCTAACTATTCGTACTATGGTGCTGTGGCTGAGGATGTCGCTGAGATAGATCCTCGTTTCGCTGAGTGGGGTCCACCTCTTGAGGGGTGTGCTTGTCCTGATGCTCAGGAACGTGGCGCTACTTGGGATGACCATGAGGATGATTGTTTTGTGCCTGTGTCTATTGGCTACGGTACATTCACGATGCACTTGATACAGATAGCTAAGCGTCAGCGTGATACTATTGGGGCGCTAGATGAGCGTCTTAACATACTAGAGAAGAAGGTATAGCTATGACAGACAACCGTGATGTAGAATCAACCCCGAAAGAAGGGCCAACAGCCGAGGAGGTAGTTGGAGGTCTTCAACGCGAACTGGGAGCTGCTAACGAGCGTGCCCTGCAATACTCGATAGCTTTAACATCTTTGCTAACTAAACTAGAGGCTCTTGCTCCTCCTGCCGAAGGTAAAGAATCAGGTAAACGTATCAAGAAATTAGAGGACAAGGTAAACTAGACTATGGCATACACCGTTAAACCTGGCGACTCCCTGTGGGCTATCGCTCAAGCAACGCTTGGTGATGGTTCCCGTTGGCCCGAGATTCAGAAGGCTAACAGCATTTCTGGTACGACTATCTCCCCAGGGCAGGTGTTCAACATTCCGGGGCAGGACACACCTCCGCCCGCAGTTAACACCCTTAGCACGCCCGCTTTCGACGTTCCTGCCCCCGTAGCGGCACCAGACCCCGACCAGGCCCTATACCAAGACCCCTCCTACGCTGCGTTTATGCGTGGACTTGGCATAGACCAGTCAGCCCTCGTAGGAGTAAGAGAAAACGCCTTAGACAGATACGATCAGCAATACAACCAAGCCATGCCAGGGTACACCACAGCCCTACGCACAGGGACCATAGGCATAGACAGCAACGCCGAAAACCGTGGCATGTTCCAATCCGGTGAACGACTCCGCCAACAAAACGAACTATCAGGCAGCATCAACGCACAACAAGACGCCGCAACAGCCGCCTGGGCGCGCAACAAAGAAACAGCGATTGCCAACCAACAACGCGACAATGCGGCCCTCGAACGTCAAGCAGCCATAGAAAGAATTAATGCAGGAATACGGCTGGATAACGAAAAACTTAGCACCGTATACGAGGGGCAGTAATGGCTGAATACGACAACCAAACCTCCACCTTCGCAGGCGACAACTATAGTACGTCTATAGATAACCAGAAACGTGCCTTGCTTGCCGCTGTAGCTGAGAGCGGCGCTGAGGGCGCACAAGCCTTCAAGACGGCACAGGCTAATAACGCTGACCGCAGGCAGGGTGCGCTTAATGCTGCTGCTGCCCGTGGTGCTGCTATCAATGCACCGGAGTCGTTGAATGCGGAGCTGCGTGACACGTTTGATTCGATGTCTAATGTTGGTCTTGGTGATTCTGCGCTTTCTTCCGAACGGGAGCAGGCCCGCATTGCGGCGTCTAATTCGGCGTATCTTGACCAGATGAAAACGGTTGCCCCGTTGCGTGAGCAGTATTACAATGCGGAGCTTGCTAAGATCGCAGCGCAGCAAAGAGGGACTGCTAGCCCAACAGAGGACGACAACCCCTACAATGTGGACCTAACAGGTTTCAACAAAGAACCCGGGTGGTCCAGGGTACTAGACGGCATAGAATACGCCGACCACCCAGTGTACAAAGCAGGAGGGGACGCGTTTTTGAACGCCCTAGCCGTAGACGGGTACACCCGTGGACAAGCCGCAGGTGTAGCCCGACGGACCATGGAAGCCTTGGTAGGACCTGGGGAACATCGTAAACTCAACGAATTGACAACACAGCTATCCAACCAGTTCAGGGGCGTAACAAGCACCCCCGCTGTCAGGCCAAACCAAGAGTTTGACTTCGGCAGAGGCACTATGAACCGATAACTGGGTATAATTCAGTAGGACAGACCCCTACGATGTAAGGCTGTAATGGGAGTACCAAGTTTCAGTGACCTTATGGGAGGCGACACGCCTCCTGCCGGGTCAGACCCTGCCGCCCCCTCTACGGGTGTGCCTTCTTTTTCGGATCTAACAGGCGGGGGGGCCAGCGGTCCTGCGAAGGCAGCATCAGAGTCGTCCCTATTTAAGGATGCGGACGCCCCCACTCCCACCCCCGAACCTGAGGTCATCACCAACGAACCTCACCCGCTCTGGGGGGCGCTTCAGGTAGAACCAGGCCAAGGACCAGGCGAAGGCCCCATCGTACAAGGCCCCGTCCTAACCGAGCAAGAACAGATAGACGCCTACGAAAGGGAAGGGCAACAAGCCCTCGAAAAATGGATGACAGACACTGAGTCATCCATTGAGCAACTGAACAATAACCCGTCAGAGTCCTTTCTGGAACGGGAACAGTGGTTAGACGTTGCAAAGTACATGGTGATTATTTCACACACGGAAGATGTGAACGAGGATACACCAGAAGAATTGGTGGACTGGATTTCCGACTACAACAACCAGCTCATGTCGGACTATGGGGACAACATCAAGGACCACCTTGAAAACACAGAAGAAGGGTGGTGGGACCGGAACTATAAGGAACCGGAGGACCGCAACTTCCTGCAAAGCGCTTGGGATAGAAACAAAGACGACCTTGGTCACATTGTAAGCCGACCAATAATCAGCCATTTATTGAAGGGTCTTGATTGGTCCAGCCAGAATACCCTGGCACAGCTAGACGAAAAACGTGTGGAAGGAAACCGCCTAAATTACAGCCTAATGCTTGGTGCTATGGAAGATGCCGTGCAGGAGGGTGACGAAGGCAAAGTAGCGGAACTACGAACGGTCATTGAGGAAATGGTGGACGACCCCCATTACCTGACCCCCTCCGACCCTGGTGCGGACGGACGCCTAAACTTTCGTGAAGCATACATGGGCAAGGACAAGGACTGGGGTGGGTGGAAAGGCACCCTCCTTGACGTAATAGGTACAGCCATATACGACCCAATAAGCTACGCCGGTTTAGGCCCGCTCGGAAGGGCGGCTGCCGCCAAAATGTCCATAAGGCTGGGGGCCTCAATGGAGGGGGCCACCGAGGCCGGTCTTTTGCTGAACAGGCGTATAGGTGCTGTTGGCACCAAAAGACTAACCGACCTAGAAACAGAAAACATGCTCCGGTGGCACAAGCTAGGTGTAGGCGAAACAACAAGCGCACTGAAACGGTCACCAGAAGTCAGAGCAGCCACCCAGATGATGCACCTCGAACGAAGCGGGCAGTCTGGCATACGCATGGCAGGCTTCACAGTCATCCCCACAAACCCCCGAGCTTATTTCCCCCGGTTTGGGGGGACAATAGATGAGTTCTTCCGAAGCACACCTGTGGTTACAACCACAGCCCGCAGGACTGAACAGCTAGTGCAGCAAGAGGCCGACGCTGCTGCCGCAGCCGCCACCATATCCGCTGCTGACGATGCCGCAGCCGCTGCAAGGGAGGTGGCCACCTCCGAGGCACTGGTGGAGGCTGCACGCAAGAATGCAATTCTAGTGGACCCCACGGACCTAAGGACGACCGCCACAGGTATGCCCATGCCAGATGGCGTCACTGGCAACAGGTTCTCACGTCCAAGCGTGGCGAGAGCAGCCGAACGGGAAGCAGAAGACGCATACCAGGCGGCCCTCAAACTTAACACATCCGCCGATGCTGCTGCTGCTAAGGCATCGGCAGACGCAGTAGATTTTGCGGCTGCACGCAGGGCTGCTGTTCCTAACAACCCTGTGCTGGGGGACCCTGCGAACACACTGACAGGGTTTAACAAATCCACAGCTAGCGCCAAGAGACTATCCCGATCTGCCATAGCGGAAAGACGAGCGGCGCAAGAAACACTCGAAGCATACACAAAGGCCAACAAGGCAAACGCCCTGAAAGTCTTGGGTTCCGCAGACGACGACGTGGTAGATGCTCTAAACATAATGGACGAAGCCCTACAAAAGGTGGACGTTATTATAAGAGCAGACGTTAAAAACGGGATGCTCAACTTCCTCAAAGACAACAAGGGGATAAACGCAGTTCGTAGGAAGATTGTCCCCCGTGAACGGCTGGTCAACCCAGCGCTTCGCTCCGCTGATTTGGGGCCTGAGATTCTTTCATCTGCCGTGGCTAAGTCCAAGGGCCTCCGCACCTCGCGACTGGCAGATGCAATATCTGGCCTATCAGAGTCCGCTGTGAAAGCAGCGACTAAGGAATGGCCGGACTGGGAGGCTCTCAACCATTTCCTCAACCAGGCCATGTCCTCAATTGATAAGTACGATGAGGCCATATCCCTCCTAACATCACAAGGTACCCCCAAGTCCAGCACACTACGCCTGCTGCAAGATTTGGGCCAAGCTGACGACCTGATTAGGGCGTCTAACTTACGTGCCGGTGTTGATGTGTCCCGCCTGCGGGAGTCCCGAAACTACATTCCCCGAATACTTGAAGGCAATCTTAAAGAAAACATCAAAAAGTATATGGCTCTGCCAGGCGACGAGCTTACCCGAGAGGCTAAGGCACGAGCCTTCTCGGCGTTTGACATCAGGGTTGAGAGAGGCGAGTCAAGTGCCTGGGAAGTCGTAGACGAGTTCGAGGGTTCCCGAGACGTATTCGATATGACAGCAGAAAGGGGCGCACAGATAAAGCGCACCCTTGACGCCTCCATACAGGACCTGTACGAGGTCAACGACGCACAGAGAAACATATTTAAGAACGCCGACGATGGGGTACACCCTCTGGCGGACTTCACCGACGATATGTTCAACACGGACGTGGTTGCCGCCGTAGCATTCAGGGCACACTCGGCGTTCCAGGCAGAGATGTTTATGGACCTTGTTGATTACATAGGAGAGTTCTCCGACGACATGGGAAGAAAGTTTGCCTACGTTGCCCGTGACCCCAAAGATGTTAGGGCTGTGATAGCCCGCATGAAAGAGGACGGGATTGTTAACAACACGGGGTACGCCATAAACGACCTGGAAGGAGGCGGCAAGGTTTTCATGCACGAAGGAATGTACCAGGAGCTAAACGACACACGCATATTCCTAGAATCCAGTGCGGACATGAACGCCTTTCAGAGGAACCTTCGTTCTGCTAACTCGGTTTGGGCGGCATCCGCCACCGTGGTAATGCCCACCAATATGCCTCACCATCTCCGCAACGCACAGGGTAACGTGTTCTTAGCCACCCTTGGGGGACTAGACAACCCCGACCTTTACCGTCAGGCTGCTGTTCTCCAGGGCCTACAGAAGAAGATAAGAGGCAGGATTGATGAGGCGGGCGGTCTATGGGAGGACGCAGCCAAGCACCTAGACGATGTTAGCCCAGAGGACGCTGAACTCATAGATCTGATACGCACCTGGGACATAACAGGAACAAGCATGATGAAGGACCAAGTTGGCCTGACGGGGGCAGAAGGAGGGTTATCCCAAAGAATCCTTACATCGCGGTTTATAACATCCGGTCGTGCCGTGGCCGAAACATTTGAGAACAACGGTCGCATAGCTTTATTTCTGGACGGGCTAAACAAGGGCATGTCCGCTGAAAGGGCAGCGGCCAACGTCCGAAAATACATGATTGACTACTCTGACCTCACCAAGTTTGAGTCTGGTGCTGCTCGTGTGGGCATGAGGTTTTACACTTTCATGCGTAAGAACCTGGCAATACAGGCTTCCTCGTTGGTCAGGTTCCCTGGTCGTGTTGTTAATGCCCAGAGGGTCATGGAGGCAGGTGTTGACCTGTTCATGGGCACCGAGGTCACCACCCCCGCTGACATGGTGCTACCCGAATGGTACGCCGAAAAAAACATTAAGCTCCGTAGCGGTGGTATATTCGGTGCTATCACAGGGGCTGAATATGTTTCCGCAGGAGTGGACACCCCTCTGGTGGCAGCAGCAGGATCACTTAACGGGATGGGGGCGTTGCCAGCATCTTTACCTGTGGTACGAGACTTTATGCCTTCCTGGCTGGCCTACGGAGAGAAGGAGGAAGCCTATGGTAGGTTCCTGAACCTGTTCAACGGTGTGGCTCCGGGGGTAGTGGATCTGTTTTATGGTGGCCGTTTCGGGCGTGACCCTTTCACGGGTGGGCCACTCGAAGGTGGAACTTTGCCTGACCTTATGCGTGTGTTTAACACGTTCTCCCCCCTGGTCAGCCGAGTTGACGGCCTGAAAAGCAAGTGGCAGAACGAGGACAGTGAACTGGGTAGGTGGCTTCTGTTCGCCAATCAGGTTTCGGGTTTTACGAACTTTGATCTGACTGATGATAGACAAGAAGGGGCGCGGTCGCATATAGCCTCCCAGATAGAGCAGACAATCAGGGACCTAGAGAAAGAGTACCCTGACATAGACATCCCCTCAATTGCTGAGCTTCGTGCAACAGGTGTCCTAGCGTTGGAGTCCGCATGGGTGCAAGCCATGTGGTACACGGACCCCGATGACTTAGAGGCGTCGATTTTGGCATCCATGACTGAACAAGATAAAGACGTGTTTAGGGACTTAGGAATATTCATACCTGAGCTGGAAGATATGCCAACCACCCTAGGGGAATTGGCTATATACACACAAAACACGTTGGACAAGCACGCATTATTCAGGGTCATCCACACACTCCCAGAGATGACCGAATTGGAGAAACGAAACGTCCGCCTATCTGCCCCTGGCATACCCACACAGGACTGGTTTCTGCGGCAAGGTGTAGAACCAGAGTCCGCTGCCAACCGGCACACCCAGAGGCAGGACCAGGATAAGGATGCTGAGTACCTCCGCAACTTTAACGCGGTCATGGGATACGAATTAACTATTGAGGAGCTTGCGGACCTCAAGCCTCTGCTGACTGACATGGACAGGGCCGTAAATGAAGCCATCGCCGCCAACCTTACCGAGGAGGAGTTTGACGATTGGCTTATCAACGACTACCTCACCCGTACGGAGAAGGCTAACCTGCCTGCACCGTTCGGTGTGGAGCCAGGGGAGCTGTTTTCCCTGGACTTGTTCAGAGACGGCAGCCTGTCTGACGAGGACTTGGATGAGTTCAGGGTTCGTTCGTGGGAGCAGCGTGCTGTTGTAGATTTCTACACCAAACGGTACATAGGCAGGGCACCTACGTGGGTTGAATCTACCACATGGGTGTATCAGACTTTGATGAGCAAGGGCGACCAAGAGTATGCTGGTCTGACCCCTGGCGTTACTGTCCCTCAGCGGACTAACGTACAGTCTGAGACGCAGGAGCGGGCGGATTCGGTGAAGCTCATTGATATTGTGAATGAGACGACGTTGGTTGATGGCTCGTCTGGCCCGTCGCTGGTTGGTAATACTGGTGGCCTGTTCGGTTCGTCTGGTACGTCCTCTGGTACGTCCTCTGGTGGCCTGTTCGGTTCGTCTGGTACGTCCTCTGGTACGTCCTCTGGTACGTCCTCTGGTGGGGGCATACCGTCGTTCTCGGACCTTGTTGGAGGCAACTAGGTCGTATAGACGGGCTTTACTACTTCCCGTAGGGACTGACGACCCTTATAATACCCCTTGCACGCCTTGCACTGCCACTGCGGGTACGTGTACGTCTTCGTAACACGATTCTTCG
>Ga0307488_10005046_pt1 | contig 10933 bp, 17 predicted proteins | sample SB02metaG_FD_202248 | JGI IMG/M metagenome (GOLD analysis project Ga0307488, IMG submission 202248) | Sea-ice brine microbial communities from Beaufort Sea near Barrow, Alaska, United States - SB 0.2 | ecosystem: Environmental > Aquatic > Marine > Coastal | place: USA: Alaska | collected...
CCGTTGTATGCGTTAGCTCCAACGGCTTCCATCATCTTAGATCTCTGTTCTTTCATCTTTTTCTTGCGCTTCTCGTTCTGGGCATCAAGTGAAGCCTGTTGAGACTGGCTAGCTCTGCGATCAGTTTTCTGAACAGCAGGGATGCTGCGGACAGGGGCGGATTCAACCATAAGGCTTCCTTGCAGTCCTTTCGCTACTTCCGATACAACGTTCGATAGCAAGCCCTCTTCTAATAGTACTTCGTGAATGCACTCTTTTACGAGGGGCTTAATTAATTTCTTCAGATCTGACTTGTTCATAGAACCTTCTTCTTGGTGTTTGCTATTTTCTGCCAACGCTCTAAGATAGGTTGGTCTTCTGTGTCAATGCTCTCATCAGTATCCATGGTGGAGTTGCTGTGCCGGCGTCTGGCTCTTCGGGCAGCAGCGGAACGACGGGCTACGGCGGCGGCGGGCGAGGCGGCGGGCGAGGCGGGGGCTACGGCGGCGGCGGGCGAGGCGGAGGCTACGGCGGCGGCGGGCGAGGCGGAGGCTACGGCGGCGGCGGGCGAGGCGGGGGCTACGGCGGCGGTCGCTTCTTCCTCCCCTTCTGCTTCTTCTTCTGGCTTAACACTAACATTTCCCCGCCCTAATCCCGATAGTGGTGAGGGCGCGCCTTGCCCCTTTGCTCGCGAGGCTATACTTTTAGCAGTGTTGATTATATCAGAGATATATTCGTTTAAGTCTTCTTCTGGTTTGTTTTTTGCTTCCTCAAGAAAGCTTAACCATTTTTGTTCATACTCAGTCATCTTTTAGCACTTCGTTCAGCAGTCGGTTAATCCGGTCTGCCTTCGTGAATAGTTTGCCTTGGAGTTCTACCGACTCCTTCATCATAAATGCTCCGGGGGTCGAAGGCTCTGAAACCATATCAAAGCAAATCAGTTGAAAGTCGTCCTCAACGATTGTCTCTCCCCCGACACTCTCTCTAACCGAACCCATACCTCTCGAAGAGATACCAACGCTCACCCCACCGCGCACCAACTCTTGGAGTACTTGTCCAGCACTCGTATTGAGCACTTTAATTTTACCCATCACATCTTTGCCGTCCATCCAAATTTGAGTTACCATGTGAGAAACTGAAGCAAGGTTGACGACGTTGGACTCTGGGTGATCTAGTTCGCCTATTGCTCTGCTTTCTTTTACTAGCTTGGAATAGTTCTTCACTTCTCTGCGAAGAACGTGCTCGGGATAAATACGGTTATTGCCGTTACGAGTGTCAGCCTTCTGCATAATGCCTGTTAAGTAAATGCCTCCGTCGGCTACATACCTTTTCTCTTCTTCTGTCAGAAGATCTTGGCAGACTCCGCCTTCGCATAATTGGTAAAATTCTCGTAGTAACTTCATTTCAATACTCCAGTATTTCTCTTGCAGCGGACATGGTTGGCTCGATGTAACGAACTTCTGTTTCCATTTCTCCTGTTACAGTATCAAAAACTTTAGTAGTGACCATAATCTCAAGACCGCCATCGTCTTTGTGAGAAAGCTCCGCTCCTACGTCTCCGTGATCTTTGAGGAAGTCAACAATCCTTTTTGCTTGAATTGTAGAAGAGATCTCTTCTTTGATAATCTGATTTAATTGCGTTCTAGTTAGTTTCATTTTGTTCTCTCAAGGTAAAAAACGCGGGCGTTACCCGCGTGAGTTAGGAGCCTTTGCAGCAACGACGAACGGGCTGCAGCATCCACCTACTGGTCCATATGTTGTTCATTATTGTTTCTCCTGTTTAAGTTTTTTTAGCCTTACGATTTCTTTGTTCAGCTTCTTGAAATCCTCGGCGTCTTTTGCTGTCGCACGCTTTCGCATTTTAGATTTCAACTCCTCTCTTTTTTTCTCTAATGCTTCGATCGGGTCTTCGCCATAATCAGCATAAAGATCAGACATCTCAACTTCTTCTATTTCCTTAAGAAGTTCTTCTTTAATGATCTCTTTTAGTCTGCTTTTTGTGATTATCATTGTTTTTCAGCCCTTACCAAAGTCCCGTGGACCATGTTATTAACCCTCTGAACATCAGTTTCACTTTTGCCTTCTGCTGGCTTAAAAGAAAATCCGACTTCTTTTGCTCCCTTGATGATTCCTCCAAAGTATGCGCTCGTTACTGTAAGGCGTTTCTTATCAAGAAACTTGTTGATGCCACCAGAAGATCTTTCGTGCTGTTCGTCTTTGAACTTGGGCTTTACAAAGTTGCTATAGAAATCAACGCCGGGACCACCTGCATCAAACAAATCTCCACTGTCGGGCTGATTGCCTGCCGCTTTTGCAACGGCAATCGTGCTAACAGACGTTTGTGGGTTATCTTTGAGACTTTTTCCGGCTTGAATACCAGCAGCCTTAGATTTATTCGCCAGATCAGAAGATTTTACAGCAAATTCGTGCTGGTACTCGGCACCATCTTCCTCATTAACAAATTTGTTCCAGTTTTCTATCAATAGTTTCATCTTACTCTTCTCCTGAGAAGTTGTTATATTTATGATTTTGAGTCACCTGTATCCCATCATCGCTGAAAACCATGTTAAGAATATACGAAGTTCCCGAAGACAAAGATCCCAGAAGGAAGAAGTTGAACACAGAAACGTCAAAACTAAATAGTTCTGTAAATGGAGAAAGCAGCATTAAAAGCCAGCCAACATGAAAGCCCATGCACATTGGGCAGTGAAAGACCTTTCCGTAACCCTTGTAGGATTCCTTGTGAGGGCGTAGTTTTTTTATTACGGGCATATCGCTATAAACTAATATTTGTGTTAGTCCGTAGGCAGCTAGGACGAATAGTATAAGTTCCATTATTGACCTCCTTATCTGATATCTGGTTCGTCTGTGTCTGGGTGAGCACCCACATTATCCTGAAACCACTTCTCTAATTCTTTATTCAGATTTGGTAGTGGTTCATCAGATTTTGCATTTGCCTTAGCATGTCGTATTATACCAATAGCCCATTTTTTTAATTTTTGTTTGTCAATAAGTTGCTCATACTCATCTTCAATGCCCAATTGTGAATAACCGGGTATATCTTTTGTTAAAGAATCGTCCATTCCAATTAGATCATCAACTATAAATGCTCCTATTTTGCCACCTTTTTCTCTAGCAGCATTCGCAAGCCATTCTGTTGCTTTTTCGGAGCCTTGCTCTAATTTTTCTTGAAGTTCGTCAGGAATGAAATCTAATACATCTTCTAAATCTTCTATAGTATCAAATGTCTTTCTTAATGTCCCCGTGGCAACTTTAAATCCAAACTTCAATAGAGACTTGCCGATCCTCGGGTACCTCTCGGCTGCTATATTTAATAAGATGTTCTGACCAAGATCGCCCCAAGTCTTGGGTTCGTTTGCATTTTCTAAGATAACAAACCTATCCCAGCGTTCCATTATGACTTTCATTTCACTTGGCATTGTATACTCCCATCAGATCGCTTATCGGTAGCTTAATGAGCTTGGACTACTAGTGAACCCTGGTCGAATAGAACCCTTCTCTGTAGACTGGGGCACTTCGCCTAACTCCGTGGAGCCTGTCTTGTCTGGATCAGAAAGCTCATCATCAGCCATTGAAATTATTGCTTCTGTGGACTCGAAATATGGACGTTCTTCGTCGATGAACTTAGATATATTAATCAAGGTCATCTTAGCCGTATTCAAGTCTTCTTTGAAGGGTTGTTCCATTGTAGCTTCAAACGCGCCACAAAACGAGGATGCGATAATTGACTCTGGGATAATCAGCCCTTTCTTTCTCAAGCGGGTGAACAGTCTGTTCTGCGCGCCATAAGATAGCTCAGTCATCGTTTCTTTAGGGAATGCCAATACTTTATTCTTTGATGGAGAGATTACAATATCAATATCTCCGTGATCAAAGATAAGCAAATCACCGCTCATGCTTTTGCGCATGTCCAGTTCGAGGCGAATCACCGCCGTCTGGTTTTCTCTTCCGATTTTAATCGTTAGCGGCATCTGCTTGGAACTCCTTGACTATCGCTTGGGTGCGTAAAATAATAGTAAGCGTATCATCATTGATGGAAGCTTCTTTCAGTGAGTTCATTTTATCGATCACTTTTTTTGTTTTTAAGAGCATATCAGTATCCTCTTGCAACATAGGATCCTCTAAGTTCTCAGACAGCGCAGTCTTCAAGCGAGAAACTTCCTCATTAAGATAAACCTTCAGTGATAGAGAGTTATCAGCAAAGGATGCGATATAATGTGACAGCAACTCTTTTTGTTCTTTTATGAGTTTGTCTTCGTATCTTTCGTTAAACTTTCGAATGAAGGTGTTCAGGGTAATGTTGTCTACTCCCTCTGTCTTCTCAAAAACGTTTTTTTCACACATAAGATCTACAATGTTATTTTCTAACAAAACCCTTTCCTTCGGCGATAAATTGTCAGAAAAGATTTGGTGAATTGTTGCCAAAGTCTTGTAGTTCGGAACAAAGTTGGAAAAGATGGAAGGATCAACTGTTTTGTTAATATCGTGAATCACTCTTGTTTGTGCATTGAAAAGATCTTTTGGATCGAGAGAACCCCTCTGCTTCTTTGCTTCGAAAATAATCCTCTGCGCGGTCTCTTGGGGCATCTCTTTTGTTTCGTACAGGGATCGATAACAAGAAAGGTCTTTGTTCAAAGTTGTGCCAATAGAAAAGTGTTCTTTTAAAATTGAGACAATAGCTTGCTTTCGAGCGCTGTCCCCTTTTAGTATAGCAGCAGTCATATCTTTCAAAAGTGTCTCATAGACAACCGCAGTGTTTCTTTTTTTATTGTGCTTTACTTTCATCTTATTGATCCATTGGCTTTTTGTTGCCCTCAAGTCCTTCTAGTAGTTTCCTAATAGAGTCGTTAAGTTCGAACAGTTTATTTTCCTCAACACTCTCTCTTAAAGTATAACTAGGTAGTTGCTCTTCATAAATACCTTTTGCGATAGAAGAGCCGGCTTTCAAAGAGGTAATTTCTGCGCCTGGGAAAACATTCCGAGTTGTTGAGCTACTCTTTTCAGCACTTCTCTGTGCATCGAAGTGTCTCTTTCTTGGTCCTGCATCCTCGCGCCTGTCATTCTTGACGGGCTTGTAATTGCTTTTCTCATAAACTCGAACATCATTGCGCGATCCAGGGGGAACGGCTAAGAGGGGAGAATCGTCGCCGCCCGCAGCATCAGCGGGCTCAGCCCCACCGCTTTCTCCGCCAATATCACCGGCGGGGATTTCTTCGGGACCGCCAAGGTCGCCTCCAAGAAGATCATCTCCAAGCTCATCTCCTAGTCCGTCTCCAAGTCCAAGATCTCCTCCTCCCAGTCCACCCCCGCCTGCGGCGGCGGCTTCTGCCACTGCTTGCAGTTGAGCATCGTGTGAGCGATCGTAGTACATCTCTCTCTGGTTCCTGGCGAACTCTTCGTGTGACATACCAAAGATATGTTCCGATACCCATCTACGGGAGAAGAAGCCTTCTGTTGCGGAACCAGCAATATCGAACTTAGCCTTCCAGTGCTCAACCTCTTGCAACTCTGCAATCTTGGAAGGGTTGTTAAGAGACAGTTTAAAACTTAAGAGATCATCGCCGCGAAACCCAAGAGTATAAAGATGGATAATCCCTATCTTCTCAAGCTCTGCTACGATTACTCTTTGTAGTCTTTGAATCGTTCTTGCAAATCTAATGTCTTTTTGCGCTAGTGTTGTCTTATCTTCCGATGCGCCGTCACCCATTGCCAAGTATGCTTGGGGAATTTTTAGCGCGGAAAAGAGCTTGTCTCTGAGGTACTTGATGTCATCGATTGCTGTAATGTTTGTGCCACCGGCAAGATTGGTTATCTCTGTGGCGGAGCCTGCTCGGACTGGAATAAAGTAATCTTCCTCGATGGACATGGGGTTGTATCGTAAGTCTACACGACCGGTCGAGGAGTCGACTACCGAGTGTCGCTTAAGCTGCGTAACAATCTTCTCCATAAATTGCTCCACCTCGTTTGGAGGAACAGCACCAACATCAATCTTAAAGACACGACGCTCAGATGAACGTACGACTCGGTAAGCCATCATCGCATCCTCCATGAGAGTAAGCTGTCTCCAAATACGTCGTGCTGGCTCAAGAATCGAAGTTCCGTAAGGTGCGTACTTATCATTTCCAAGCACGCGGAAGTGGGCAATCTGCCAATTCTCAAAGGTCATCCCCGCAGAGTTCCACTGGTATTGCACGTAGTTCACGTTCGTGGCATCCTGACCTTCGAGCCTTTCGACCTCTTGAACCGGTAATGCGACGACTGACTTAATACCAAAGGTATCGTCTATGTCTAGATATAAAAAGAAATCTCCGTACTTGCACATTGTGCGAGCCCAGCCAAAGAGATTATACTGAAGGTTTAGGATGCTTTCATACAGTACTCCAAGAACTGCTTTGATTTCTTCGTTCGAACATTTAATGTTTAGCATCGGCTTCAGATCAGAGTATGTGGTCATCTCATCTGCATAGATATCCATAGTAGAGGCTATCTCGGGCGTGTACTCCATTTGATCAAAGTCGATGTATCTCTCGGAACGACGTTGGTTTCCGATCGCATTTGTTGCGATGTTGTCCAGCGGGTTATAGAAAGTCTTCTTAAACTGCTGACCAGAAGCCGACTTAAACCTAGCTGCGAACTTGTCTAGGTGCTGCCGGCGAATACGGCGACCTGACTGAGATCGGTAGTTAACAATCGGACCAGAGAATAGTCTTGTTAATCTCTTGAAGAGTTCAGACTGCTCATTGGCAGGGTTCTTGCCCTTACTAAAATTTCTATTTCTTGGTGCCATTTAATTTCTCACTTTATGATCCACTTGTATTGTTTATACAAGTCTTCAGCTTCATTCATCTTACCAAATAAGTTGTCACTTTTGTAGCCATGTTGTCCCTTAATCTGAGTATTCATAGTTGTTTTTGTACTAATGATTGAATTAACAAACGCTCTTTGGTAGTTCAGATCTCTGGCTGAAGACTGTAGAGCCGTATCCCTGACCCAGCAGGCTATTGCTAGCGCCATAACCAAATCGTCATGATATCCCCTCATTGCTTGAGGCTTGCCATTACTCCAGATAAAGGTCTTCATCTCTCCAACTGTACGAGAGGAGTATATTGTAATTAGTTTGTTTCTAATAAATTCTTCTAATTTCGCCACGATAAGAGGTCTTGTCTTCGATGAGGTTGTGAAGCCTGCAACCGCAGAATTTCCTACTTCTGCCTGATGCTGTTCTATATATTCGTGTGTCGACTTTATAGAATAGTAGAGATTTGGATATCCATATCCAATAAGCTTATCCAGAACAGTATAGCCAATGTTGTTGTTTTCTACTACAAGCATGGCATTTCCAAACTCTCTCCCTACTTGATTCAGGAAATTTGCATACATGTCTGGCGTTGGCTTGCCCTGGTATTCCCCCACTACTTCTAGTGTTTCTATTTTAAGAATGTGTAGTGTGGAATAGTCTGCGCCGTCGCCGCGTGAAACATCTGCAACCGCGAGATAGTTATGAGCAGGATCGTAATCTTCCCAAATCCACAGATTTCGATCAAACCCCGTTCTGTATTTTGGTTCTTTGATCGTCTCTAGCAGCCAGGACATGCTTTCCGATCCTATGACCGTTTCGCCAGAGGTATTGAAGTTACACTCTAGCTCTTGCGCAATCTGGCGCTTCGTCATGTTTTTGGTTTCTTTCTTAAACCATTCTTCGTCTCGATCCGGATGTACATCCCATAGAAGGGTCGTTAGGTTGAAGTTATTCTCACCATTCTCCGCGCCAACACAGGTTTTATGGAACCAGTTACCGACACCGTTAGGGGTCGATAGTGCAATGCAACGACCACCAGTAGATAGCGTTGGGTATAGACCGGTCCAAAGATCTCCCAACCCCTCAATATGAGCAGCCTCATCTAGTACTAGAAGAGACAAAGCCTCGGATCGTCCAGCATCCCCAGAAGTGGAAGTAGCTTTAATCGAAGATCCGTTGGACAGAATAAAAGAAGTTCTGTTGTCAATATCAATACTTGCAATGCGAATCCAGTCAGGAAGATTTTTCATAATCTTCTTGACCTTGACAACTAAGTTTCCGGCAGTCGCAAATTTAGTAGCCATAACGAGTACAGCTTTATCACGATGAAAAAGCATCATCCAAACGATATAGCCGGCAGTAATTGTTGAAATACCTAACTGACGACCCTTATTGATAACGTTGAATCGATAGTCGTTGAAATCTTCCAGCAGACGATCTTGATAATCAAAGGTATTGAAAAGTATCAGACCATCGATTGGGTGAGAAATTCTAGCGTAATTCTTTAAGAAATAGGTTGGGTTCTTACCGCACTTAAGTATTTCTCTTACTTGCTCTTTTTTGTCTAATTGGAATGCCATCAGTCACTTTTGGGCTTTGGTCGCGTATCGTTCTCTGGTCTCTTGCCGCCTTCACCATTCCACCCACCTTGTGAGATGAATTTCTCCCAATCCACTTCTGGTTTGGTATCAGCTTCTGCTCCTACTTCCATTGCTTCGTCTAGCCCTCCAACTCGATAGTGCATCTTGGCAGTTACCCAAGAGCGTACACGAGAAGAATTTTCAACACGCACATCTATCTCGCCCTCTTTTGAAAGAGTCACAGATTCTCCGCGAATCTTGCGATATTCTTTTTTCAGAAAAGAAGCAATATCAGCAACACGCTGCTCGATATCGGACTCGAAGCCATTTGCGTAAACTTCCTTAAGCTTAACCTCAGACTGGTAGCTAAGACACATCATGTTGCCATAAAATTTGACGCCAAAGCCATCCATCACTCTTTGATCAAGAATCGGATCCCCCTCTTCTCTTTGCAAGCCTACCTTCAGTGGGGCACCCTTATCATCAACAGCGCCGTCATAGGCGTTTGCTGCGGCTTGCGAAAGCCCTTGTACTATTTCATAAACTGTTGCCATTGTTATTGTATTCCTTTGAGTATTTTTAACACTAAACTGTTGATTGCAGTACCCTTATTTCCAAAGATTGATTCGAGTACTTTCTTTCTAACTTGGGCTGTTACATTTGGAGTAAGGAGTACTTGGGCTAACATCTTCTTGTATTCTTCCTCGCCGAGCTTGCCTCCTTGGGTTGTGCCAGTGGCTACCTTCTTGGTTCTTTGAGTCTCTTGATCATCAGGGGCATCAGTCGCGGGAAGTTCGCCGGCTAATTCGCTGATCTTTTCATACTCTTCCTTGATGATCCGTTTTATTTCTGATTTAGTGATTTTCATTGGGTCTCCAGCCTTTTAGCCATCTTTCCTCTCTGCCTTCCACATATTGGATGTGGCAGGTGCTGCAACATCCAAACTTAATAAGGCAAACATCATCCATTGTTTTCTTTGGGAAAACCCCGCAGACCGGACAATTTTTTAAGGATTCTCTATTAAGTAGTTTTTGTGATATCTTTATACCATTAACCTCGACTTTTTCTTGTGTCGAGGATTCTTGCATTGAGCGAGCGTACAACTCTTTCATCTGCTTTAGGTATTCTTTCTCTTTCTCCTCGCCCCAGTTTGACTTCGGGTTGACGATCGCTTCCTCACCATATTTCTGCTTTATTGCTTTCTCTATAGCGGCAATCTTGTCGTAATTTTTATTGCTCATTAAACACCCTGTATGCTCCGTATGATAAGGCTATCCCACTTACGAGTCCGGCGGCTGCCCATATGGCAGGATTTCTCTTGGTCTGTTTCTGCAGCGCTTCTGCTAGCGCTTCATTTTCTTTTTCCAAGGAACTTGCTCTCGCATCACATTCGCTAGCCAGTGAGTCATGACGAATTCGTAAGTTTTGTAATTCTAGCGCATGTTCAGTCGCTTGTGTATCTAAAGCGTACTTCATTTTTATGTCGCACTGAGACTGTACTGCTGTATGTTCTGCTAGTATTGTTGCAGTCGCTGCGGGATCAAACAAAATACCCTCGAACGGAGCGCACTGATCTTGTCCTAAAAATGTAAACTTCCCCGGCTCTTGAGCGAACGCAGCGCTACTCCACAAGCTCAAAACCATAAGCGTTAATGATCTCATTGGCTAGCCCCTCCTTGTCTTGAGAAAATTGACGCAAGTATGCACTCTTCTTTTTTATTTTCTCTAGTTCAAGCTGCTCTTGAGCCTCAGCGTGGCTTCTTTGAATCTCCTCAAGAGCTTCTTTATAATCTTCGAGTGCTTCTTCTCGCTTTTGTATTTCTTGCGCGTGAATATCTCTCAAGGATGTGATTTGTATTTCCATCTCTTGTTTAGATATTTCGTATGTCTTATTTAAGGTGCGATAATCCATATGTGTCTTGAAAGCTATTGTTGAAAGACATAGAACTATCACCAACTCCTTCCAGTGTTTTAGACAGAAAGCCAGAATCTTCTGCTTTGTCACCCAGCACCTTTTAGTTTTGCTATTCCATCAACAACAGTTTGTCCACCGATATAGATGCTTGAGATGATTATCCAGTCTGATGATTCTAAACCAGCCGCGAACATTAACACTGTGGCTGTCAACCAAACTAGAAACTTGCGGGAAATAATCTTTTCTACAAATGTGTCTAGTTTTGCTTTTGCGATCTCCTTTGCGATCTCCATCACACTTCACCTCTTGCGTCGGCTTTAGTGCCGGCATACTCTTCCGGAGATACACCGGTAAACCATGCGTCATAAGGATTCTGCTCTGGATCCTCTGCAAACTCGAAACCTAGTTCTGAAACCAATCTTACCCATTCTTCAAACTTAGTTTGTTTCTCTTGTTTGTGGGGCGCTCTGTCTGATTTCTGCTGATCTCTGAACTGCTCGTCTTCTTCTATCTGATTGCGAATCTCTTCTCCAAACATTTCTTCAACTTCTTCATTGGTGAGAATAACCTCAAGCTCTTCTCTGATCCGTTGTTTGAGTTGTGTTTTGGTGATTTTCATTATGGCTGGTCTGAGTCCCT
>Ga0307488_10005047_pt1 | contig 10932 bp, 20 predicted proteins | sample SB02metaG_FD_202248 | JGI IMG/M metagenome (GOLD analysis project Ga0307488, IMG submission 202248) | Sea-ice brine microbial communities from Beaufort Sea near Barrow, Alaska, United States - SB 0.2 | ecosystem: Environmental > Aquatic > Marine > Coastal | place: USA: Alaska | collected...
AAACCAATATTAAATTTGAATGATGACGTAGCATCGTGGGAATTAAACATAACAATTTCAGGAACCGTATCACCTACATTCATCTGTTTAGTAAAATTTTCATTACTAAACCTAACTATGTGTCGTCTGTATTTGTTAGTCATAGTGTTTTTCTTTGAATTATACTGATGTGCCATTGTTGGCATCCATCCCTGTTCCGCCAAACTACTAATTACTTTTGTAGTTGGAATAAAGGTGTATTTATCCGATACTTTACTGTGTGGTTTCTCCGTAAATATTGAAGGAACGCTTTCTTCTAATGTTTCTAAATTCAAATAATCCATATATCTCTTTTTTTTAATTCTCTACAAAGGTAAGTAATACTTTTGGAATGGCAATGATCTTTTTTAAAAATCTTTAAACCAATATGGAACTTCTCTATTTTTCCACTTACACATATAAGCTTTCTCCACATTATAGTATTCTCTGTAAGCGTCAACACTATTAACCCTCTTACATTCATCAGGCATTGCTTGTGGTACTTCAGTAAAACCTAAATCTATTATAACAGGTAAGTTACACATAGCCCATTCTATGTGTTGTTGGGTTTTATGTGTTTTACCATACCTATAGGTATATTCTTTACATAACTCCATCCCTAAGTCACATAACCATACATAGTTTGATAACGATTCTCTAACCCATTTATTTGACGGGTGATTAACATGTGTTTTCTTATAAGGAGCCACATTACCACACACCCAATGGGTTGTACATAATAATTGAGCTGTCTCCAATATCATTTTCACTACGTGTTTATCACAATGATACTCAGCGCATAATTTTGGGTTATTATCTAAATAAAATATATTCATAATACAAATGTAATCATTAATATGTTATAAAGGTTAAAAAAAGTATCTTATTTTTTGTACTGAAGGTGGGATTCATACCCACACGTCAAAGACAGAATGTCCTTTAGATATTTTTTATGTTTTGGTACATCTCATCAGAGACAACGTTTTCCTCCACCACAATATTCTTTTGTGTTTCACTGCTCTTTTCTTAATGGCATCTTTTTCAACGGATTTTCTTTTCGCTTCAAACATTAAGACATCAAATTCATTTTCTTTCATTTTCATTTTCACTAATTCTTCTTATTAAATATAAGCGAATATAGTAATTTACCTATAAAATACATTACCTTATCAGTATCCGTATATATCCCTACATTGACTCTCTATAATAATCTGTATGTCATTTCTGTTTTCATTGAATTTTCCTTTTAACTGAAACGTTTGTTGATTGTTCTTTTTTTTAAATAAACGTATGTATTAAATAACTTAAACCCCACCCAATCATAAATAGAGTACCTGTTCCGATACTACTACCAAACGACTCTAACAATATAACCCCATGAGATTTATCTTCATAATCAGGGTCAGCTTTTGGTTTCTTCGCAACCATAAAGTTGATTATTAACATAATCCCTAATACCCTATCATACCCTAAATCTGCAATTTGGGTTATGTTCCATAAGACACCTAAATCCATTAAAATATATGTCTTTAGGAATATTAATGGTATCCCCATTACTAACATCCCAACTACTAAACCTATACCACTTAAAAACTTATTCATAATTTACCATTTAATATTTTCAAATATACTTGTCGTCTCTTCCATAATTAATCTTTTTTTATCGCATAACCAATTCCTAAAAATATTAACCCCATCACAATTGGAATGATATCCCTGAATACCATCATAATGATTGCCAAAAGTATTTCACCACTTGACATTGTTCCAGCGTTTACTATTAAATCGTGTAGGTAATAAATGAAAACACTTAACCCACCTAATATAATTGTTAGAAACCCCACCACAAGGAACGATATACCGAAGAAATTTCTCATCGAACTATAGGTGTTAATCTTCTGAAACCATTTAATGATTTTGCTTTCATCAGTCTGTTTCTCATAATAGTGTCAAGATCCAACGCTTTCTTAACTTCAACGAATAAATCATATCTTACAACCTTACCGAATTGGTTAAACACATCACTCTGAACTTGTGAGTAATCTGATAGTCCACTTCTTCCTGTATCTAACATCTCAAAGTTTTTTGATTGCATTTTTAAAGAAGCAACTGTCGTACCAATTTCATTGGCGATTTGCTTTTCATCCAGTTCTAAAAATTTAGTTCCGAATCTGTAATAATACAATGCGATTAAATTGTCTTCTCTACTCCAAACGTGATTATCTTTTCTTTTTCCCATAATTGATTTTTTTATTATGAAACAAAGGTAAGGCAAAAAACAATAGGTTGGGCTAAAAAAGTTAATTATTTTTTTTACCACCATGAATTACCGACTCACATTCGTCAGGGGATCCACCATATAATACTACATCTGTTGATTGTTTGTCTTTTGGGTTAATTTGTGTCAGGAACCCACCTGATCTGATTACTACTAAATGTTTTTCTTCAGTTTTGTTCATCTATTTCCGGTAGTAAGTTTTTCTCATAATACTCATATATAAATTCTTTAATCGTATCTTCTGAATGTTCATATTCTCTCCACTCTTTAAAATCAAAATGTTCGTAAAAATGACCTTCATCTTCAAAGTCACCTTCTTCCCATTCCTTCGTTAAATAAATACCTTCTTCTTTACAGATATCCTCTGCAAAATAATAATAATTTTCATCAATAACTATTTGCCTATAACTTTCATCAGGATCCCCTTCCAATCTAAATTGTGTGGTGAGTTCACCATCATTACTACATTCAAATTCAATGACTTCTTCTATAATATATTTTTTCATAACATAAATTTTGTTATAAATATATTATTTGTAAAGAAAGTTATATTAATATTTTACAACCTTTGTTTTTAACCCATATTTGTGTGATAAATCAATCATGTGTTTTGCACCTTTGGATATACCATCCCAAAATATGACAGATGCATCTGATATTTTTGCCATTTCTGCATTACGTCTGTAACCAGCACTTTTACCATAGGTATCCCAGTCAGCAGGATAGGTTTCTAACCCATAATTACGATCAACAGAATAAGTTTCACCTAAAGTATCTGCACCTCTCGCATTACCTGAAATGATTGTTATCTCATCCTGATTTTGGAATAGGTAGTCTAACTTCTTCTTGAGGAATTCATAGTCGTTGAATCCTCTACTCCCTGCTACGATTACTTTCAACTTCTATAAGTTTATCTAAATATTGTTTTGCTTTGTTTAGATCCTGTAAACCATTCTTATGTCTCCATCTAGTGACATACTTAACAACGTTACCTTCCAAGAAATCTAATTTGTGTGATGATGTGTAGTCCCACACCTCTATCCCAACATTATAGTGAGTTGGGTGTTCCACTTGTTCTTTTTCCATAAATAATCCTTTTAATAATTATAAGGATTTGTTTTGGTTTTTAAAAGTTAAAACTGATTAATTATTTTATAATATACTAATAGATACTTTGATAATGTTGCAACACCACTCCCATACATATCATGATTAGGTTCAACTATACCTTCATAATCTAAATATTGAGATAGAGCTTGTTCTATATTACCATCATAGTCATCCGCACCTTCCCTTGTAATGGTATCAATGTTATTTTCTAACGCACTATATGAGGTTTTAACTTCTGCTGGACTATAATCAACTTCAGCACCTTTTAACTCATTCATTAAATAATCAAATTCCATATCTTTAATGAATGATATAATCTCATCATTACTTTTAAAAGGTTTGTAATATAAATTTTCATGAACCACACCAAGAGCTTTCCAATCCCAACGAACATCCACACCTACTATATTATCATTAAGTGCATTGTCTTTCATAACAAAATACCTTTTTGCACCATACATACTATTATAGAAAGTTTTTTCTCCGTAATCACCTTCAGGTAACCCATACATGAATGTTACCCCACCTATGTTTTTCCTATGTTCTATCTTACCTGGTTTATATACTTCTTCATAAAACTTTTCCCATACATCAACTAATACACCAACAGGTACTGCATATCTATCAATGAAATGATCGTCAGATCCCATCATATCATGAAATAAATTTTTAATATGTGTAACTTTTGAAATTGCACTATTAAATTCTTTATTCACCTTAAAATATTTAGAATGTAATATATCAAGCCCTTTAGGTGTATACTTCTCAAAATTATTTAATTTTTCTATGATTACAGCTATTTCTTCACCCTTTTCTTTAGCAATCTTCATAGATTCTCTGAATTCCCCAACAGTTTGGCTATCCATAAATGATGCTGCGTCTGTCCAATGTGAATCATGATACTTACCTTCAAAGTACTCCTTCATCTTTGGAAGTATCATATCCACAAACTTACTCGACTTTGGGTTTGTTTGTTCTAATATTATGTCGTTAAAATTTAATCCCATTAGTTATAAATATCTTAATTTTCCATAGTTAACCTATCTGATAATATTTCATTCATATAATCTTTATCCATATCACCTGCACCACCATATCTAAAATGTTTATCCGTATTAATATATGGTTTCTCATCGAAAAATACACTACTATAACCTATATTTTCCCACTCATATTCCATAACACTACTCAAAACACTTGACCAATCAAGAGTTTCATTCCATTCTAACTCATTTAATAAAGTCTCACCAAATATTTCACTATTCACAATATCACTTGTTGAAATTTCTCCTTTAAATACACCCTCATCAAAATCCCATTTACCATTGAAGTTACTATATAATGATTCAACCTCACTATTTATATCTTTATGTAACTCATTAACATCTGCGTCATATTGCGCTTCTGAAAATGCACAACCTATTTCACTACCAAACATTTCACCAATATAATCCATTATTTCGTCTTCATCAGTCTCATCATCAACAGCCTTAATTGCCCTTTTTCTCATAAACAATAAAATTTCTTCAGAGAGATCATCCATCATCCAATTTGGATCAAAATCATAACATTCATAATAATCATCATATTCATAATTCCCTGAAAGATATTTTTCCACTAATTCACTCATACCATAGTCTCTATCTTCAAACACTTTTGATGTTTCGTTTGCATCAAAATGTATGGGTAGAACCTCTTCTTTTGGGTTAGGGTGTTCACTATAATATTTTGTTAATACTTCAGCTTTCTGTTCATCAGATTCTATACCTAAAAGTGGTAGAGCAACATTAACACCAACCCTATCAATAAATGTAAAATATTTTTTTAACATTTTTTCAGAGATTGGTTCAGGTTCTTCCCATTGTTCTCTTAATATATTTTTGATTAATTTCTTCATCAGAAATGACTTGTTATAGTTTCCCCATTTACTATTATATCTTCACTATGTATGTCCGTTATAGTGTCCACTAAATCACTAACTTCAGAATCATCATCATAACTAATTTCTTCATTTTCCCAATTACGATCACCATGTAATAAATCACCATCACCTAAAACTTCATTGGCATATCTATCGGTATCCATATTAATCGGATCTTTCCCAATTAATAAAATATTAAAAGCGTTTGCTGTATATTTCACTATTTCAGTTTCATGTGAACCACTACCATCACAATGATCACAATCATCTTCTATTTCACCATTACCATCACACTCACCACACATCTCATTTCCAGTCCCATCACATGTACCACACATTTCTTCACCTACACCATCACATGAGTCACAGTCAACTTCATCACCTTCTTCATCAGTCTCTTCAGAACTACCACTAGTTTCACATGTGTCACAATCAATCCAACCCTTACCATTACATTCACCACATTCACTTTCACCACTACCATCACATACACTACATTCACTAGATACGTAACCATAACCATCACAATTTTCACAATCATCAGACTGCGTTTCCGAATCCTCATCAATACCATCTCCCCAATAATCCATTTCAGCACTATAAAATGGTCCGTTATAAAGTTGAGATGTATCTTTTCGTTCAACGGATCTTACTAAATCAGATATAGGGTTAAAATATGCAACCAATAATAATTTTGATAACATGGTACCACCAGTAATATGGTATAACACTTCAAAGTTTGTTATGAATATCCTCACGTGATCGTTGTTGAAATATTTTATATCCATCTTCTTAAAAACGGATAATATCATTTTCACTTGTCTTGGTGTTATCGTCAATAATTCATCCCCTTCATCTATATAGTCATAGTCAGGATGAACTTCTTCACTTAATATTTTCTTAATAAAATCCCCCATTAGTTCGTTCTATATATATAGTATGTCTCACCATTAACATCTTCTTCATGTTCGTTACCATCATAACTTCCCATTATATTACCTCTATCACTTTCAAAATCATCAATCGCTGATTCTTTATCTATTCGGAAAAAATATTCAATCGCATCTTTAGGTTCATACCCTAAATTGCTGGTGAAGTATTTTAAACCTTCATACTCAACATCATCTATTATATCTTTCGCAATTTTTTCTTCTAAATCTTCCCTTAATTCATCACCAAAATCTTCTGTTACACTATCTAGTTCATCAGTATCATCTTTCTTATCTTCCAAGTCCCCAAATTCATATTGTAACTCTTCTAGTTTTTCTTCCCACCATTCAAGTTTCACCTTACTCTCATTCTTGGATGTAAGTAAACCCTTATATTCATTCTGTAAATCAGCAACCTCACTCTGATCATTAACACGACTTTGTTGTGTCATATTATCAGTCAATTCTTCATCAAAGGCTTCAATATCAAAGGATAACTCATCTATTTTATACTCAACATCAACAATTTCATTATCTACCTCACTCCATCTATTCTCTAACACATCAAGTTTGTCTTGAACAACAGTAAGTCTTCTCTCCCATTCATCTTCTGCACCATACTCATTAATAATCTCTTCCGCACTATAATTCTCAATTCTACTACTAGCATCTTCATTTGCGAATTGTTCTACAGCGTAGTCATCTAACTCAATATAAGATTCTAACCAATCAACACTACCATTTTCGATATATTCATCAACATACTCTTCAGCTCTTTGTCTGAAGGCATCATTTGCATCATCTTCATTATATACTGCGAATTCTTCATCATTAATAGGGTCGTGGTAGTCACCATATTTACCTTTATTGATCAATAGTGGGTGGGTATCTAAATGCTGTGATAATGCTAATACTTCATCCTCTATCTCATCCGGATTATATTCAATATCATATTCTTTTAATTGTCTAAAATCTATCGGTTCTTCTAATTCATCACGATATTTTCCATAAATGATTATTAACCTACCTACCCAAGCATTATCATTAATTAAGAACTTCTTTGTTAATAATTCATAAATCCCGGATACATCATCAGATTCAATACCATTCTTAACTAATATGTTAAGAAACTTAGCATCTCTAGGTGTCATTGTTGACTCCATTAGTATTTCTTTTAACTTAATCATTCTGTCATATAAATATAATAAGTTTCACCTTTATACTCTACTTGATGTTCAATACCATCCATTCTAGATAAATCATCTACCCTATACTCAATTGATCTAGCAGTTAACTCTTTTTTTATTTTATCAATATTTACTTTTACCCAACTAACCTCATTAATTGGTGTTCTATCTTGATACTCATGTCTACCAATAGACCAACCCCTATGTAATTTTTCAATGTAACCATGTTCCGATAAAAAATTTAACGGATCATTCATACTATTTAATACATTTTGATATTCTTCCTCATAAATTATTTCTTTAGCTTGTTCAGCCAATTCTGATATTTCTTTATCTACTTCATCTATTTTTTCCCATATGATGTCATCATCATCACCACCTAATGAAGTCTCCAAATCGTATTTCCTTTCTTCCAAATTAGACCATTCGTTACCCATATCTGGACGAAGTTCTTCCATCTGACTTAAAAAATCTTCACTATCACCATAATCCTCCTCAATCATTAACCTAGCTTCTTCCTCAGCGATTGTTTCTTTCATATTTTCAGGGATAAACATATTTTCAATAATATATGATTCACCATGTATATGATATAATTCACTATCAAACCAGTCACCAATAGAGCTATTAGAATTCAATCCATATACCATATCATCAACTAGTTCAATTAGCGACTCTTTAACTTGTCTGTAAGTACCTATTGCGTAGTGATCACCAATAGGTTCAACAAAATATTGATCCATAGCGTAATATGAGTGATCAGAATCTACAATAAAATTGGGTGGGGTGTTGAGTAACTCACCTAATATTTCTTCATTTTCCCCAGTATAATGTGATTCACTATCGTACCCTCTCTTTGGGTTTTTAGTCCAACTATCATCCTCACTCCCAATATATTCCATATTGTTATTGAGAAGGTAATATAGTAATAAAATTTGTTTTGGTGGTAATGCGAATGTTTTCTTTAAATAATCACTTACGTCTTTATATAAATCTTCATCATCACTAAACCACTCACTATTAGAAAGGAATTTTTTAGATAGATTTTTTAGGATTTTATGCTCTGTTTTGCTTAAAGGTTTATTCTCCCCTTGCTCTTTCAGTAAATGTAAAAATTTAAGCATAAAAATTCTTTACATATAAATATATCTTTATCCATTTAAATCAAATGTTACTTCTGCTTTCCCCATATCTGTCGGATCAACTATAATATACACAACTTGCCGATCATAGTTATAAAAGTGTAATACTCTTCTAATGTCAAAGATTTGACTACTCTCATCAAAAAATATTTTTTCACCCACTCTAGGGATGTGTGTTAATTTAGCACCTTTGAAGTAAGGTTTAAAATTAGGGTCTACTATATGAATGCTAATTTTCCTATAAAAAGGATTTAAAAAATTAAATACCTTAATTAGCATTTGCATAATTATCAGCTTCTACTCTTGATTTAAAACCACCTTTAATAACATTTCTACCTCTACACACAACATACTCCGATGTTGCCACCTGTGGTTTCTTAACACCATACTCATTACCTTTCTTATAGGTTACTTTTTGTCTAATATCATAATTATTAATTTTTGCAATATAATTACCAATTTGTGTACTTCTACTTTTTACTCCCATTTTTATAATTTTAAATTTATTTTATATTAATATTTATACAAATATACTTTATTTTAATAACAAAATCAAATATATTAAGAATATGTTAAAGATACCGGTAAAAAAAGGAAATATAGAGAGATCTCTAAAAGAATATAAAAGAAAATTTAAAAATACTAAAGTTAAGGAAGAACTTAATGATAGAAAGAAATTTACTAAACCATCTGAAAAGAATAGAATTGAGAAGGGTAAGGCGATTTACGTAAGGAAGAAGAATGAAGAATCCTAAACAGAAATACGGAATACCTGAATATGACCCACAAACAGGTGATAGAAACCCATTTTGGGGTGAGTTAAGTGAGTCAGATAAGATTGAGGGTTTACCACCACTTACAGGTGGTGTTGATATGAATCAAATAAAGTTAGATAAATTGGTTGAGATGTTGGATGATAAATACAAATTCTCTTCAACAGGTGACGCTTATGCAATTCACCGACTAATAGAATTTTATAAAAAAAACAAAGAAAATGAATAAAGAAGTTTTAGAATTATTAAATGAGCAAATATGGTTAGAAAACCATGCAATGTATCACTACTTAAATTTAGCCGTTGAATTTGGGAATAAGGGTTTTAGTGGGATATCAACATACTTTTTCAATCAATCAGAAGAAGAAAGGCAACACTCTATTAAACTTATAAAATACATTTTAGATAGGGATGAAGTTCCAACTATACCACAATACAACTATTTAGAACCTTATGAAGAAACATTTGATGTTCAATTCCATTTTGAGAATTCATTGGTTCAAGAAAAGAAAGTATCTGAACAAGTATTCAAAGTAATCAATGGATGTAGAAAACATAATGACCACACCACAGAAAACTTTATGCAATGGTATGTTGCTGAACAACAAGATGAAGAATCCAAATTTAAGGATATCATCGATAAGTTAAAGATGGTAGGTGATAGTGGTTTAGGTATATACCAAATAGATTCTGAACTAGGTGGTTCACCACAAACAGAGGAAACCCCCGGATAATTATCCGAGTTTTTCCAATTGTTTTCCTAATCTATCAGTTTCCTTTTGGACTCTTTCCTTTGTCCATCTAGATTGTGTATCACTATAGTGACAGGTATCAAAACCAACAACCCATCCACCTTTAATACCTTCTATTTGTGGCCAGTTTTCAATATCCATATCTTTGACAGATTCACTAAATGTTAATCCACCATGAACAACAACAGGTATTTCATCGTAATGAACACCATACATAGGATGATCTTCAGGTATTATAACATAACCATTACCCCAACCGAAATCTGAAACCTCTCTATCTAACCAATCATTCTCTCTTATTATTGTATCCATATCTTCTTATTTTTTACAAAGATAAGCAATATTTTAATACGGTTGGTAATATTTATAAAAAAGATGAAGAAGTTAATAAGAAAGATATTAAAAGAAAGTAGTGGATCACCTAAAATGGATTACTATAGGAAAGTGGCTAAGATGGTTGTGGATAGTATTAAAATCGACCATAAAAAATATACCATCACATTACCTTTTATTATACCATTTAGTAGTGATAGAATAACTAGATTTATTAAAAATGGGTGGAAACAATACGATATAATCTACGATAAAGATTACTTATCAGTACCAGAGTTTGCAATATACATACAAAAATATGGGATACCTGCAAATAGAGGGATCTTAATGTCTATCCCTAGATTAATAGAGAAGGGATTACAAAAAAGGATAGATAATTCATCATCACCATTAACTGAAAGTAAGAAAGGAAAAAAGAAATTTATTGATATTGTAGTTGATGAGTTAGTGGGTGACACTATTTTAAAATGGGAAGATGAAAGAGGTGAT